>Ga0222713_10004158_pt1 | contig 14614 bp, 22 predicted proteins | sample C33_649DmetaG_FD_165061 | JGI IMG/M metagenome (GOLD analysis project Ga0222713, IMG submission 165061) | Estuarine water microbial communities from San Francisco Bay, California, United States - C33_649D | ecosystem: Environmental > Aquatic > Marine > Unclassified | place: USA: California...
AATGTTGGTAAGCGTCTATCAGAAGGCTGGCAGTTTGTGACTGTTGAAGAAGTTCCTGAGATGGTCAATTCTTCTGTCGTGAGAGAAGAGGGACGATACACTGGCGCAATCTGTCGTGGAGATTTGGCTTTGGCAAAGATGACCAAGGCTCGTGCCAAGTCCCGCCAAGAATTTTATGAGAACAAGAGTCGGGAAATGGTTGATGCTGTTAATGCCCAGCTAATGCGCGAAAGCAATTCAGCGATGCCAATTTCCAACTCTAGTAGAACTAGAGTGACAAGGGGTCGTGCGAGATTTGACGATTAAGTTAATCAAGCCGTCTTCTGTCGCTAGTCACAGTATTAACAAAGGAGAGAAAACATGACTGCTACTCTAGCACCAGACGGTTTTCGCCCTTCACGCATTCGTGGTGGTTCACCAAACAGCGCAGGCGCAAATGAATATCCAATCGCCTCCGCTTACAACAGCAATATCTTCGCTGGTGATATCGTTACGAACGCAGCAGGGTATGTAAATGTTCTTGCTACAACCACAGACAAGGCAATGGGTGTCTTTATTGGTTGTCGCTATGTAGTCGATGGTCAGCCCAAGTGGTCTGATTATTGGCCTGCAAACACTTCAGCTACCGATGCTTATGCAATGGTTGTTGATAATCCAGAAGCAACTTTCGTGGCACAGGCAGACGGCGTAGTTTCAATCGGTGATATGAACTCACAGAACTTCAATATCACTCTTGGTGCCGGTTCAACTGTCACTGGTCGTTCAGGTTTTGCTATTGATGCATCTACCAGAACAACTGGTCATGCAATGGTTCGTCCAATTGCAGTTGTCAATGAACCCGGTAACGTACTTGGTTCTGGCTATCCACGTGTTGAGTGTCGGATTGTTAAGCATATTGATGCTTATATTTCCGCCGACTCTTCAGTTAACTAAGGGAGGCTAGACAATGGCTATTAACAGAGCTAGTATTTCCAAGGAGCTACTTCCCGGTCTTAACGCCATTTTTGGTCTTGAGTACGGTAACGTAGACAACGAACACGCTCCTCTCTTCGATACCGAAAATTCAGATCGGGCATTTGAAGAAGAGGTACTGTTCACTGGTTTCGGCACTGCACCTGTTAAGGGTGAAGGCGCTGCTGTCCAGTACGATCAGGCACAGGAAGGCTACACCGCTCGTTATACACACGAGACAGTAGCACTTGCTTTTGCTATTACTGAAGAAGCAATGGAAGACAATCTTTATGATACGTTCTCCAAGCTTCGTGCACGTGGTCTTGCCCGTGCAATGGCAAACACCAAGCAGGTTAAGGCAGCCGATGTTTTCAACAACGGCTTTAGCTCCAGCTATCTTGGTGGTGACGGTGTTGCTCTATTCTCAGCTTCACACCCAACTGTTTCAGGGAGCCAGTCCAACATCATTGGTTCTTCTGATCTTAGCGAATCCTCACTTGAGACTGGCCTCATTGCCATTTCAAAGGTAAAGGATGATCGTGGTATTCTCATTGGTGCACAGGCAGTTTCACTGCATGTTCCAACTGATCTAGTCTTCGTTGCAGATCAGATTCTAAACAGCACCATGTCAACCACAATTGGTGTAAACCCATCAGATGCTACAGTTGGTGCCACCAATCTAAACGACATCAACAGCATCCGTAATCAGGGCATGGTTCCAAAGGGTTTCTTTGTTAACCGTCGCTTCACTGATACGAACAACTGGTTCCTAAAGACCGATGTTCCAAACGGTACAAAGATGTTCGTCCGTGCACCTCTTGCCACTAAGATGGAAGAGGACTTTGACACTGGCAACCTCCGCTTTAAGGCCCGTGAGCGTTACAGCTTCGGCTGGTCTGACTGGCGTGGTTTCTTCGGTGCCAACCCAAGCTAATTTTTAGTTTGGTATAACCAGATTGGGAGAAGGGGTAACATAATATTTATGTTTACTTCTTCTCCCTTTCTTTTATTTTTAAACATTATAGGATATAATTAGGCATGGGCTGCTTATATCTATTAATGTGCTGTGTGGAGAAAAATTAATGGCTTCCAATATTAGAGTTGCATTTGTAACGGGTAGCGGTGCACTGCTTGATACCGTAACAAGTGTAACAATCACTGATACAAGGGTCCACATGATCCAGTCTTCAGGGGTTGGCACTTTTGCTATCACTGGTGTTCAGACAGATGCAAATGGCAACGTAAATGGAAACATCATTAAATACGTTAACACTACTGCTGTTGATGTTAATGATGTTTATTTAAATGAACTAGGTGTTAGAATGTATGGCCCGGTAAAGGTATCTGCTCCAACATCTGCTGCTACAACGACAGTTTTCTATGGCTAATTATACGTATCTTGTCGGGGACATTATTGACACTGCGGAAGACGATTCCACAGAGTTTTACGATTATGTTCCTAATATGGTTAATCGCGCAGAGGAAAGGCTTACTAAAGACCTAGATGACTATGGTCTTGTAACCTATACCTCTGTTGCTGTATCCGCTGGCAATAACAAAGTAACTCTTCCTTCTGGAACACGGGTTATCAAGAATGTAAACATTGTTAGCGATGGTTCTAAAATTAACCTTCTGGCAAGAACAGACGAATTTATTAATGACTATTGGCCTGTAGTTGTATCTACATCTGAGCCTAAATATTATGCACGTAGAAACAACACCACTATTCTAATTGCTCCAACACCAGCATCCACTTGCAATGGCGAGATTGTTTATGTTTCTAAGCCAGCAGCTTTGACTTCAGCAAACCAGACAAATTATTTTTCTGACTTTTGTTATGATCTTTTGTTTAATGCTTGCATGATTGAAGCGATGCTCTTTATGAAAAACTATTCACAAGTAGGGACTTACCAAAATGTCTACAATCAAATCTTGGAGTTGCAAAGGAATCAAGCTCGTCGTACGAGGCGCGACGACATGCAAGCACCTTTTTCTCCGGCTGGTGGCGACAATACGCTCATTCCCAATGCAAATTAAGAAATTTAGGGAGAAGTTTTAAATGGCAACCGCAGCACTTCGTAGAGAAATTATTAAGTTTGCAGCCAAGCTTGGCAAAGAAGCTGCAAAGAAAAAGTATGGGAATGATGCAGTTCGTGAAGCTGGGCAGCAGATGAAGCGTGATGCCAAGGTACGGGCAGCAAAGAAAGCAGCCGAGAAGCCAAAGAAGGCTCCACAGGTTGAAGATGTCCCAAGAAAGAGAACCAAGAAAGAAATCAGAGATGATCTTGTTGAGGGTATGCGTAAGCGTCCCGATGACGAGATGACTACTGTGTATGGTTCCCGTGAGAGAGGTACAAAAGAACCGGGAGAAATGACCCGCAGTCAGGCACGTAAAAAGATTTCAGCACAAGAAGGCGAAAGCGGTGACGAGTTTATGTCTCGCATGTCTCGTCAGGCAGAACAAATGGGTGTAGGTACTGGTCGTCGTTTCTCTGAAGGTGATGCTGGTTATTCACGTGAGCAGATTGATGACATGATGCGTGGGCGATATCGCTCTGCTGATGACGCAGCAGAAGAACCTGCTGATCTTGTAGATATGCTCAAGCAGCTTAAAGAGTCTGGGCTTGGTGGTGGCCGAAAGAAGGGTGGCCTAGTAGCTAAAAAGAAAAAGGCTAGTGGTCCTCGTGGCGTTGGCGTAGCACTACGTGGTTATGGCAAAGCAATGAAAGGCTCAAAATAATGGGCGGCGTAGCTAAAGGCATAGCTTCTACAATTTTAAAAGCAGCCACAGAAAATCCAGAAGAATTTTTTAAAAATGCTGAAAAAGAAGGATGGTCTGTTAAACGATCTGCTGATGCCGGTGCTGGTGGAGGAGGCGGGGGTTTCAACACTACAGGTGGTTTTAATACTACAGGTAATTTTAAAAAGGGTGGTAAAGTTAGAGGCTGTGGCGCAGCACTACGTGGTTATGGCAAAGCCATGAAGGGGTCAAAGTAATGCAAAAGAAATCTAAAAAGTATGCTAAGGGCGGAATTATGTCATACCTTTCGCCAGCATATGCTGCGGCTAAAGGTGGTCCTGAAAATGTCCTAGCTGCATTTAGTCCTGCGTATGCTTTGTTTAAGTCTGCTAGTAAAAAAGAAAAAGTGCCAGAGCCTGTCAATATGACAAAGAGCAAAGAGTTTGATATTGGAACTAGCTTTAATACTACAGGCAGTTTTAAAAAGGGCGGCAAGGTTAAAGGCTGTGGTGCAGCATTACGTGGCTACGGCAAAGCAATGAAAGGTTCAAAATAATGGCTGCTAAAAAAATTATAGAAGGCATTGGAAAAATTATTACTCCAGATGCTGTAAGCAGACGACTTAAAGCGAGAGGCAAGGATTTTACTCCCAAGGGTAATAAGCTAAAGGGAACTACTAAACGTCCTTCTTCAGAAGCAGAAGGTGCTGCACTTGATCCTGAAACTGGCGGTTCAGTAGATGTTTCTCGTAAAGTTGAGCAGCGTATGCGTTCAGGTGCTGAGAAAGTTACTAGAGGTAAAGATTCTGGTGATAGGGGTATTGTAAAAGAAAGTAGAAGTAAAGGTAGTACAGCTAGAGCTAATAGAAAACTTACACTTAGCCAAGCTGCTCGTGACGAAACAGCTACTTCAGCACAAAGAAAAGCTGCGGAGCAAGAACTTGAAAAAATGTATAAGAAAGATGAGAAAGATACCTCACGGGCTGCAACAACTGCTGCTCGTACCAGAAGAGAGAATGCCGCCAGAGAAGCCGGTAGAGATAAGCGTGACCCACGTGATACTCTTATGCAAACTGGTGAAATCATGGAAGGATACAATCCTACTGATAGAGAAATGCAGCAGGCAATTTCTAATCTTAATGCTAGAAAGACTGATCCAAAGATTAGAGAAAGAATGGCTATTCTTGAAAGCATGGTTGGTGGCAAAACAAGAACTTCTTCTACTCCAAAGGGAATGAACGTCAGAGCAGAAGAAAGAAAGAAGGGTGGTAGAGTAGCTAAAAGAGCAGACGGCGGCAAGGTTGTTCCTACTCCAAAGAGGAAGCCAATGCCTCCTGTAAAGAAAGTAAGTTCTGAAGATGCAGCGGCTATTAAAAGAGGTAATCGCATGCAGAGCTATGAAGCAGGGGCTGCTAGGGCTATGGGTGTAAAAGGGTACAAGAGTGGTGGTCCAGTAGGCTGCGGCGTTGCAATGCGGGGCTATGGTAAAGGCCCATACAAGAAGAAGTAACTCGTGGTTAATTATACAAAGCCATCACTTCGTGAACGTATTAAAAAGGAAGTCATGGCTAGTGATAAGGGTGGAAAGCCGGGACAGTGGTCTGCACGTAAGGCGCAGCTTGTAGCACAGCGTTACGAAAAGACTGGTGGTGGTTACTCTGGTGGTAAAAGCAAAAGCCAGAAGTCTTTGTCATCTTGGACAAAACAGAAGTGGCGTACAAAGTCTGGTAAGCCTTCACTAGAAACTGGAGAAAGGTATCTTCCAGAAAAGGCTATTAAGTCTCTTGGTTCCTCTCAGTATGCCGCAACTACCGCAGCAAAGAAAAAGGGAATGGCTAAAGGTAAGCAGTTTGTAAAGCAGCCCAAAGCAGTAGCTACTAAAGTTAAAAGATTTAGAAAGGTAAAGTAATGGCTCTTTCTGATTCAGATCGTAATAAACTTAAAAAGTATGGCCTATCTGGTTTGAATAAACCAAAGCGTACACCAGACCATCCAACAAAGAAAGGCGTAGTTGCAGTTAAGGCTCCTTCTGGTAGTGTAAAAGTTATTCGCTTTGGTGACCAAAAGATGGGTCACAACTATTCACCAGAGGCACGTAAAGCTTTTAAGACAAGACACGCAAAGAATATTGCAAAGGGTCCACAAAGTGCAGCCTATTGGGCTGATAAGTTTTTCTGGGCTGGCTCTTCTGGTTCAAAGAAGATGCCACCAAAAGGACAAAAGCTTGTAAGAGGGATTAAAAGAAAGTAAAATGGCTATTAGCAGATCAAGTGTAGGGAGTCAGATTATGAAACCACCAGCAAAGAAACCAAAGCTTGGTACAGGTAAAAGATTTGAAAAGGCTGTAAAGTCTTTTTCAGCAAAGGGTGTTAAAGACCCCAAGGCACTTGCTGCGTATATTGGTCGTAAGAAGTATGGCGCAAAGAAAATGGCGCAGCTTGCTGCCGCTGGTAAAAAGAAATCAAAGTAAAGGAAAGCTATTATGGCAAAGGTAACTGAATATACTTCTAAGTTTTATGTAGGTCAGACAAACAGCGATGAGGCTGTGTTTGAATCTACAGGCAAGCCAACTGGTCAGGGGTATGGCAAGGCACGTAAGGGTCCAGACGTAACAGGTAAGGTTGTAGACCTAAAAAAGCCTGTTAAGTAAAGGCTGAATAATGGCAACTTCAGGAACATTTAACTTTAGTCTAGACATAGACGAGGTTATTCAAGAAGCTACTGAGATGATTGGTGGGGAACAGACGCTGGGCCATGAGCCTAAGTCTGCTCGTCGTTCAATTAATCTTATGCTACAGGATTGGCAGAACAGAGGTATTCTTCTATGGACTGCGGATACAACAACAGTATCCGTATCAACCAGCGTTACTGCATATGATCTAGGCTCTACTGTTGTAGATGTTCTTGAAACTACTCTGCGTCGTGACAATACTGATCTACAGCTACAAAGAATTTCTATGGAAGAGTATGCTCTTCTTCCAAATAAAGGACAGACAGGTCGTCCTTCTCAGTATGCTGTTCGTCGCAATAGGGACAATGTTACAGTATATCTTTGGCCTATTCCAGAAAATACAACCGATCTTCTTAACTTTGAAAAAGTCAGGTACTTGGAAGATGTTAATAAATCTGCGATTCAAACTGCTGATATTTCCAGAAGGTTTCTACCATGCCTTACTGCCGGTCTTGCATACCAATTATCTATGAAAAGACCCGGTGTAGAAGGTGGGCGTATTCAATTTCTTAAAGCAGAGTATGAAGAACGTCTTGCAAGAGCAATGGAAGAAGATAGAGAAAGAGCAAGCTTTTATTTGAAACCTCGTCTTAATAGAGTATAATAGACTATGGCAAGTAACAAGCATGCCTTAGCCATCTGCGATATCTGCGGATTTCAATATAAGCATAGAGAATTAAGAAAAAATAGTTACGGTCTACTAGTTTGCCCAACAGACTACGAGGGACGGTTTGATCTAAAGAATCATCCACAGAACAAAGCTCCCAATGTTCTTGATAATCCCGCCATCAAAGACCCAAGGCCACCAAACAATGCAGAACGAAATGTTGTTTGGAACTTTGCAAATACTAACTGGGAAGATGAAACTAGCAATTGGAATAATGTATAATGGCAACACTGACTGGTCAAAATATTGCAAATACATACAAGCAACTATTGCAGGTAGGATCAGATAATACTGGTCTTACCTCAACAGTTCAAACAGTTCAAGATGGCAATGGGACAAACTCAGCCCTTCAACTTAGCCAGTCTGCTGTAAACATTAATGGTACATTTCAACTTAATGGCTCAACACTAACCGCTACAGCATCTGCTCTTAACGCTGTTCCCAATCTTACATCATATACAGGTTTTATTGCAGTAAGCAGCTCTAGTATTAATGGACGCACCCTTACTGCTGGTACTGGTGTTTCAATTTCAAACGGCAACGGTACTGCCGGTGATCCTGTTATCGCTCTTGATACTACTGGTGTAGTGTCTGGTAGCTATGGTCCCGCAACAAACTTTGCTGTAAATGCTGTAGGTCAGATTGTAAGTGCAACAGCGGCTGCTAGTGTAAGTGTATCTGCTGTAACCGCTAACACCTTTGTTGGTGGTACATTTGAAGGCACAACTGCTAACTTTAGTTCTAATGTTTCAGTTGGTGGTGATCTTATTATCGGAGGCCAATTTACTCCAGCAGCTTTAAGTGTTACTGGCACAATTAATGCAAATAAGATTTCAGCTACTGATGCAACATTTAATAATATTGTAAGTGCTGCTTACTTTGTTGGCGATGGTTCAGGTCTTGTAAACGTACCTTCTTCTGAGGGTGGCACACTAAAGACACTAACGGCTGGTCCCGGTATCTCACTTCTTGTAAATGCTGTTCCTAGCGATATTACAGTTAGTGGAACAGTTCAGCTTAATGCAAATATTTCAGTAAGTACTGTATATGCCAACACAAATGTATTTATTACAGGCAATCCTGTACTAACGTCTGCCGGTCTTGCTACACTTAATAATGCAGTAACTTCAATTAATACAGTGCTGACGAGTGTATCGGCAAGAACATCAGTTAATGCTGCCGCCATTACGTCTATTAATACTGTAGTAGCAAACGTATCAGCCCTTACGAGTGTAAATAAAGCAGCTATCACTTCTGTTAATAGTGCAATTACTTCTATTAATACTGTAGTGGCAAATGTATCTGCACTAACATCAGTCAATACTAATGCAATTACTTCAATCAATTCAGTTGTAGCTAATGTATCTGCACTTACAAGTGTAAATGCTGCTGCAATTACTTCAATTAATTCAGTTGTAGCCAACGTATCTGCACTGACATCGGTTAATGCAGCGGCTATTACTTCTATTAACTCTGTTATTGATGCTTTTGATTTTGCTACTTCTGCTGAACTTGCGGCAGTTTCTTCTGCACTAGCGACAAGCATTGCTACTGCAAATACAAGAATTACTTCTGTAAGCGATTATGCTGTAGCACTTTCAGCTACTCTTGCTACAAGCATTGGAAATAGTAATACAAACATTGCGGCAGTTTCTGTTTTAACATCAATTAATGCTGCTGCAATTACAAGTATTAACTCTGTAGTAGCTAATGTTTCTGCTCTTACTAGCGTTAACAGTGCAGCCATTACAAGTATTAATACAGTAGTTGATGCTGTAAGTGCTGCTACCAGCGTTAACGCAGCAGCTATTACAAGCATTAATACAGTAGTTGCCAATCTTTCATCTACACTAGCCACAAGCATTGCCAACCATCTTCCTCTTGCTGGCGGCACACTTACAGGAATAGTAAGCGGTACAGACTTTTATGTAAGTGCAGTAGCAATTGGAGTAGACACGCTACTAGGTAAGCAGCTTCATTTAGGAACTGCTGCGGTAGCTGATATTGTAAGTCTTACAGACGGTACTAGCATTGCAGTTGACTTTAATGCAGGACAGAACTTTGCTGTGCAGCTTGCAGGCAATAGAACACTAGAAAGTCCAACTAACTGTGTGGCAGGACAGACTGGTAGCATTTTTGTTATTCAAGATGGTACTGGTAGTCGTACATTATCTTATGGTGGTAGCTGGAAATTCCCAGCAGGAACTGCTCCAACGCTAAGTACTGCAATTTCAGCGGTTGACAGAATTGATTATATCGCTTATACTTCGACTGCGGTTCACGCTATAGCAACATTGGATGTAAAATAATAACATGGTATTCAATAACAATCTTCTTCTAGGTGCGGCAGGTGCGGCTGGTGGCTACACCATTGACCAGTCGATCCGGTTTAACGACAACGACTCGGCGTACCTGTCTCGCACACCGGGCAGTGCTGGCAACCGTAAGACGTGGACTTTTTCTTCGTGGGTTAAACGGGCAAATCTTTTTAACGGATCAGTCCCACAGATTATTTTTAGTGCTGCAAACGGAAGCACTTTGGACTTCATTATGCAGTTTGGGCAGTCGGACGACACGCTGAGAATAAGCGATTATTCCAGCGGCTCTGCTTCAAATCTTATCACAACGCAATTGTTTCGTGACCCTTCCGCTTGGTATCACTTTGTTCTTCAGTACGACACCACACAAGCGACTTCCTCTAATCGTATGAAGTTGTACGTCAACGGCACACAAGTAACAGCTTTCGGCACAGCAAGTTATCCGTCGCTGAACTACAACAGCGCTGTAAACAACAACATAGCCCACAACATTTCACGGGGTGCTTACAGCGCAAACGGGTATTTTGATGGATATCAGGCGGAGATAAACTTTATTGACGGTCAAGCACTAGACCCAACCAGCTTTGGTAAATACAACGCTGATGGCGTGTGGGTGCCGATTAAATATACGGGTAGCTACGGAACCAATGGCTTCTACATCACAGGTGCAACAGCCAGTGACTTGGGTGAAGACTTCTCAGGAAACAACAATGATTTCACCAGCAGTGGACTAGCCACCACAGACCAGATGCTGGATACGCCGACTGATAACTTCGGCACGTTTAATTACGTGACAGGACAGGCACAAACGCTTTCAGATGGTAATCTCAAGTCTACAATTTCCGCGTCACAGGGCGTTTCTTTAGGTACGGTTGCCGTAACTAGCGGTAAATGGTACTGGGAAGTGACAAATGGAAATAACAATATTGGCGGTTCGCGCAAAGCACTTGGTATTGTTGACGTAGACAATTTTATCATCACAAGCGGAGAGTATTTTGTCGATGATGCGTATGGATGGGGTTACGTCGAAAACGGAAACAAAGAAAATAATAATAGCCAGTCTGCTTATGGCAATGTTTTTGATACCGCCGGTAAGATTGTTGGCGTAGCTCTTGACCTAGACAACGGCGCAATTTGGTTCAGCAACGATGGAACGTGGCAGAACAGTGCGACAGTTGGTGAAATTGAGGCTGGCACAACTACTAATGCCGCATTCACTAGCCTTTCAGGCACGTTTGTTCCTGCGTATTCTGACTTTAGCGGAAACGCAACGGCGAACTTCGGGCAGTCTGCTTTCACATACACACCGCCTACCGGCTTCAAGGCCCTGTCCACCGCGAACCTGACCGACACCACTATAACGACCAGCGGGTCGTTCACCGGCAATGCTGCGGCAGATGGCCCGTTCATCTATCTAAACGGTGTTCCTACCGCGATGACGATCAACGGCAACAGCGTCACGTTCGCCACCCATGCAGACAAGCTGGCAAATGGTTTCAAAGTTAGATCGTCTTCTGCGTCATATAACACGGTCGGCTCAAACACATATTCAATCTCAACCACAGCGCAGGCATTCAAGAACGCCAACGCGCAAGAGAACCCATGAGGTAAACATGGCTACGATTTACAAATGCTGTCACGGGCGCACTATCCGACCCGGTAAAGCGTGGGTTGACGAACACGGCGTCACGCACCCGGCAAGCTGGCACACCTACAGCGCCGCGCAGAAAACCGCGCTCGGCATCACCGAGATCGTCGAGCAGCCCGCACCCGACAGCCGCCTGTACACTTGGTCATACAACGCAGACGGCACGGTCAACGCCACGCCTAAGGCGCTCGATGACGTGCATGAGGTCAACGATGACGGCTCGCCCATGCTCGACGCTGGCGGCAAGCAGATCGTTACGCTTGGCGTAAAATCCACGCTGATCGCCGAGGTCAAAGCGCAGCAGGGCATGCTGCTCGCACAGACCGATTGGGCTGTGATCCGACATGCCGATACTGGCATAGCCGTGCCCGCCGCGATCCAGCTTTGGCGCAACGACATCCGCCTCGCCGCCGCTCAGATGGAAGATGCTATCTCGCAGGCTGCGACCACCGACGCTGTAGCGGCGCTGTTCGTAACCTATACCATCAACCCTGACGGCGCGACGACCAAGACCGGCGTGCTGTACGACTGGCCTGTGTTAGGCTGATGCGAGCGCCGCTGGCACTTCTGCTTCTGCTGGCTCTATCCAGCCCCGCTTCAGCACTGGAATGTTTCGATAGAGAGCAGTTGGAAAATTTTCTGGCCAATGATCTCGACGCAGAAACCATCGGAATGGGTGTAGATCAGCACGGCAATCTGCTGCGCATGCACGTCACGCCGTCCAAGAACTTTGCAATTACCATAACGTCAGCCCAAGATACTTCTAAGATGTGCTTTCTCCTAGAAGGTACAGGATGGGCGGAAAAGCCAAAACTTGACAAAGAAGCCTAAGAGTGATAGAATAGGTTAAAAGGAAAAAGGCAATGACTGTCGAATCTGCCAGCTACATCAGCCAGCTTAACTCGTCGCAGCCGACTGCTAGCGATAATATCTCAGAAGGCGACGACCATCTTCGCCTGATTAAGTCGGTTCTGAAGACGCAGTTTCCCAATCTCGGTACTACTGCTGTAAACCCTACGTCAGCGCAGTTCAATAAGCTAGGCTTTGAGCCGGGTTCTGTGATCATGTGGGCGTCTAACACCGCTCCGAACACGCAGACCATCAGCGGCATTAACGACTGGCTGCTTTGCGACGGCACCGACTACAGCACCGTCACCTACGCCACGCTCTATAACGTTATCGGTAACGTCTTTGGCACTTCTGGCTCCAACTTCAAGGTTCCGGACTTTCGCACATACTTCCCCGTAGGCGTGGGCGGCAGCTTCGTTCTCGGAACTTCCGGAACCGCCAGCGCAGCTACCGGAACCGGTACGCTTAAGTATATTCCGATCAACTTCATCATCAAGACCTGACCATGATCGAATATCGCGGTGAAAAATTCTCAGGCTATAACAAGCCTAAGCGCACTCCCGGCAAGAGCAAGAAGTTTGCAGTATTGGCCAAAGAGGGCGATAGCGTTCGCTTGGTACGCTTTGGCGATCCGAACATGACGATTAAGAAGGACATTCCGGAGCGTCGTAAGAGCTTTCGCGCCAGACATAAGTGCGACAGCAATCCCCCCAGCAAACTGTCTGCTAGATATTGGAGTTGCAAAAAGTGGTAAAAGAATACGGCGGTAAGGAAACCTACGCTAGCAAGGCCGCTATGCGTAAGCACGAAAAGTCTGAAACCAAATCAGAAGAGCGAAAGGAAAAGAAAATGAAGGGTAAGAAGAGCGGTCTCGGTAATCGCGCGGTTCCGTCCAAGGGCGGCAACACCACGATGGCGAAGATTAAGAGCGGCGGCAAGGGTAATCGCTTTCCGAAATGAACCTTCGCGAACGCGCCGCACAGGCCAAGATAATTCTGGACAATGAAGTCTTTCAGAGCGTCCTGCTCCAAGTAGAAGACAATCTTGTTCACGAATGGAAAATCTCTGACAACAGAGAACATAGAGAATCCTGTTGGTTGCGAATTGATGCTCTGCGTTCAATCGTAGAAGAACTCGAAGCAGTCATTCAAAGCGACATGATCGAAGAAAAAACAAAATCGAGGTAATACAATGAGTGACGGCAAGACCAATCCCGCAGGGGAAGTCGAACAGCCTAAACTTTCAATGTTTGATGTCATGTTTGGAAGTGCTGAGAACACCAATCCAGAAGTAACATCAGAAGAGAATCGCAATCTTGCATACGAAGCGCCGGAAGCTGAAGCCGAATATGAAATCGAGGCAGAGGCGGAAGCGGAAACGGAAGATTACGATTCTGACTCTCTTGAGGTAGACGCAGAAGAAGAACCCGAAGAAACCTCTCCTAGGTACTCTGTCAAAATCGACGGAGAAGAATTTGAGGTCACTCTGGAGGAACTTCGCAGCGGCTATCAGCGGCAGGCGGATTATACCCGTAAGTCGCAGTCTCTTGCAGAACAGCGTAAGGCTTACGAAGCCAACATCAACGCGGTGCAGCAGGAGCGGCAGCAGTATGCTCAGGTTCTCGGGCAGATGGCTAACGCACAGAACGCAGAACTCCAGAAGTATCAGGAGATCGACTGGCGTCAGCTTAAAGAAGACGACCCCATGGAGTACATGGAGAAGCGTCTTGAGTTTCAGGAAGCCCGTGAGCGAGTAGCGGCGCTGAAGAGCGAGCAGCAGCGAGTTCAGCAGCAGACCGAATCCGAGTTTATGAGTGTCTTGCAGGAGAAGGTTCAGCGCGAAGCCGAACTTCTCTCAAAGGCTCTTCCGGACTATGCCAATCCTGACGCCAATCTTCGTACTGCGGTGCGGAACTATGCTCTTGGGCTTGGTTTCTCTCCGCAGGACATTGACGGCATCACTGACCACCGAGTAGTCCTTGTGCTGCACAAAGCGATGTTGCAGGACAAGGCTGAGAAGGGTGTTCAGACGCAGCGCAAAGCCAAGGCTGTTCCTAAGGTCGTAAAACCTGGCACCCCGGAGTCTAAGACTCAGCGCAGCAACAGGGCGTTTCAGGCTAAGCGAGAGAGACTGGCGAAGACAGGCAACACCAAGGATGCCGCAAACATCTTTCTGGATCTTATCTCTTAGCAAAGGAACTTTATCATGGCTCAGCCTACTGGCGTATACGTTACGTATAGCTCGGTTGGTCTCCGCGAAGACCTCGAAAATGTCATCTATGACATGTCCCCCACGGACACTCCGTTTATGTCGATGGGCGGTCGCATGGACGCGATTGCCGTCAACCACGAATGGCAGACCGACGCTCTCGCTGCTGCAAGCGGCGCGAACTACAACGAGGAAGGTGCAACGCTCACGGCTGCGAAGCCCACGGCTACCACCCGCCTCGGCAACATCTGCCAGATCGCTCTGAAGACGACGCTCGTCTCCGGCACGCTTGACGCGGTGTCGAAGGCTGGTCGTAAGGAGGAGCTTGCCTACCAGATGTCCAAGCGTGCTAAGGAACTGAAGCGCGACATGGAGACCTCGCTGGTCGGTGTCAACCAGTCGAAGACCGCAATGGCTGCGGACAGCACGGTTCGTAAGCTCGGTTCGCTTACCTCGTGGGTTGCCACGAACATCAGCGAAGGCGCTTCCGCCAGCACTCCCGG
>Ga0222713_10004160_pt1 | contig 14612 bp, 16 predicted proteins | sample C33_649DmetaG_FD_165061 | JGI IMG/M metagenome (GOLD analysis project Ga0222713, IMG submission 165061) | Estuarine water microbial communities from San Francisco Bay, California, United States - C33_649D | ecosystem: Environmental > Aquatic > Marine > Unclassified | place: USA: California...
TTGCTGGTACGGGTGTCGGGAAATCTCTATTCATGTGCCATGTGGCTAGCTCCGTCTTGCTCCAAGGACGGAACGTTCTGTACATTACGTTGGAAATGGCAGAAGAACGCATTGCTGAAAGAATTGACGCAAACCTATTGAATGTTCCGATTCAAGATATTGTAGATCTTCCAAAGCAAATGTTTGAGAATAAGGTCACTAATCTTGCAAAGAAAACTCAAGGTACTCTGATTATCAAAGAGTATCCAACTGCTTCAGCACACTCTGGACACTTCAAGTCTCTTCTCAATGAACTTGCATTGAAGAAGTCATTCCATCCAGATATTATCTTTATCGATTATCTGAACATCTGTGCTTCTTCAAGGTACAAAGGTAATAGTAATATCAATTCCTATACCTTTGTTAAGGCAATCGCAGAAGAACTTCGTGGTCTTGCTGTGGAATTTAATGTTCCTATCGTAAGTGCCACTCAGACAACTCGTTCTGGATATTGCTTGGACTTGAAAACACAAGTTCAAGCACCGCAAGGACTGAAAGATATTTCTAATATTCAAGTTGGAGATTTAGTGCTTTCTAATACTGGTTATAATGAAGTATTGAATGTCTTTCCTAAAACTAAAAAGAAATCTTATAAGATTACTTTGGAGGATGGTAAAGAAATTATTTGTAGTGAAGAGCACTTGTTCCCAACTGAAAATGGGGAACTGAATATCAAAGGGGGTCTTGAAGAAGGAATGTGTCTTTATGTAAAGGAATAGTGTGTGTAAGTTATACTTCTTATAAATAATAGTAGTATAACTTACTGATATGAAAGTAAAGATTTATCTAATTACCAATACAGCAGTCAATCCGCATATGTATTATGTTGGATTGACTAAAAATGAATTGGATAGAAGATTACAAGAACATATTACTCTTGGAAGGCACGAAGGTAATAAACTTTTGTCTGATGCTATTATTGAATATGGTAAAAGAAATTTTACTATTGAAGTAGTAGAGGAAGTTGATGAAAGTGAAGCAAGAATGAAAGAAGATCATTATATCCGTAAATATAAATCTCATTATATGGATGGGTGCGGATATAATATGAGATATGAAACTTGTAATTATGAAAAACATTATCACGGAGCAAATCAAGAACAGATAGAAGAAAACATTAAAAATGGAAGACCTTGGAACTATGGAATAAGTTTCTCTTCACAATCAAAAGAGAAAATGAGAAAAACTAAAAAACATAGATACTCTCTTGGTCTTTATAAAAAGTTTAATACAAATCATTCAGAAGAAACAAAACAAAAAATTGCTGAAAGTAAAAGGGGGAAAAAACTAACCAAACAACATAGAGATAGTATCGCAAAATCTTCTGTTGGTAGAACTTGGATACATAACAAAAAAATAAAAGAAAGAAAGTTTATTAAAAAGGAAGAAGTAAGTTCTTACTTACAAAATGGTTGGGAAAATGGAAAAGGTGTTATTTGGATGAATAATGGTGTAGAATGTATGTGTGCTGATATTTGGGATTATCAAAGTTTTATTTCTTGTGGATATACTGATGGAAGAATTTGAAATAGTTTCTGAAAATTATACTTTATATCTTGGTAATTGTTTGGAAGAAATGAAAAAAATAGAAGACAATTCTATTGATATGATTTTATGTGATTTACCTTATGGAACAACTGCTTGTTCTTGGGATACTATAATTCCATTTAATTTTTTATGGGAACATTATAATAGAATAATAAAAGAAAATAGTTCTATTTTATTATTTGGTTCAGAACCATTTTCAACTCATTTAAGAATGAGTAATATTGCTATGTATAGATATGATTGGTATTGGGTAAAAACAAAACCAAGTTTATATCAACACGCAAAAAATAGACCTATGAAATCTGTGGAAACTATTAGTGTTTTTAGTAAATCTAAATGGGGGCATCAATCTCAATTAAAAAGTAGAATGAATTACTATCCACAAGGAGTTGTTAGTTCTGGAAAAAAAGTTGTAAATAAAAATTACAATTCCGGAAGAACAGTTGGAAAAAGAGATAATCAAATAGGAAAAGAATATCAATCTTTTACTGGATTTCCAAATGATGTATTATATTATCCAAATATTATAGGTAAAAATTCTATTCATCCAACACAAAAACCAGTGGAACTTTTAGAATATCTTATAAAAACTTATACAAATAAAAGTGATTTAGTTTTAGATAATACTATGGGTTCAGGTTCTACTGGGGTTGCTGCTATAAAAACAGATAGAAAGTTTATTGGAATAGAACAGGATAAAGATTACTTTAATATAGCAAAAGAAAGAATTGAAAATTCACTACCAAATCCTCTTGAAACTTTGTTGAAATGATATTAAAAAAAATTCTAAAAATTGAAGAACTTGATGAAAGAGAAATGATTGATATTGAAGTATCCGGAAATCATCTCTTTTATGCTAATAATGTTCTAACTCATAATAGCAACTCTGATGTGGAACTGACTGATACTTCTGAGAGTTTCGGTCTTCCTGCAACAGCTGACTTGATGTTTGCATTAATTTCAACAGAAGACTTAGAAGGTCTAGGACAAATTCTTGTTAAACAACTTAAGAACCGATATAATGACCCTACCATTCATAAGCGTTTCGTGATTGGTATTGATCGTGCAAAGATGCGTCTTTATGATTGCGAACAATCTGCTCAGAATGATATCCTTGACAATGGAAAGGATGAAGAGTATGATTATGAAGAAAAGAAACCAAAGAAAACATTCGAAGGATTTAAATTCTAATGACTATTGATCTTAATAAGTACGTTGAGTTCGTTAATACCACTACCTCTAATCCCAGTAAAGACCATGTTTCTTTCATCAACAGTCTTATGGAACTGCGAGAACATAATTTTCCAACTGAGCGAATGCTAACCGCTGCTGTAGGAATGTCTGCTGAGGCAGGTGAATTTACTGAAATTGTAAAGAAGATCGTATTCCAAGGCAAACCAGTTACTCAAGAAAACTTGTTTCACCTGAAGCGAGAACTTGGAGACATTATGTGGTATGTGTCTCAAGCGTGTCTTGGACTTGATATTTCTATTGAAGAAGTTATTCAAATGAATTTTGATAAACTAAATGCTCGTTATCCTGAAGGTGCTTTCAGTATTGAGCGTTCTGAAAATCGTAAGGAGGGAGACCTGTGAATAAAGTAACTATTGAAATGGATGTGCGTTCTGCTGCTGCAGTCCGCCAAGTTCTCTTTGAAGCACAAAAAGGATATACAAATAATATTGACACTACTCCAATTCGCATTTTTGAAATTCGTGAAGTGATTGCTGACCTTGATGATGCAATCAGTCAAGTAGTTGAGTGACCCTTAGGGGTCTTTTTTTTTATAAATAAATAAAAAACTATTTGTAAAAAATGGATACCAATAATCTTAAGGGTTTGATGGAAGCATATTCTGAAATGTATGCTCCTCAAGAAGTTGATGAAGCAGTAAAGGGTGCTGACCCAGAAATGAGAAAGGCAGCATCTGCAGAAAGAAGAGGTGGTGATAAGCGTCTTTCTCCATCAACAGGAAAGGGATATGCTGATCAACAAAAGCAAAGCATTTCTTATATGGATAAGGTGACGAAGAAAAATAAAAATGTTGTTGGACTTGTAACTAAAGAAGGACTTGATATCTTTGATACTACTCTTGCAGAACTAATAGAGCAAGGATATACGAGAGAAGATGCACTAAAGATTATGGCAAATCCAACTGACTGATAAATAACCACGGAAGGTTGCTCTAACCCCTTGACTTTTTAGTTGGGGGGTTTTATAATATCTTTACTCGGGGAATTAGCTCATTTTGGTAGAGCACTGCCTTTGCACGGCAGGGGTGAGGGGTTCGAGTCCCCTATTCTCCATAAATAAAAATAAAAAATGACAGATACTGAAATTTTGCTGGCTGTCAATGTGGCATTGCAAAAATATCAGACCAAAGTTGTAAAGGCAGGTCCTAAAGTAGATAAAATTAGAATTATTGCGGCGCAAAGAGCAGAAGCGCAAGATTCTATTTCAAAGGAACTTAAGAAAAGAGGAATTCCCTTTGTAAATGAAATTGATAAAAGCGAATCTTCTTTTCCCGTAACAAAAATAGACCTAAAAAAATCTAAGTCTGTAATTAAGTTAATTTATAAAAAAGGTGCTGGTGGCGGTTCAGGTGCAGGAGCTGCTGTAACTAAAATGGCAGAATCTGCCCAAGCCCTTTATGCTGCTTTAGCATTTAATGTCTTAAAAAGACCAATTACGAATAAAGATCTTACAAAAGATAATTTTAAGAAGGCACTTGCAACAGCAGATACTGATGAAAGTTTTGATAAATTGATAAATGATTTACCAGACGATTGGATTGAATCTTCTATCGCAGGTGCTAATGCTTTGTATAAAAGATATGGCGGAAAAGCAAACTTTACTTTTCATAGAGGATCAAAGTTAGTTAATACAATAGAAAAAACATTTACTGATATAAACAGACAAGAACGTGCTTTTGGTAATCTTAATAAATGGAGTCCAGCAGACATTTATATGATATCAAACTCTTCTGCAATTAGAGACCTCTCTGAAGAAAGGACGCTAAAGGGTTTGAATGAAAAAATGTTTGAATACATTCAAAGTAATCAAGTTATTGGTGTTTCTTTGAAGAAAAATGAAAGTGGAACAGCAAAAATTTCTGAAAAAAATTTCCCTACAGATAAAAAAATTACAACAGCATCTTTTAGAGGGACTACTACAACTTTGGACGCAATGGATGGGTATATTAAATGGGGGGCTGCTACAAGTGAGAAGATTCAGTTTAGAAGTTTTGGTGGAGAGACTTCATTAACTGGATGGCAGGGAGAAATTAAAGGCGCATCTGCAAACCAAGGTAAAGTATCTTTGGGTCCGTTAAATTACATTTTAAAAAGGCACGGATTTAAAGAACTTCCCTCTTCTCAAGAATCCGCTAGATTGGCAGAACAGAATAGTGATAAACACGCAGAAGATATTGCAAAGATGATGGCAGAATATAAGTTGATAAAAACAACTGAAGTATCTGCTATGGCGAAAACTATACAAGCAAAATCAAATAAGTATAGATATTCGAAGTATTTGGTATTGAAACTACTTTTAACTATGGAAAATGCGCCAAAAGATAAGGCAGATGAAGTTGTAAAAGATATATACTTGTATGCAAGTTCTCAGGCAAGTTTTTCTGCCCCGTACATAAAATTAGAATAAATATAAGTATATCAACACAAAATATGAAAAGTTTTTTCCAATTTTTATCTGAAGCAACAGAATCGCAAGCAGCAACGCAAGCGAAAAAACTGGGTTACCGTGGAGATGGTCACGGAGGATGGCTTGATCGTTCCGGTAAAGTTGTTGCGAGAACAGAAAAAGGAAAACTCAAGTTTATTGATGGTCGCCAACCAAAGAGTGTAGAAGAACCAGCAGCAGGAAGACAACCAACTGCTGCTGCTTCAATTGCACAACCAACTCAAGCAGCACAAGCACCCGCACCGCAACCTCAAGCAGCACCTGGACAAGCACCTGAGGAGCAACCTGCAGAAGAACTCCCACCACTCACTGTTGTCTTTGGTCGCTTTAATCCACCAACAATCGGACACGATAAACTCTTAAAGTCTGCAAAGAGAATCTCTGCTGGTGGAGATGTTAAAATCTACCCATCAAGGTCTCAAGATCCAAAGAAAAATCCTTTAGATCCTGATGCTAAAGTTTCTTTTATGAAAAAAATGTTCCCCGAATTTGAGGAAAATATTATTAATGATGATGAGATGAAGACCATCTTTAATGTCCTTATTAATGCAAGTGAAGAAGGATATACTAATGTTAATATTGTCGTTGGATCTGATCGTCAGGCAGAGTTTGAAAACCTTGCACAAAAGTATAATGGAGAATTATACAACTTCGATTTAATTCGTGTTGTATCTGCTGGTGTAAGAGATGCTGATGCTGAAGGTGTAGAAGGAATGTCTGCATCTAAGATGAGGAAAGCAGTTGTAGATGATGACTTTGATTCTTTCCGTAGAGGAACACCAAAGACATTGAATGATGCTGATACTCAAGCACTCTTTAATGCAGTTCGTCAAGGAATGGGTGTAAAGAAATCAAAGGTAAAGAAAGAAAGTTATGCACTATGGGAGATTGCTCCAAAGTATGATATGAGAAATCTTCGTGAGAATTATGTAAGAGGAAAAATTTTTAGAATTGGTGATAAAGTACAAAACTTAAACACTGGTTTAATTGGCGAAGTGATGCGTAGAGGAACAAATCATTTAATTTGTGTGTCAGAAGAAGGTTATATGTTCAAGTCTTGGATTAAAGATTTGATGGAATATACTGAAGTGAAAATGGATAGTATGTACAGAGCACCAGGAAAACCAAACACACTTGCTGGAACAACTGGGTATCTTAAGTATGCATTGAAACAAACTCCAGGAGCATCTTTAGGAAAGCAAAATCTTCAAGCAGGTGGAACTTCGTTTTTAGACAAATTTATAAATAAGTATAAGAAACAAAAAGTAAGTGCTTAATTAAGATGTCTACTAATCCTCTGAATGATATTTCCAGAGTTTATCTGGAGCAGGTCGCTGCTGTTGAAGAAGGTGTAAGACCTACTCCAGTTGATAAACCACTTGATAAGGCAGCATTCAAAAAGCGTAGAAGAAGTCTTGCTGGAAAAGAGAAAAGAGCAGAAGCTAGAGGTAGAGGACACGAAGGTAAAGAATGGTATAATAGTGGTAATACTTATTCTCCTGATGAAGCAAAGAGAATGCGTTCAAAACTGGATGATGCAGAAAGACGTACAAGACATCGTAGTGCTGTAGATCCTGATAGTGAAGATGATAGTTCATTCTCAGCATCAAAAACAAAAAATCCAAAGAAACTCCGTAAGCAAAAAGCAATGGGAGAACTTGGTGAAGCTTCGCATCTTGAAACTGATATGAAAAAGCGTCGTGAAGCAAATGAGAAAGCGATTGAAGATATGAAGAAAACAAAGGCATATAAAGATATGGCTGCCGCTGCCAGGAAGAAGTTTGATGAGGCACTTGATCCTGTAGGTCAAGAGGATGCTGATGTTGATAACGATGGAAAGAAGAGCACAAAGTCTGATAAGTATCTTCTAAAGCGTAGAGCAGCAATTTCAAAAGCAATTACTCACAAAGAAGCACTCGATCCTGTTGGTAAAGAAGATAAGGATATTGATAATGATGGCGATCATGATAAGAGTGATAAGTATCTTTTAAATCGTAGAAAAGTTCGTTCAAAAGTAATTGCAAAGGAAGAATATTCAAACTGGAGAGAGGATCTTGTTGAAGTAGTTGATAAGATCAATAAAGATAAAGGTGATGAAAAGATCACTGAAAAAACAGTAAAGAATAAAATTAAAATTAATCCTAACATTGGCGAAGCAGTAGAAAATCTTGGTGGAACTCTGCTTGAAATGGTAGAGGTTGATGAAGTTGATTATATTGTTGAGAGTGTTTATGATGAACTCCTTGAAGAAGGATATGAAGAGGATGATATTGAAGAAGCACTTGAGTTTGCACTGACTGAAGCAAAAGTTACTTTTGGGCACGATACACCTACAGGACAAAAGAAAAGAGGTAACTTAGTTGCTGCAGTTGGAAGACTTGCAAGACAAAAACTTTCTAGCAAAGTTCGTGGTGCTAAAAAAGCAGCAAAACAAGCAGTAGCAACTGGAGCAAGAAAGGTTGCTAAAGGTGCATTAGGTGTTGCTCGTAAAATGGAAGGTGGTGAAAGTAAGCCAAGTGCAGCACATACAAAAACAAGAACTGCATCAACCTATCGTGGTGCTGGTGCTGGACAGAAAGAAAAGGTAAGCAGTGGTTCTTATACTGGACCTTCAACTACTAAAAAGAAAGCAGAAAAACCTGCTGATCCTTGGGAAGGTAGTGCAACTACTCCACCAAAAGCGAAGGCAAAACCAAAACCAAAAGCAAAGACCACTAAAGTAAGTGGTGCAACTGCTAAGGCACCTGCAAAGAAAAAAAGAACCAGTAAGTTAGATGACCTTCTTGCAAGTGTTAGAAGTGAGCAAGTTCAGATTGATGAAAAGACATTAACTCGTTCTGAGACTAAGGAAAAGGAGAGACTTGTAAAGTCAATGAAGGATAAGGCAGCAGACTTTGAAAAGAGATATCCTGGTCGCGGTAAAGAAGTGATGTATGCGACTGCTACTAAAATGGCAAAGAAAATTGCTGAGCAGGCAATGGAAATTCAACCAAAGACTCAAAAACCAGATCAGGAACAGAAAAAACTTGCTCAGCAAAAAGATCGTCAAAGACAACAAGAAGTTCAAATCTTAAATAGAAAACTTCAGGCACTAAGATCTGCTCCTAAGGGAACTGATACTGACGTTACTGTATGATTTCCTAAATAGGTTAGGATACTCTTTATAGGAGGTTATTATGTCCGCTCTAGTAGCATGGTGTCTTGCCAATCAGGCACTTATCGCAACTGTACTCTTTGCAGTTTCAGAAGCACTTGGAGCTAATCCAAAGGTCAAGTCAAACGGTATTCTTTCACTGGTTCTTATTCAAGCTCAAGCAGCACTGAAGAAGAAAGGTGCAACCGATTTAACACCTTGAGATAACTTAAAACTTAATAGAGACCTCATTTTGGGGTCTCTATTTTTTATAAATAATTTCTAGCAAATAACTTTTACGGAAAAGAACATGGCACTCTGGGGAAATAATGATAATGTAGGTTCTGGTGGATTAGTTTCACTGTCTGGTGGAGTGGTAACTGGAACTGGAACCACATTTGGTCAAGTTGGTGCTGCAAAAACTGGCGACGTAATTCGTTTCGGAATTCGTGGAAGTGGTGGAACTTATTATGGAGACGCTGTAATTGTAGGTATTGCAAGCACTACTCAACTAACGATTGACTCTACCGCAGGTCTTTCTACGGCATCATTTGCAGCAACAAGTTTCTATGTAAGCGAACTTCCAAAATACACAGTTCTCGATAGTACTTACAGCAATGCTAATGATGCTTCACAGTCATTGGCAACTCTAACAATTACAGGAACCGCAACCACCAATGCTAATATTGGTACAAGCATTATTCCCGTCGTTCCTCCAAGTGGATTAATCGCTGGAGATTTAGTGGTAAATGATGGAAATGATCTTGTTATTTCTACAGTTGGTACAGTAAATATTACACTTGGATCTACAATCTCAGCAGGAATTGCGACAGGTGATACCTTAACCTTCAAGAGATATGTTGATGGTTATGATAAGCAAGTATATGGAATTTCTACTGATAGTGTTCCTGCTGCTTATAGTGGATTTGCTCACCAAGGTTGGGTTGGTATTATGACTTATGTTGATTGTCAAGGCAATTTCAGAGTGAAGTCTGAAACTCTTGTTGCAATGTCTGGTATTACCACCGGTGCTGATGGAATTCTTTATCCAACTCCTGCATGATTAATATATGATCTTTAATGAACTGAATGAGGACAATTTCCTTTTATTTGCTATTAAAAATTATGAAAATCCTCAAGCAGTTACTAAAGAAGACTTTGAGAGAGATTTAAATCATTTTAAGTATATTAAAAGGTTATTGAAAAGATATAAAAAATCAGGTGATCTCAAAACTCACCTGATTTTAAATCACTTTATTATTCTTTACAATATCTTTGGTGAGGCGACAACTCCAATGTTATTCTTTAAAATTGAAAAAGAACTTTGGAGTTCGATTAAAGCATTTATTATTTTTATGAACCGATTGCCAGAATATCCAAAATCTAGTATTCATGACATTCAAGTTGATTTATATTGCCTACAGGAACTTTACAAGATCTACAATGGAAAAGAAGAAACTTGACTGGATCATTTCTATAATTAGAGAAGAAATGATGACTGCAAACCCTGTTGGAGGATCTGGTGGTTTTACTGGATCTGGAGATCCAAAAACGAGGGCAGGTTTTGATCCGGTAATGAGTCTAAGAAGAAGAAAAGGTCCTCAGATTAAACTTCCACCTGGTTCTCGCAAGAGGTGGATGAAACCGAATAATAAATAAATGTAATACTACTTGAGGTTATTTTTTGTAATAGGTAGTAGAGATAATAATAACCTCAAAGAAAAATGTTCGGACAAGACTCAAAAATTAAAGTTGCTGTTCTTGAAGAAAGAGTAAAAATACATGAGGAAATGGTAGAGCGTGTAGATGCTGCCATTCAAACTTTAAGCGAAACAAATCAGAATATTTGTAAAATGCTTGCAGTTCATGATGAAAGAATTTTTAATTGTGCCAGAAGCGATGAAGATATTAATGAAAAAATGGGCAAGTTAGAAGTAAAAGTGGATGAACTTTCTAAGTTTAAATGGATGGCAGCAGGTGTTGTGGCACTTGCTTTATTATTTGTTCCATTTGTAACAGATTTTATAAATTCTTCAATAAATTCTTTAAACGAGCAAGTTAAAACTAAATAATCAAGTGTTGGCATCGATGCCAATGAAGACTAAAAATAAAACAACCATCTACTCTCTTCAAAAGATTACAAACTCAGTTATAAAGTGGACTGGTCTTATAACTGTTTTGTGTCTTGACAAAACTAGGTAGTCTGGTAGAATAAGGTCATTCATTAAAGATTGGTTATGGATTTTGTTGATGTGAAGTACATCAATTTGTTATCTACGCGATTTCAAAAATTTAAAAAGGTAAAACATAATCTTTATAATTTTAGATGTCCTATTTGTGGAGACTCTCAGAAGAATAAAAATAAGGCAAGAGGATATCTATACCAAGTAAAAAATAATACAAACTTTAAATGTCACAATTGTGGTGTTAATATTTCCTTTAATAACTTTTTAAAGCAAATAGATCCAGTAGTTTATAAACAATATACGTTTGAAAAGTTTAAGGGAGGACACACTGGAAAATCTTTTACGGTAGAAGAACCAAAGTTTAAATTTGAGTCTCCAAAATTTAAACCAAAGTTAAATCTACCTAAGGCATCAACAAACCCTGAGGCAAAAAAATATCTTGAAAGTAGAAAGTTAAATCCAGATAACTATTATTACACCAAAAAATTTAAGGAATGGACTAACTCTCTCCAACAAACATTCGACAATACAGATAAAGATGAACAAAGGATTATTATTCCTTTGTTTTATCAAAATACGTTAGTCGGATTTCAAGGTAGAGCACTTGGTCCCAGTAAGGTCAAATACATTACAGTAATGCTGAACGATGACGCGCCAAAAATATATGGTCTCGATGAAATCCAAAAAACTAAAACTGTCTATATCACCGAAGGTCCATTCGATTCAACTTTCATTCGCAACGCGATTGCTCTTTGTGGAGCTGATGGTGATGTTGGTAAGTGGGGTATTGACGATCCTGTTTGGATATACGATAACGAACCACGTAATTCAGAAATCACCAATAGAATCGCAAAGCGAATTGATGAAGGTGAAAGAATTGTAATTTGGCCTTCCTTTATTAAAGAAAAGGACATCAATGATATGGTACTTTCTGGACTCGATGTTCAGAATATGATAGAATCAAATACTTACTCTGGTTTAGAAGCAAAACTTAAATTTACTCTCTGGAAGAAAATATGAGCAACGGAACAAAGGTTAAAAAGCGTGATGGTCGAATTGAATCTCTCGACCTAGAAAAGATGCACTTGATGGTTGAGGAAGCGTGTAGAGGTCTTGCAGGCGTCTCTGCAAGTCAAGTTGAGATGACCTCAGGCATTCAATTTTATGATGGAATTACTACAGCAGAAATTCAAGAGATTCTTATTCGTTCTGCTTCCGATTTGATTGATTTGGATCATCCAAATTATCAATATGTTGCTGCTCGTCTGCTTCTTTTTGCAGTTCGTAAGCAACTTTATGGGAAGATGAAAGAACTTCCTACTCTTGAACAACACATTATCGATTGTGTTTGTGCTGAAGTTTATGATAATGACATCTACAACAAGTATTCTCAAGAAGAGATTGCTCGCGCAGATTCTTTTATTGATCATGATAGAGATTTTCTATTCACTTACGCTGGACTTCGCCAGGTAGTTGATAAGTATCTTGTTCAAGACCGTAGTTCTGGTGGAGTATATGAAACTCCACAATTTATGTACATGATGATTGCTCTGACTATCTTTGCAGAGTATCCCAAAGAAACCAGAATGTCATATGTCAAGAGGTATTATGACGCAATCTCCAAACACAAAATCAACATCCCTACCCCCATTATGGCAGGCGTTAGGACGCCACTTAGACAATTCGCTAGCTGTGTTCTTGTTGATGTTGATGACACCCTCGATTCTATCTTTAGTAGCGATATGGCTATTGGCAGATACGTTGCACAGAGGGCGGGAATCGGCATTAACGCTGGTAGAATCCGTGGCATCAACAGCAAAATCAGAGGGGGAGAAGTTCAACACACGGGTGTTGTACCATTTCTCAAGAAGTTTGAAGCAACTGTCAGATGTTGCACGCAGAATGGCATACGAGGTGGATCCGCGACAGTCCACTTCCCAATCTGGCACCAAGAAATAGAAGATATTCTTGTCCTCAAAAACAACAAGGGAACGGAAGATAATCGTGTCCGCAAACTTGATTATTCCATTCAGATTAGTAAGTTGTTCTATGAAAGATTTATTCAAGACGGTGAGATCACGCTTTTCTCTCCGCACGATGTCCCTGGACTTTATGATAGCTTTGGACTCCCTGAGTTTGATTCTCTCTACGTACAATATGAAAAAGATCCGTCCATTGCGAAGAAAACTATTAAAGCACAAGAACTCATCCTTAACCTTCTTAAAGAACGTGCAGAAACAGGTCGCATCTACATTATGAATATTGACCATTGCAATTCTCACTCTTCCTTTAAGGATAAAGTTGAGATGAGCAATCTATGCCAAGAAATTACTCTTCCTACATATCCGATTCAGCATATTGATGATATGAGTGGAGAAATTGCACTATGTATTCTTTCCGCTATCAATGTTGGAAAAGTAAAGTCTGATGAAGAACTTGAAGAACTTTGTGATCTTTCCGTTCGTGGATTGGATGAGTTGGTCGATTATCAAAAGTACCCCGTATTGGCGGCAGAAATCGCCACCAAGGCACGTCGTTCTCTTGGTATAGGATTTATTGGTCTAGCACATTATTTGGCAAAACTTGGTTTTAATTATAATTCTCAAGAAGCATGGGATGCTGTTCATGGACTCTCTGAATCATTTCAGTATTATCTACTGAAAGCATCTAATCAACTTGCTAAAGAAAAAGGTCACTGTGAGTATTTTGGACGTACCAAGTATGCTGATGGCATTCTTCCTATTGATACATACAAAAAAGACGTAGACGAAATTTCATCTATCAACCTTCAGCATGATTGGGAAGAACTTAGAGCATCCATCTTGGAGCACGGTCTCAGGCACTCAACACTGTCCGCACAAATGCCATCGGAGAGCAGTTCCGTTGTGTCAAACGCAACCAATGGAATCGAACCTCCTCGCGGATTCTTGTCCGTTAAGAAAAGTAAAAAAGGACCACTTAAGCAGATTGTTCCGCAATATCATACCCTTAAGAACGCTTATACGCTTCTTTGGGATATGCCTAGCAATAGTGGTTATATTAATATTGTTGCTGTTATGCAAAAGTTCTTTGATCAAGCGATTTCTGGAAACTGGTCGTATAATCCAGAAAATTATGCCGATAATGAAGTTCCTGTGTCAGTAATGGCAAATGACTTTTTGACTACATACAAGTACGGGTGGAAAACTTCTTACTATCAAAACACTTATGATATTAAGACTGATGAGGTAGTGGAAGAGAAACCCAATCTTCAAGATTTGCTAAGTGAGTTAAGTTCAGTAGAGGAGGGAGAGTGTGAATCCTGTGCAGTTTAAAATTTCTTCAACAGAAGAATCTCAAACAAATATTAAAGGAATGACTGTTTTTAATACTGAAAAAGTTGATACTAAAAAACAACCAATGTTTTTTGGAAAACCACTTGGAGTTCAGAGATATGATTCATACAAATATCCAATCTTCGACAAACTGACCACTCAACAACTTGGATACTTCTGGAGACCCGAAGAGGTGTCTCTCCAGAAGGATCGTGGAGATTATCAAACACTACGTCCTGAACAGAAGCATATCTATACTTCTAATTTGAAGTATCAGATCATGCTTGATTCTGTTCAAGGTCGTGGTCCTGGCATGGCATTTATTCCTTATTGCTCGCTTCCCGAATTAGAAGCATGTATGGAAGTGTGGGGATTTATGGAGATGATTCATAGTCGTTCATACACATATATCATCAAAAACGTTTATTCGGACCCTTCTGAGGTCTTTGATACTATCATTGGTGATGAGCGTCTTCTGGAACGTGCTAAGAGCGTTACAGAGTCTTACGATGACTTTATTCAATCAGCACAACAGTATGGTGTATCCGATGCATGGATGCATAATCTTGAAGGAGTATCATACGCAAAGGAAACAATTAATGACGTTAAACGAAAACTGTACAGAGCAGTCGCAAACGTTAATATTCTTGAAGGTATTCGCTTCTACGTTAGTTTTGCTTGTAGTTTCGCCTT
>Ga0222713_10004167_pt1 | contig 14599 bp, 8 predicted proteins | sample C33_649DmetaG_FD_165061 | JGI IMG/M metagenome (GOLD analysis project Ga0222713, IMG submission 165061) | Estuarine water microbial communities from San Francisco Bay, California, United States - C33_649D | ecosystem: Environmental > Aquatic > Marine > Unclassified | place: USA: California...
TTCCATAGAAATTTGGCGGCAAACTTCCATGTCTTAGCCTTTTGATTTGGTACCACCCGAATGGGTCTGTGACTCGCGACGCATAGCATCCTACTATACAAAAATCTTTTATTTTTTAATATCTTAGGTTACAATAAATGCCAAAGCTCTCAAACTTCCTTGGACCATTCAGCCAATCAACTGAATCTGTCATCAAAGCGCAACCAATCCTCTTCACCCTCCTCATCTTGTACCAAGGTCTCTTCTCTGGTAACGCCATCAAGATTCCAAAGAATCTCAAGACTCTCTTCAACAGTAAGACGTTCCGATTCATTTCACTCATGTTAATCGCGTTCAGTGCGACACAAGATATCGAGTATGCTCTCATCTCAACTACAATCTTCCTTGGTGTGATGTATGCCATCAAGACTCCAGAAGAACGCAAGGAAACTGGATTGATCTAAAAAATATATAGTCTACTAGTAGAATGAAGATTCATATTGTTGGTGCTGGACCAACGGGGATGTCTCTCGCGTGGGAGATACTCCGTGTAGGTGATCACGACATTACAATATACGATAGAAAGCCATCCGCGGGTGGATCATGGTGGGAACCGGATGTGAATACACGAGATCTCCACGCACACCGAATCGTATTTGACCGTGCTTTCGTGAATACCAAAAGCCTTTTCGAAGAAATGGACATCCAATGGGATGATATTTTTGAACCCACAGAAAAGGATCTCTATAGTTTTATGCTTCGATCCCTCAAACTCAAAGATTATGGAGCCCTCGCATCTCTCGCGACGCGTGTACTCACACAACCCGATAAGTACAAGAGTATATCACTCAAAGAAGCTCTCGGTGAATTGACCCCAGGTGGACAAGCTATTCTTGAACATCTTCCACTCATCATGGATGGTGTACCTTGGAATGTCATGTCCGCATATGAGTTTGTAAAAAGTTTTGACCACGTTGCACTCTCAAAACAATGTACTCAAAAAGTTTCAGGTAAAGTTATGTGTGATTTGATGCACGATAAACTTTTAAAATCTGGGGTCAACTTTGTTTTCAATACAGAACTTGAAAATGTTGAATATCTCGAAAATGATTTTGTCGCAACATTTTCAAATAAAACTATAATCAATGATGGATTTTTAGTTCTATGTATTGATAATAGCCCAGCCCTAAAGTTTTTGGGTACTAACTGGGGACCGGATGCTGATAAAAAGGTGCGTGCGAGTACATACGGGTGTATAAACGTTCTCTTAGACTTTGATGAAACACCAAAGCTTGGTGATGACCTTGAAATCGCCGCGTCAACTCCTTGGAACCTCCAACCCGTTGTTCTTTCAGATGGAAAAACAGTATCATGTGTGATATGCGATTTGACCGATGAAATTTTGAAATCGAATCCAGATACTATAAAAGAACAAGTCGTCAAACAACTCAATCTCCCAGCTCCACAAAGTATACGATTTGGGTGGGGTGCGGTGTGGGATGGTGAAAAATGGCAATTCTCACAATCTTCCGGGGTTCTTAGTCTTCACGGACAACTCCCATTCATTGGTGAATGCCCACGCGTGGCTATGTGTGGTATGATGTCTCCACGACATACACCATATTCAAGCATCGAAGCCGCGATTGAAGTTTCAAGATCCTTAAGTCGTATATTACTCGGCACACGGGAACCTCTTAGACCACGACTTCTAACACATGTGTTAGCTATTTTGATTACAGTGCTTATAGTTTTAATTTTAATGTATATAAATAGAAATCAATGAAGTTTCTAGCCCGAGTCCATACACCCATGTATGACCACAACGACAAAAAGTACATTCGTTTGGTCATTCCTGAAAAGTGTGCCCAAATCGTAGATAGAATGCATATAAACAAGGCGCGTCTCGTGCAACATAAGCGAGTTGATAATCCCCTCGATGGTCGAGTTCTCACAGTGAAGGTTCCATTCCGTTATAGGAGAGTGATGTGTGAAGTCCGTGGACAACCTGTACAGTCTCTTATAAAAGATGATGAAGTTGAAGTCGTAGTCGAGTTCAAGGGTGTGTGGAATGTTGGCGAATACAGTGGTTATTCTTGGGTGCTCTCTTCAGTTGCAACATCTGGATCTTGAGGTTGTTCTGGGATATCAACATCGGTCAAACCAGCTTCCTTGAAACTTTTGAAGACACGGAGGGATCCTTGAAGACGGAAAACCTCTTGAGTCAACTCTTCAATCGCTTGTTCAATTTTCTTAATATTGTCTTCAACCTTAAGGGATGGCATTATAGTCATATAAAGTTTCAATTCTTTAATATAGTATATGTTGACGAGAACAGGGTATCTCGTCACGGAAGGTCCACTTCAGGACATTAAAAAAGAACTTACAGTAAGACCTATCGTCAACGGAGACTATGGATTTCCCCCACCGCCTTTTAAAGTTTTTAGAGCAACTAAGAATGGAGTCTGCGTTCCAAGATTCTACGGAATTGCTAAACTTGGGGAACCCAAGCAGGATAGACGCCCTGAACCCGTCCGAACAGGTGTCAAGTTCGTCGGCACCCTCAGGGATACAACTCATCAAAACGAGGCTCTTGCCGCTGCTCTTACAGCGGGTCATGGAGTTCTCTCACTCCCATGCGGGTATGGCAAGACCACCGTATCCCTGGCGATAGCGTGTAAGTTGGGGTACCGTACAATGATTGTTGTCCACAAGCAGTTCTTGGCTGATCAATGGAAGGAACGTATTCAACAGTTTTGTCCGGGTGCCACAATTGGTGTTGTTCAACAGAATAAGAAAGAGGTAGAGTGTGACTTTGTTATTGCGATGCTCCAATCTCTCTCCCTCAAGGAATATTCATTCAGTGATTTCGACTCGATAGGTACACTCATTGTCGACGAGGCGCACCACATTTGTGCAAAAGTGTTCTCCCAGTCCCTCTTCAAGATGTGTCCCAAGCATATATTTGGTCTCTCGGCAACCCCTGAGCGCAAAGATGGTCTCACAAAGGTTCTTCATTGGTTCATGGGTCCAACATTTTTTGCCGTAGAACGAAAGAACCAGGAACAGGTGGAGGTGTTTCCAATTGTGTACGAGTCCCAAAACTATAGAAATGCCCCACCGTGTACGCGAAATGGGAAGTTGTCAATGCCCAATATGGTCACAGAGGTTGTCGAGGACAGGAAGAGAAATCAAATGCTCGTGGAACTGGTTAAAAAAGCGTCCGCGGGGACACGGCAACTCCTTGTACTCAGTGATCGGAGGTGGCATTGTGAGATGCTTCACCAGTGTTTCCCAAAGAACTCGGGTCTCTACATGGGTGGTATGAAGGAGGTGGATCTCCAGGCGTCTTCCCAAAAGAAAATCATATTTGCGACGTTCAGTCAAGCCCACGAGGGTCTGGATATACCAACTCTAGATACAGTGATATTGGCGTCTCCGAAGTCTGATATTGTACAGAGTATTGGGCGTATCATGCGAGAGACCAAGGGAAAAAAGAACAATCCCCACATCTATGATGTCCACGACCCCTGGTCTATCTTTACGGCTATGTACTACAAGAGAATGAAGGTGTATCGCCAAGGTGGTTTCAAGATACACGGGAAGGCGGACACCGAAGAAAAACCAGACTTCCCTCAGGGAAAGTGTCTATTTTTATAATCTGAACAATAAATAAATGTCCGGTGCATTAGTACAACTTGTTTCTAAAGGTGCTCAAGACGTTTATTTAACAAGTGACGAAGGTATGTCACTCTTCAGTATGAAATACAAGAGACACACCAATTTTGCACAAGCACCAAGACTTATAAAAACGATTACATCGACGGACAATTCCATCATTATACCCACATGGGGTGACCTTATAAACGCGGTGTGGTTTGAAGGTACGGATTTAATCACTAAATTTGATGGTGCAGTGTTTGATCTTTATATTGGTGGTGTTAAAATTGATTCACACGCCTTTGATTTCGTTGCTGATATATGGCAGAATTATCACGCGGAGAACTTTGTGAAGGCTCAAGAAATCTTTAACAAGACGTCGCAGTCTTCTACTCGATTTTTTCCAATGCATTTCTTCTTCTGTGATCACGATATGTTCTTACCCCTCGTAGCACTTCAATTTCAAGAAGTTGAAATACGTGTAAATTTTGCAAACCAGAATGCATCCGACATAAAGTGTTATGGGAATTATATCTTCTTGGATTCGGATGAAAGAATTAAGTTTACAAATACTCCAACTGATTTGATCATCACTCAAGTCCAATCCACTAAAAGTCATATAGAGAATCCTAGAACAACTTTAGATATTTCACCCTTTAATCACCCCGTGAAGAGTTTATTTTTCGGCTACCAAGCAAAGGGTGGTTTGGTTGAAGAGGACAAATTATCGTTTAGTACGGCAGATATATATCTAAACGGTACATCAATATTAGAAAATATGTCTCCATTGTACTTTCATCTTGTACAAAGTTATGTCAATTCCAAATATGGTTTAGTAAACTTTGTTGACACATCCAACTGTCCACAATATACACGATATTATGCATTCCACTTTTGTAAAAATGCATCGGAGTATAAACCCACGGGTACCTGTAATTTTAGTAGATTAGATAACGCAAAAATTGTCATAAGAGATATTGTAAAAGGAACAAATCGTACCAGTGATACCGAACTTACCGCATACGCTGTTAACTATAATGTTCTCAGAATACGAAATGGTTTAGGTGGTATTTTATTCGCCAACTAATAGTAGTAATGCCTTTCGTAGGAAACGCGGGTCGATTCACACATGTATTTTTGGCTGAGCTCAACCAAGATGATACTCAGGCTACAACAACAACCCCACCTACATCTATAAATTATAATTTTGATGAGATTACAATTGGTAAAGATGCAGGTAAAACGTCACAAGGTATAAATGCGATCGCGCTCGGTTCAGAATCTGGTTTTACCAATCAAGGTGAAAAGTCTGTTGCGGTTGGGTATCACGCAGGTAGAGAAAAACAAGGATCCCAATCTGTGGCGGTTGGTCAAGAATGTGGTGAAGTGAATCAAAATGTGCAATCCGTAGCTATCGGATATAGATCGGGGCAATCGACACAAGGTTCACAAGCAGTCGCCGTCGGCTTCGAATCTGGTCAAATTGGCCAGAATGCACAAAGTATCGCCCTTGGATACCAAGCTGGACAGATTGGCCAGGGTTCGCAATCAATCGCGATAGGTTATCAATGTGGTCGCGTTGGTCAAGGTAATAATAGTATTGTTTTGGGTTTTGGTACGGCTGAAATTAATCAAGGTGATGAAACTTTGGCATTTGGTTATCAAGCCGGACAATCAAACCAAGGGGATCAATCCACTGCGATCGGCTATCAAGCTGGACAGTTAAATCAAGGGGATCAATCTACAGCGGTTGGTTACAAATCGGGACAAACGGGACAAGGGGATACATCAACCGCACTTGGTTTTCAATCTGGTCAAACATCACAAGGAATACAATCCGTGTCAATTGGTTACAACGCGGGTCAAACCAGTCAGGGGTCTGAATCTATAGCCATGGGCTACGCGGCGGGGCAGTTATCACAGAATGCTTTGTCCGTGGCTATTGGTTCTAATGCTGGACAATCCTATCAAGGGACTCAATCGGTAGCCCTCGGTGATAACGCCGGTGAGATACATCAGAATACACAATCTGTAGCCGTTGGCTATCAAGCTGGAAAAACCTCCCAAGGTACTCAATCTGTAGCTGTTGGTTATCAATCTGGTCAAACCAGTCAAGGGATCCAATCTGTGGCTGTGGGTCATGAATCTGGGCGAGAATCTCAAGGTTCACAATCGATTGCGATTGGTGATACATCTGGTGAATTGGGGCAGAATGCGTTTTCAGTGGCTATTGGATACAATGCGGGACGATCATACCAAGGATCCGAATCTGTCGCATTAGGGTATGTGGCTGGTGAATTGTCACAAAACGCGCTCTCCGTGGCGATTGGTTCCAATGCTGGACAATCATATCAAGCGACCCAATCCGTGGCTATTGGTGATAACGCGGGTGAGATACGTCAGAATACACAATCTGTCGCGATGGGATATCAATCTGGTCAACTCACACAGGAAGCTCAGTCAGTGGCAATAGGTTACCACGCGGGGCGATCCTATCAAGGATCTGAATCAGTAGCGATGGGCTACGTAGCGGGTGAATTATCACAAAATGCCCAATCTGTGGCTATCGGCTCGAATGCTGGACAGTCCTATCAAGGGACACAATCCATAGCAATAGGTGATAACGCGGGTGAGATAAATCAGAATGCAAAGACTGTGTCCATTGGATATCAATCGGGACAATCCGGTCAAAAATCACAAGCCATTGCCGTGGGTTATCAAGCTGGTCAAATATCACAGGGATCAAAGTCAGTTGCTGTGGGATATGAATCTGGACAATCCGGTCAAAATATCCAATCGGTTGCAATTGGTTTTAGAGCTGGACAGACGTCACAGGGTGAACAATCAGTTGCATTGGGCCACCAATCTGGTATGACCTCACAATATCCATATTCGGTGGCCATTGGTCTTAACGCGGGGCAGTCTTATCAAAATACCCAATCTGTAGCGGTGGGTTATGAATCTGGTCAAACTGGGCAGGGTAAGCAGTCGGTCGCGATCGGTTACCATTCCGGTCAATCCACTCAAGGATCTCAATCCGTGGCCATTGGTGACACATCCGGCGAATTGGGGCAGAATTCCTTTTCAGTGGCTATGGGCTACCAAGCGGGTCAGTCCTACCAAGGGTCTGAATCTGTGGCTATTGGTTATGTAGCGGGTGAACTGTCCCAAAATGCCCTCTCGGTGGCTATTGGGTCTAACTCCGGGCAGTCCTACCAGGGAACTCAATCCGTGGCTGTGGGTGACAACGCGGGTGAGAAGGGTCAAAATACCCAATCCGTGGCTATGGGCTACCAATCTGGTCAGATTGGACAAGGGGAGCAATCCGTGGCTGTGGGCTTTCAATCTGGACAATCCATCCAAGGATCTCAATCTGTGGCTATTGGGCATGAATCTGGGCGCGTGAGTCAAGGGTCTCAATCCGTGGCCATTGGTGACACATCCGGCGAATTGGGGCAGAATTCCTTTTCAGTGGCTATGGGCTACCAAGCGGGTCAGTCCTACCAAGGGTCTGAATCTGTGGCTATTGGTTATGTAGCGGGTGAACTGTCCCAAAATGCCCTCTCGGTGGCTATTGGGTCTAACTCCGGGCAGTCCTACCAGGGAACTCAATCCGTGGCTGTGGGTGACAACGCGGGTGAGAAGGGTCAAAATACCCAATCCGTGGCTATGGGCTACCAATCTGGTCAGATTGGACAAGGGGAGCAATCCGTGGCTGTGGGCTTTCAATCTGGACAATCCATCCAAGGATCTCAATCTGTGGCTATTGGGCATGAATCTGGGCGCGTGAGTCAAGGGTCTCAATCCGTGGCTATTGGTGACACGTCTGGTGAATTGGGGCAGAATTCCTTTTCGGTGGCTATGGGCTACCAAGCGGGTCAGTCCTACCAAGGGTCTGAATCTGTGGCTATTGGTTATGTAGCGGGTGAACTGTCCCAAAACGCCCTCTCGGTGGCTATTGGGTCTAACTCCGGGCAGTCCTACCAGGGGACTCAGTCCGTGGCTGTGGGTGACAACGCGGGACAAATAGCTCAAAAGTCACAATCAGTGGCTGTGGGTTATCAAGCTGGTAGGACAAGTCAGGGTATAAGTGCAGTGGCTATAGGTCTAGAAGCTGGAGAGACAAATCAACAAAATAACGCAGTTGCCGTGGGTGTTCGAGCCGGTGAGACAACACAGGGATCCAATGCAGTAGCTATTGGTTTTGAATCTGGACAGACCAACCAGGGTAGTCAGTCGGTAGCTGTGGGTTTTAGATCGGGTGAAACGACACAAGGAACTCAATCAGTGGCTGTGGGTTATCAATCGGGTTTTTCAAATCAAAGTACAAAATCAGTAGCTATGGGCTACCGAGCAGGTCAGTCCTACCAGGGGTCTGAATCTGTGGCTATTGGTTATGTAGCGGGTGGACTGTCTCAAAATGCCCTCTCCGTGGCTATTGGTTCTAACTCTGGGCAGTCCTATCAAGGGACTCAATCCGTGGCTGTGGGTGACAACGCGGGTGAAAAGGGTCAAAATACCCAATCTGTGGCTGTGGGCTACCAATCCGGTCAAATTGGCCAAGGGGAGCAATCGGTGGCTGTGGGCTTTCAATCTGGACAATCCACCCAAGGATCTCAATCCGTGGCCATTGGACATGAATCCGGGCGTGTGAGTCAAGGGTCTCAATCCGTGGCCATTGGTGACACATCCGGCGAATTGGGGCAGAATTCCTTTTCGGTGGCTATGGGCTACCAAGCGGGTCAGTCCTACCAAGGGTCTGAATCCGTGGCTATTGGTTACGTAGCGGGTGAGCTGTCCCAAAACGCCCTCTCCGTGGCTATTGGTTCTAACGCTGGACAGTCCTATCAAGGGACTCAATCCGTGGCTATCGGTGACAATGCGGGTGAAAAGAGTCAAAAATCTAGAAGTATTGCAGTTGGATATGAATGTGGTCTATCAAACCAAGGGCCAAATGCAGTTGCAATTGGATATCAATGTGGTTACGCAAGTCAAGAATCCAGTACAGTTGCAGTCGGTAACGAGTCTGGTAAACTCGAACAGGGAGCTGAATCTGTTGCCATTGGCTATCAGGCTGGTCAATCATATCAAAATACGCAATCTGTGGCTATTGGATATCAAGCTGGACAATACGAACAAAATATCCAATCCGTGTCTATTGGGTATCAAGCTGGTCAGTTATATCAAAATATTAGATCCATAGCCATCGGGCATTCCGCCGGTCTGCGCAATCAGAATGTTGATTCCGTGGCTATTGGGTATTACGCCGGATACAGTGGTCAGGCTTGCAGATCCGTTGCGATTGGCTCCATGGCGGGTGAGCGTTTTGCGCGCTCGCAATCTGTAGCCGTTGGATATCAATCGGGAACGTACTTCCAGAATATCAATTCAACAGCCATCGGTTTCCAGAGTGGACATCAATATCAGGGATCAGAAGCTACAGCTGTAGGAGCTTTTGCAGGAAGTACTTCACAGGGTGTGGGTGCAGTTTCGGTAGGTGGAGGCGCGGGATACCAAGGTCAAAATGCATACGCAGTGGCCGTTGGTTTTCATGCTGGATTCGTCCGTCAGGGTTATTACTCGATAGCTATAGGTGATGGGGCGGGTGGTGGTACACAAGCTAATAATGCAATTGCTATAGGTAGGAGTGCGGGGGCTAACAGTCAAAATACCAATGCAATAGCTATAGGTTACGGGGCTGGTCGGAATTATCAACATGCGAATACTATCGTTCTAAATGGGTCTGGTACAAATCTGAATACAACTGAAATTGATTGTTTTTATGTTAAGCCGATTGCTAGTAATGTATCCGGTTCCGCACTGTTTTGGAATTCAACTTCAGGTGAGATACACACGGGTTCTTCCGATGATCGCGTCAAAGTGAATGAAGTCCTTATTGAGAATGCCACAGACACTCTTCTTAAACTCAAACCTCAAAACTACGACAAGCTGGACTTCATAGAGAGTTCAAATATCATTGGTCATGAATCTGGTATCATGGCACAGGATCTATGGTACGACACACCGGAGTTGAGACACATGGTTGTATTGGCCAAAGGGGCTGAACCCACCGACGAAAAACCTCCCACATCATCCGATAGCCTTCAAGATGACCCAGACTATAGCGCATGGGGTCCGAATCCATCGACCGTAAGTTATCACCAACTCATTCCATATCTTATACGATCAATCCAAGAATTGGAGGCAAGAATTAAAGTATTAGAAGGTGGTTAAAGTTAAAAATGTCGTTTATTACTAGATATGTCAGGAGCTCTCATCCAGCTCGTGTCCAAAGGAGTCCAAGATATATACATTACAAACCAGGACAGTGGTACATCATTATTTAGAACAAAGTATACACGCCAAAAGAATTTTTCACAATCATCCAAACTTATTAAACGCAACCTATCAAGCTCGGACAATACGATTGTTATTCCAACGTATGGTGATCTTATTGATGGGGTGTGGTTGGAGGGTGATGATCTTCTTACAAAATTTGATGGCGCACGTTTTGATTTGTATATTGGGGGTGTTAAGATTGATTCACAAACCTATGACTATATGACGGGTATTTGGCAAAATTATTTAGCGGATACCTATACAAAGTCTCAGGAGGTGAATAATGCCGTGTCAACATCTAATATAAACTTTTTACCACTTCACTTTTTCTTTTGTGATCACGATATGTTTTTACCACTTGTGGCACTTCAATATCATACAGTTGAAATTAAGGTTGTGTTTCAAAATCAAGCCGCGGCCGATGTTCGTGTATGTGGAAGTTATGTGTTTTTAGACACAGATGAGAGAGAATATTTCGTAAATAATAAACTTGAGTTTTTAATGACACAGGTGCAACGAAACGCATATGATGTACCAAAGATTGATTTGTCGTATTTCAATCACCCAGTTAAAAGTATATTTTTCGGGTATCAAGCAAAAACGAATAACCTCGCAGTTGATAAGTTTACATTTGATACAGCTGATATACTTCTTAATGGGCAACCTCTCGTTGAAGATATGACCCCAATCTATTTTCACACTGTACAAAATTACAAATATTCAAAATATGGTATTATCCAATATGACGAGATCGAAAAGGCCTCATTTTATACCAGATATTACGTGTATCACTTCTGCAGAAATGCTTCCGAACACGCACCCACAGGTACTTGCAACTTTAGTAAACTGGATAGTGCCCAACTTGTAATAAAAAATCCAGTGAGAGGATCAAATAGAACAGCGGATGATATAATAGTATACGCTGTAAATTATAACGTACTTCGTATCCAGAATGGAATGGCTGGAATTTTATTCGGAAACTAATGTATATGCCATTCCTTGGTAGTACCGGACAGTTGACACATGTTTTTGTCTCCACACGAGGAGAGAATAATGACGCAGGAGACAAAAACATTGTTATTGACGGGGCAGTAAGAGCGAGCGATTTTAAAATCGAAGCGAGTTCATTGGTAAATGTCTCACCAACGCTTCAAGCCGTGACTGATAAAGCTTCGTCTACGACACATACGATATCAATATCAAATCCCACAACATCTATTATCGCACAATCTGAAATTATCGCAGGGAGTTTTAGAGGTGTTGGTACCAGGATTACAAGTATAAATGGTAATAATATTATCGCCGGTACGGTTCGAGAACGAGAGTTGGCCGGGTCGTCTGTAACTACAACACGAATTGCAAACGAAGCTGTTACTGATGTAAAGTTAGCCAGTGCGAGTGTTTCCACAGGTAAATTACAAGATAGTTCCGTGACAACTGCTAAACTCAGTGATGCCTCGGTCACAACATCAAAGCTTGCGAATATTTCGATCACCACACCTAAAATTGCAGATAGTTCAATAACATCTGATAAAATTGCAAATGGATCTATTACAGCTGATAAAATTGCAGCCGGAGCTGTTGGTACAGCTTTTCTTGGTGACGAGAATGTCACTACTGCTAAAATCGCCAACGGTGCAGTGACCACACCCAAGATTATAGATGACGCAGTTACGGAATCTAAGATTATAGATGGTGCGGTCACGGTGTCTAAAATTGCAAGCGGTGCAGTGACAACTGCCAAAATAGCGGATGCAAATATTACGACAGTCAAGCTTGTAGATAATCTAATAACAACTGATAAAATTGCAGATGATGCGGTGACAACTGCTAAAATTCTAAATGCTTCAATCACAGGGGATAAAATACAAGATGCAAGTATACCACTTAGTAAACTTCAAACTACAGAACTTACTCTAGGTGAAATTGGTAATAACTCAATTTCAGAATTAAAAATAGAAAGAAACTCGATTCGAGGTGGGTCAAAGGATCTTTTCGGCGACATTCGAGGAACATTGGCAATAGAAACAATTCATAATGACAATATTCGCGATTCTACAATAATTGCAAATGAAAAACTCGTGGATGGTAGTATTTCGACAAATAAAATCGCAGATGATGCGATTACAGCGAGTAAACTTGCGAGTGATGTAACCCTACAAGCAGTTACCACGGGTGGTGCCACGACCGATAAGGCTATTTCTATTTCAAATGTGACATCTTCTACCTCAACTACAACCGGGGCGCTTATAGTCACGGGTGGTGTGGGTGTGAGTGGAAATGTACACGCAGGGTTCTTCCACGGAGATGGTTCGAATCTATCAGGTATATCATCAACCCTTCAAGCTATTACAGCTGGTGGTGCCTCGACCGATAAGGCTATTTCTATTTCGAATGGGACATCCTCTACCTCAACGGGAACCGGAGCTCTCGTAATCACGGGTGGTGTGGGTGTGAGTGGGAATGTATACGCGACCAGATTTATTGGGGATGGTTCGGGACTCACAGGTATCGCCTCAACCCTACAGGCGGTTACCGCAGGTGGTGCCTCGACCGATAAGGCTATTTCTATTTCGAATGGGACATCATCTACTTCAACGGGAACCGGCGCTCTCGTAGTCACGGGTGGTGTGGGTGTGAGTGGGAATGTATACGCGACCAGATTTATTGGGGATGGTTCGGGACTCACCGGTGTCCCCACGACCTTACAGGCGGTTACAGTGGGCGGTGCCACAACCGACACGATTCTTTCTATTTCGAATGTGACACCATCTACCTCAACGGGAAGTGGCGCTCTCGTAGTCACAGGTGGTGTGGGTGTGGGTGGTAATGTACACGCGGGATTCTTCCATGGGAATGGTTCAAATCTGTCTGGTATCAATTTACAAACTACGTTAACTAATGGTAATTCAAGTGATAAAGCGCTTATTATTACAAATGAGGACGATACCGTTCAGGGATTAACAGGTGCAGTTCAAATTACCAGCGGGGGGTTATATGTAGCCAAAAACATAAGAACTGATAAGGATTTAATTGTTACAGGTAACCTAATTGTAAACGGAACAACAACTACTGTGAATTCTAATTCACTTACAGTTAGGGATACTATCATTTCAGTTGGTCATGGGAATGACAGTGGTAGTAAGGATGTTGGTTTAATTTTTGGTAAATCCAATTCAGATATAGCTATTTTTTACGATACAAGCGATTCAAAATTAAAGTTTGGTTTCACAGATAGTGATGCGTCATCTGAACAAATCACGTTAAAATCGGATAATTTACCTATACATATATCGGGTAGTGTAACCGCAAATGCTGCGTCATTTACCGATGCCACCGCGTCTATCTCAACTACAACAGGGGCTCTCGTAGTCACGGGTGGTGTGGGTGTGAGTGGGAATGTATACGCGACCAGATTTATTGGGGATGGGTCGGGACTCACTGGTGTCCCCACGACCTTACAGGCGGTTACCGCAGGTGGTGCCACGACTAACACGATTCTTTCTATTTCGAATGGGACATCCTCTACCTCAACGGGAACCGGAGCTCTCGTAGTTACAGGTGGCGTGGGTGTGGGTGGAAACGTATACGCATCTAGGTTTATTGGTAGTGTGGCTGCGGGTAATATAGACTCGGGTACAATTGACAACAATCTATTACCGGACACGATCAATGTTACCAATTTGATTGGGAATGGTTCGGGTCTTAGTACTTTAAACGCGAGTAATATATCCACCGGTACAATTAACAACAATCTATTACCGGACACGATCAATGTTACCAATTTGATTGGGAATGGTTCGGGTCTTAGTACTTTAAACGCGAGTAATATATCCACCGGTACAATTAACAACAATCTATTACCGGACACGATCAATGTTACCAATTTGATTGGGAATGGTTCGGGTCTTAATAGTTTAAACGCGAGTAATATATCCACCGGTACAATTAACAACAATCTATTACCGGACACAATCAATGTTACCGAATTGATTGGGAATGGTTCGGGTCTTAATAGTTTAAACGCGAGTAATATATCCACCGGTACAATTAACAACAATCTATTACCGGACACGATCAATGTTACCGAATTGATTGGGAATGGTTCGGGTCTTAGTACTTTAAACGCGAGTAATATATCCACAGGTACAATTAACAACAATCTATTACCGGACACAATCAATGTTACCGATTTGATTGGGGGTGGTTCAGGTCTTAATAGTTTAAACGCGAGTAATATATCCACAGGTACAATTAACAACAATCTATTACCGGACACGATCAATGTTACCAATTTGATTGGGGGTGGTTCAGGTCTTAATAGTTTAAATGCGAGTAATATATCCTCGGGTACAATTAGCAACGATTTATTACCGGACACAATCAATGTTACCGATTTGATTGGGGGTGGTTCAGGTCTTAATAGTTTAAACGCGAGTAATATATCCTCGGGTACAATTAGCAACGATTTATTACCGGACACAATCAATGTTACCGATTTGATTGGGGGTGGTTCAGGTCTTAATAGTTTAAATGCGAGTAATATATCCTCGGGTACAATTAGCAACGATTTATTACCGGACACAATCAATGTTACCGATTTGATTGGGGGTGGTTCAGGTCT
>Ga0222713_10004168_pt1 | contig 14595 bp, 4 predicted proteins | sample C33_649DmetaG_FD_165061 | JGI IMG/M metagenome (GOLD analysis project Ga0222713, IMG submission 165061) | Estuarine water microbial communities from San Francisco Bay, California, United States - C33_649D | ecosystem: Environmental > Aquatic > Marine > Unclassified | place: USA: California...
GTCGACCAGAACCAGCACGCGGGACCCGCTTCCCAAGGACCAGCCGCTGCCGGCGCGAATGTTGGCTTGCCCGTCCTGCATCGTGACGCCCGGAGCCATTTGAAGCGTTTGCTCAATGCGGCCATTAGGTTTGTCGAGGGCCAAGCGGCTCGGCAGCACGTCGACCGAGACGTAGGTGGCGGCGAGGTTGGTCGCGTTGCGGCTTACCGTCACAACCGTCTCGTCGAGGGTAATGAGGCTGTCTTTAGGAGCATTACTTGCGCGCTGCTGGGCGGCAAGTTCGCATACGTTTAACGCGGCTACGGTGAATAAAATAATTCGGCGCATTGCAGGTGTTGTGGCTAAGTTTACCAAAGTATGAAAACGGTTTGGATTACCGGCGCTTCGTCGGGTTTTGGGGCAGCTAGCGTGCGCTGGTTTGCCGAGCGCGGATGGCGCGTGGGCGCATGGGCACGGCGTGCAGACCGAATGGAGGCACTTCGCGCAGAAATCCATGCGGCGCATCCGGGCGCAGAACTTTGGTTCGAACCCGTCGACGTGCGCGATGCCGCGGCCGTCCAAGCGGCTTGGGACCGCAGGCCGTTTGCCGAAGTCGACGTGCTCGTCAACAACGCCGGGCTTGCACGAGGACGCGAATCCATCGAAGAAGGTTCGCTGCAGGACTGGGACGAGATGATCGACACCAACCTCAAAGGATTACTTTATGTGACCCGAGTTGTGGCACAGACCATGGTTGCCCGCGGCCAAGGCCACATCATCAACATTGGTAGCTTGGCGGGCCGCGAAGCCTACCCGGGCGGAAACGTCTACGGCGCCTCGAAATTCGCCGTCGACGGGCTCACCGACGGAATGCGCCTCGACCTCACTCCCAAAGGCATTAAAGTCAGCCAAATTGCGCCTGGACTGGCCGACACCGAATTCTCTACAGTGCGGTTTCACGGAGACCGCGCCAAGGCCGACTCAGTATACTCTGGAATGCAACCACTTAGTCCTAAAGATGTTGCCGAAGTCATTGGCTATGTTGCAAGTGCACCCAACCACATCAACCTAGCAGACGTGCTGCTCATGCCCGCTGCCCAAGCGTCCTCAACCCTCGTGCGCCGATCATGAACCCGATCATTCGCCTCCCACTGCAGCTTTTGAGCGTCGGGGTTATGCTCCTGGCCGTCAAAATTTATGCGTACTCGAGCACCCATTCCATCGCAATTCTGTCGGACGTGCTCGAGTCATCAGTGCACCTACTGGCCGGAGCCCTAACCATCTTTAGCGTTTGGTACGCCCGCCAACCGCGTGACGCTTCGCACCCCTACGGCCATGGCAAAATTGAGTTTATCTCTGCCGCGTTCGAAGGCTTACTGATGGCGATCACCGCCCTCGGAATCGTGTACCAGGCCGTCATGCACCTCGCCGAAGGCAAGATGCCCGAGCAGCTGAGCTTGGGCCTCGCACTAACCCTCGGGGCCGGAATGGTCAACGGCGCCATCGGCCTTGTCTACAAGCGATTGGGCAAGCGCCAGCTCTCGGTCGCCTTCACCGCTGAGGGCGAGCACCTTCTTTCGGACTTCTATACTTCGGTCGGAGTCACCGTGGGCCTTGGCCTTGTGCTGTGGACCGGCATACCCTGGATTGACCCCGCCATTGGTCTGGTCATGGGCGGAATCGTGGGATACCAAAGCTTTTCGGTGCTGCGCAAGGCGCTCGCCGGCTTGATGGATGCCGCCGACGTCAATGTCCTCGAGCGCGTCGTGGCGACGTTGGACGCCCAACGCAAAAAGGAATGGATTGACGTACACCACTTTCGGCTCGTGCACTACGGCGGGCAGTACCACGTCGACGCCCACCTCACCCTGCCCCACTACTGGGACCTGCAGCGCGTGCACGACGAGGTCGATGCCATGGAAGACCTCATCTCGTCCACGTTTGAGCACGAAGTCGAGTTTTCGGTCCACGCCGACCCCTGTGTACCCGATTCCTGCTCGCTCTGCCAAGTCGCCGACTGTGGGGTTCGGACCCACGCCTTTGAGCGCACGATTGCCTGGACCGTCGACAACGTGCTGGTCAACGGCAAGCACAGCTTAACCCGAACCGATTTATGAGTTCCGCACTCGAACGACTGCTGCGCTACGTGCGCATCGACACCCAAAGCGACCTGCATTCGACCGCGTCGCCCACCACTGAGAAGCAGAAGGACCTCGGGCGGCTGCTGGTGGCCGAGCTGCATGCTCTGGGCCTTCGCGACGCCGAACTCGACGCCTACGGCTACGTGTACGCCACCTTGCCGGCTACGACCGACCAGAACGTTCCGGTGATTTGCTGGTGTGCCCACATGGACACCTCGCCCGAGGCACCGGGCGCCGACGTGCAGCCCATCGTGCACCGCAACTACGACGGGGGGCTGATCCACTTACCGTTTGAGGGCATCGTGCTCGACCCCGCAGAGCACCCCGATTTGCGGGATCAGGTGGGTTCCGCAATTGTGACGGCCGACGGCCGCACGCTGCTGGGCGCTGACAACAAGGCCGGAATTGCCGAAATCATGGCCGCCGTGGAATGGCTTGTGGCGCATCCCGAAGTGGCGCACGGAACGATTAAAATTCTATTCACGCCCGACGAAGAGGTGGGCCGCGGAACAGCGCATGTGGACCTGCAGCGCCTTGGGGCGGAATTTGCCTACACGGTCGACGGCGAACGCCGTGGGACCCTTGAGGACGAAACCTTCAGCGCTGACGGCGCCACCCTGACGTTTACCGGGGCCAACACCCATCCTGGTTTTGCCAAGGGCAAGATGGTCAACGCACTCAAGGGCGCCGGGGCCCTTCTCGCCCGCATCGAGCACGAATGGAGCCCCGAAGGCACCGACGGAACCGACGGATTCGTGCACCCCTACGAGGTCAAGGGCGGCGTCGAGTCCGCGCAGATTGAATTTATTCTACGGAGCTTTCGCACCGCAGACTTAGCGGGCTATGCCGACCGGCTCCGCGCGCTGGCGTCTGAGGTCTGCACCCAACGCCCCGGTCTCAGTTTCTCGCTCAAAGTGCGCGAGCAGTATCGCAACATGAAAGAGGTGCTCGTCCGCCACCCCGAGGTGGCCAACTACGCCGAAGAAGCCATGCGCCGAGCCGGCCTCACCCCCGAGCGCGGGCGCATTCGCGGCGGAACCGACGGCAGCCAACTCAGCTTTATGGGCCTGCCGACCGTCAACATTTTTGCCGGCGAGCACGCCTTTCACAGCCGCTACGAATGGGTCAGCGAGGCCGACATGGAGTATGCGGTCCAAACGCTGATTGAGTTGGCCCAGGCTTGGACCACTTAAGAAAGTGATCGCAAAATCAATATTTTTAGTACTTTACGAAGGGCTAGGTTGAAGATTCCGTATTTTTCAATCCAAATCACCTTTTTATTCCGGCTTGTCGGAAACGTACGCGCACATGTACCTGTTTAATAAATCAATTTTTGCCAAGCAATTCTGGCTTGTTGCCATTCTCGCAATTGGAATAAGTCAGGCAAATGGACAAGTGCCAAATTACGTCCCAACTAATGGATTAGTCGGCTGGTGGCCGTTTAACGGCAATGCCAATGATGAAAGTGGGAACGGCAACAATGGAACGGTCAACGGAGCAACTCTTACTTCAGATCGGAATGGCGTCGCCAATGCAGCGTACAATTTTGATGGGATTAATGACGAGATCTACACAACTAGATCGGGCGTTACGGATTTTTCAATTTCTGCGTGGTATTACATAAATCAGAATCAAACTTATTCCGCAATAGTTGATGCTTACAACGCCAATTGGGAAGTACTATGTAAACAATTTGATCCCGGTTACATTGAATGGAATGGCATTAGCTATAATGAGCGACTTTCTGGCAGTACAATCACATTAAATACTTGGAACCAAATCACTATTACATATCAAGGATCTTTATTAAAGATATTTTTAAATGGCCAACTTATTCAAACTTTTACGGGTATTTCTTTAATTAATAGTAATGGCTCATTTTATTTTGGACACAGTAAATCCGGCAGCAGCCAGTTCTTAAATGGAAAGTTAGACGACATCGGATTTTGGAATAGGGCTTTGACAACATTTGAAGTTGGCACACTTTATTCCGCTCAAAGTTCTAATTGCAATGCCGTAATCACACCTTCGAACACCACAGTTTGTTCTGGGAGCTCTGTTACGCTCCAAGCCCCTTCATTATCCGTTACAGCTCCGTCCTCCACCAATTGCTCCAATGGCATCGGAACTTGGGAACAGTTATTCACAAGCGCTCAATTAAGTGGATACAGTATTAACCGAACTAATGGATACGCTTTTGACACTGCAACTGGGGTGTATTATTCCGTATCAGGATCTACTACATTAAAGGTTGACCTTGTCAATAAAACCATTACTTCCTTATCGCAATCCGGTGCACAAACAAGCTTTAGCCATGGAATATTTAATTATTCCGATCAAAAGCTCTATGCACACCGAGTTGGAAGGGATGTAGTTTACAACGTCCCGAAGACTGGCGGCTCATGGACTGTATTTGGTCCTGGAAGCAACGATGCGAACAGTTACGGGTCACAGCCCTTTTATGATGCTCAAAATAACCGCATTGGATTCTTTGGAGGGTACGGATTCTATTCGGTAAAGAATTGGGTCTATGAATCTACGAGTTCCGGTTGGATTAACCCCTACGCGAACAACAACAACTGCAACCCCGCTAGGAGAAATGCGAGCGGAATCGCCCCCAGTAAAGATTATAAGAAGATGTTCATCTTCTCGGGTCAAGGAAACTGCAACGGATCCCAAACGGCAACAAGTTGCACTTTAGGTAATGCTTGGGCTTCTGATGTAGGTAAATGGTGCTGGCTCCAGGACTTGTATGAATACGATTTCGCAACCAATACGTTTACCGCAATATTACCTACGGGATCAAGCAGCATTAGTAAAGAGGGAAGCTTCGCCTACAATTACGACCAAGATGTGTTCTACATTCTCGGCGGATTCACTCCACCTGCTACGTGGAATGCTTCCTGGGCTTCAATAACTCCCTACACCAACACAGTCCTTGCCATGGCCCGCGGCCAAGGGGCCTCGACATTCAGCTCGGTAACCGTTTGCGGGACTCCACCTCCGGTCGGGACTGTGAGTTCATCGAGCGGCATGGCCTTCTACGACGGCCCGCGGGACCGAATTATTTGGATGCGTCCCGACGGAATTTGGGCGTTAAATCTGAACACTAACTCAACATCCACCTCGGGAAGTCGGCTGTGGTCAACTGGGGATACCGCACAAAGTATTTCGGTAACACCGACCCAAACCACCTCATATTGGCTCAGTGTAACGCAGAATGGCGTTACCTGTTCCGACACGGTGACGATCTATGTAAATAACCCGAACATCCAAGCTTCAGCCAACCAAATATGCCAGCCTGGGGATAGTGTAAGGCTTTGGATTAGTTCGCAAGTTGGATTTGGTATACCTTCATCAGACCCTTGTAATCCCCCAACAGCCTCACTAGGTTCTGACCTTTTAGTTTGGATGCCCTTTTGCGGAAATGCAAATGACGTCAGCGGAAACGGGTTACACGGAACAACAAATGGCCCCACATTGGATTTTGACCGGTTTGGCAATATCAATAAGTCCTACAATTTTGACGGGATAAACGATCGAATTACAGTACCGAATAATGTACTTCTTAATCCAAATACAATCACAATAAGTGCCTGGATCAGGCCACTTCAATTTGGTCCTAGTGAACAATACATTATTAATAAATCATTTGACCCTACGCCTCGAAATTGGTCGATGCGAATTGGTGCAGACGGTCGTTTAAATATAGAAACAAGAATCAACGGAATCTATCATGAATATTGGGCGGATGATTCGTTATTATTGAACACTTGGAACCACGTTGTTTTAACGTATGACGGCGTAAGAACAAAACTATACCACAATGGCACATTGACGCTAGATACTGCTTTTGCTGGCACTCTTTCAACCTCTGTCCACAATTTATCTATTGGATATTTTCCACATAATAATATGCCACCTTATGGATATTTTTGGAATGGACACATCGATGATATTGGGATTTGGGGAAGAGCATTATCTCAGCCCGAAATTCGAAGTATTTACGGCGCTCAAAGCCAAGTTTGGTCAACCGGGCAAACCACCGATACAATTTGGGTTAAGCCCACCCAAACTACAACCTACTGGGTGCAATCCACCCTCAATGGTGTGACCTGTTCTGATAGTGTCACAATTTCAGTTAACGATGTTTCCATCGTAGCTAGCGACACTGTGGTATGTGCCAATTCGCCAGTAACCCTTAGTGCTGGGGGGTCGGCTCAATTTAACGGGACGACAGGATATATTTCTTTTCCAAATTCAGGTCCTTCTGGACAATCTCCAAGAAGTTTCTCACTGTGGTTTAAAACGCCGTCCAATGCAGAAATGGACCTCCTTGGATACGGCACTCGATCGTGTACCCAAGCACTTGAACTGAAACTTAACGACAACCTAAACTATTCCGCTTCCTACAACACGAACCCGTGCACGCTGCTTCAAGGGGTATCTACAAATTTTGAATGCCACGGTTCAAATTGGGCGGCAAACGTCGGTGATAATCAGTGGCATCATGTGGTGTATGTATTGGGTGAGAATGGCAATTACTCGTACAGTAACATCAAGGCATACCTAGACGGCAATTTGATATCAAGTGGGCCCGGATGCTTTCACAACTGGGGAGGCTGGACCTACAATACAGGCTCATCGAGCCCTATGGTACTCGGCAAGCGATTTGATGGCAACACAAACTACTTCAGTGGCAACTTAGATGAATTAAGTATTTGGACTTCCGCATTGACGGCTTCAGATGTTTCTAACCTTTACCAAAATGGGGTATCTCTGACAGCTCCAAATCTTGCGCATTACTACGACTTTAATACGCTGACCAATGGTCAAGTCATTGATCAAATAGGCACGAACCACGGAACGATTCAAAATGGGGTCACATCATCCGGAACCCAAGCAGGAACAGGGGCACGGAGCTTTTTATGGTCTACAGGAGACTCCACCTCTAGTATTACGGTCACCCCTGGACAAACCACGACGTATTGGTTAACTACAACGTCAAACGGCGTTAGCTGTGTGGATTCAGTGACCATAACAGTAGTCAACCCAACAATACAGAGCAATCAAACCTCTTCTTGCGGTCAAGATAGTATTCTGCTTTGGGTTTCTACTCTTCCTGGATCCCAAGGTGCTGCCACGTTACCATACGGGGTAATTGGCAGTGCTGGAATTTATGTGGGGCCGAACGGTGATGATGTCAATGGTACCGGCAGTATTACGAGTCCCTTCAAAACAATCCAAAAAGGTATTTCAGTCGCATCCAATGGTCAACGAGTAAATGTCTTGCCTGGCACATACTCCGGCAGCGGGAATACGAACTTAAGCCTTCAAGGCAAGTCCATCATGCTCCAATCCACCTCAGGGCCTGATCAAACGATCATTGATGGAATGGGAACAACCAACGGATTTCTTTTAAATTCTGGCGAATCAGTCAATACCGTAGTCCGAGGCTTCACCATTAAAAATTGCGTACCTACCACTAAAAAAGGTTCGGCATTTTTTGTAGAAGACAACAGTGGGATTTCAATTCGCGCCTGCATTTTCATTGGGAATACCGTGAATGCATCGGGCATTGGTGATGTCATTGCATTGGGCGATAATGAGACCTCTGGGCCGCAATCTGCCATAGATACATGTATTTTTTATCAGAATACTTCTGGCCTTATTCATTCTTCCAAGAAATCATGGTATGCTCGGTACTGCCTTGCTCAAGAAAACACAAGCCAAGGCGAACTTATTGGAAATGGCCACGACGCAGGTAATGATCAAGATATTTCGTTTTGCGTATTCCGAAATAACGTGGTAAACAATGGTCCTATCGTTGGACTTGGTCATGCCAAAACGCTCCAAGAAAGCTTTTTCATTGAAAACCAAACTATTACTGTTGGTTCAATTTACATGGGTACGGTCTGGTCGGGAACCAATATAGTTGACCATTGTACCTTTTATAACAACATTGGCACGCAATACTCGAGCAACTGGTACGACCATATTGGTCAGGTTAAAAACTCTGTTTTTTATGGGGCGACTGGCCTTCAAACGATATCAGGAAAACAGTCAGCAATACCATTTACCTATTCCAACGGAACCCTCCCCGCTGGAACGGGTAATACAAGCGGTAATCCGTTATTTGTCAATCCAACTTCCAATGATTTTTCGTACCAAAATGGTTCGCCCTGCTTGAACAGCGGAATAGGTGGAACAAATCAAGGTGCTACGAGTACTTTAATTCCCAGCTGGCTCTGGTCCTACGGTAATTCCTCTAATTCTTCGACAACACAGTGGTCCACCGGCGAGTCTACGGACTCAATTTGGGTAACGCCCCAAACTACAACGACATATCATGTAACTAGGCAACTGTACGGTGTGCAGTGCGCGGACTCCATTAGGATTAATGTCAATAGCGCAAGTATTTCAGCTAATGATTCTACAGTTTGTCTTGGTGATAGTCTTATGCTCAGCTCTTACACTGTGGGTGACTCCATGCTAGTCTACATGACAGACTTTAATTCTGCCATAGGAGCTGAGTGGTCCAATACTACTTCCCAGGTTTTCAACGGATCAGGGGTACTAGGCCCACTCGGTAATACGAGCCTTGACCTGTTGTTGACCAACTTACCGATTGGTGATTCCATAACCGTTGAATTTGACCTTTACATCCACGATTCTTGGGATGGGGCGGGTGATACTTGGAGTTTTGGATTGAATCAAAATAATACATGGTCGGGTCAATTCTCTACAAACTTTAACAACCATTCCGGTGGAAATCAGGCATACCCTGGGAGCGTTGGCTCAACGAATCCTTCAAAGTCAGGAGCCCTATCTACAACATTAGCTCGACGTTGTTTTGCGGGCACTTACGTTCAAACAACCCATTACCGTATTCGAAAAAAATTCCTGTCTAACCAACAAGTTGGGGCAGTTCGCTTTATATCAAATACAGATAGCGATGTATGCGACGAAAGTTGGTCACTCGAAAACCTTAAAATTTGGACAGGGTCTGGCGGAATTACGAAGTCACTTCTATGGTCCACAGGAGACACTACTCCCGAAATTTGGGTGAGTCCATTACAAACCACCACATACACGCTTACCAACACCACTAATGGAGTTTCGTGCACCGACAGTTTCACTGTGTACGTCAACAATCCGAGCATCACTGCATCCCACATTGAATCGTGCAGCCCCGGGGACAGTATACTCTTGTCGGTCGGCGCAATACCTTACACCGTACTGCCAGGCTTGATTTACAAGGGTTTATTCAATGGTCACCACTACTATTTATCCAACTACGCCACAGATTGGAATCAAGCGGTAAACTTTTTAAATCAGTACGGAGGCCAACTCGTTTCGATTAATACGGCTGCGGAACAGGCCTTCATTAATTCGTTTGGAATATCGCAAAATGCTTGGATTGGGGGGTCGGATGCAATAACTGAAGGCATATGGATTTTGCCGGACGGAACAACGATGACCTTTTCAAACTGGGCTTCTGGTGAGCCCAACAACTTTAACAACGAAGACTATATCGAGTTCTACACAACCGGACAATGGAACGATATACCTCCTGGCATTAACCGTTTGTTTATAGGAGAATTCAATCAAGGCCCAGGAATTACCTGGTCTACCGGTTCCAATTCCGATTCCGTATGGGTTACCCCAACCCAAACGACGTCCTATTGGGTTCAAACGACCCTGAATGGTGTAACCTGTTCTGATAGCATTACAATTACCGTTTCAACGGCCCAAATTGCACCCATAGACAGCGTGATTTGTCTTGGTGAAATGGTCACAATTTCCGCAGCAGATAGTTCTTTAAGCTCCTACCTGTGGTCAACCGGTGACACCAGTGCATGGATTTCGGTACAACCGACGCAAACAACCTCGTATTGGCTGACCACACTTAAAAACGGTCAGACCTGCTCCGATACGGTTACGATTTACGTCAACGACATTGGACTTCAGGCTTCAACAACGTTTATTTGTGCTCCTGGGGATAGTGTACTTATTTGGACCAACCCAAGTACCGTAGGTGCCTCACAGAACACTTGTTTTCCACCTGGGGGCACACTCAATAACGGACTGCTAGCTTGGTATCCGTTCTGCGGAAACGCCCAAGACGCATCAGGCAATGGCAACCACGGTACCGTATCCGGTGCCAGCCCAGCCCTTGACCGTTTTGGTTCTACGGCATCTGCCTTTGATTTTGATGGGGTAAATGACCACATCCAAGCTAGTGTTGCGAATATTCCTACGGGCAACTCTGCCCGAACTTTTGCGGGTTGGATTTATACAGATGGCACCAACGCGAATGGTGGATCAGGTACGATTTATCACCATGGCGCAATTTCTTACCGCCAACGAGATTGCATGCTTCAATGGAATAACCAAACATTCTCGCACATTGGCGAAGGCTATGACTTTGGTGGTGGAAGCTTACCCTACGGCGTTTGGCAGCACGTGGCCTACACACACGACGGCGGCACGGCGAAGCTGTATGTGAACGGTATATTGCGGTCTCAATCCAACCGCAACTACAACACCGCGGGCGGCGACCTCTTTTTAGGTTTTAATAGCAATTCAGGCCACTGGAACGGTGAACGATTTAATGGCCGAATTGATGACTTTGGCGCTTGGAATCGTGCCCTCACCGCGGTTGAGATTCAGCAACTCATGCAGAGCGCGGGCAGTCAAACCTTGTGGAGCACGGGCGAGACCTCGGACAGCATTTGGGTCACGCCTACCAAAACAACAACCTACGCCATTCAAAAAACCCTCATGGGGCAAACCTGCCTTGACTCCGTCACCATCTTTGTGGCCTCTGCGAAAATCGCAGCGCAGGACACCGCTCTATGCTTCGGCGGATTAACATCACTTTCCGCACAGAACACGGTTTCTGGACAATCGTACCTCTGGTCCACTGGGGACACAACGGTACAAATAAATGTTTCGCCAACCCAAAGCACGCAATACACGCTTACCACCACGCTACCAAACGGACTGCAGTGCCTAGATTCCTTGACCGTACACGTAAACAACCCAAGTATTTCGGCCTCGGACACGGTAATCTGTTCACCGGGCGACAGCGTTTTGCTGTGGGTGCCCTACCAAGTTGCTGGTGTTATTCCTGGAAGTTGGGGTACCGGTCAATCTTCATTTTATTCCACGAATTTTAACTCCGGAATTGATCCAAATTGGAGCTCACCTACGGGAAGCCTTCCCTTTAGCGGAAACCGTGTGGGACCTTTTGGCGCAGGAACGCTTCAGCTAAACTTAAACAATCTTCCCTGCCACGACAGCCTCAGATTTAACTGCTTACTTCAACTAGACGGATCCTGGGATGGCAATGGGAATCACTGCTGCGGTCCGGATGTCTTCAATATTATCGTAGACGGTTCCACGGTTTTCTCCACTACGTTTTCTATGACTCAATGGGCTGGAAATATGCAATCCTACCCGGCTCAGTACTACCCTAGCAATCCAGTAAACAACCCCCAAGGAACCGGAAGTATTGGCAACAATAACTACTTGTTAAGCTTCAACTTCCCCCATACCACAAGTTCCATCGAATTCAAGCTTGCACAACCCGCATCCCAAGGTGCGGCTGATGAGGCGTGGTACTTTGACAACTTTAATCTCGAACTTTTTGAGTGCGGTGCTGGAGGAGCAACTATTTGGTCCACCGGACAGGGTGGAGACAGTATTTGGGTCAAACCTACCCAAACAACGACCTATTGGGTTAAACGTTGGATGCAAGGCATCGAATGTTCAGATACGATTCGCGTTCATGTTTCCAACCTTCAGCAAACATTTAATCCGTTTGCGGATACAGTAATTGTGTGCGACACGAACGCTGTCCTTCTGAACGCGGGTGCGGGTTACACCGCTTATTCGTGGAGCGACGGTTCCACCGACAGCACAAAGACGGTGCTAAGTACTGGATACCAATCTATTACAGTTACTGACAGCCTTGGGTGCCAGGCTACGGATAGCGTCTGGATCTACTTCAGCGATTTAACCGCCTTCCTCTCCAAAAACAATGATGTATCGTGCTTTGGCGGATCGAACGGCAGTATTGCTCTTACCGCAAGTGGTGGTCAACCCCCCTACGCTATTACTTGGTCCACCGGGCAGACCGGTATAAACAGTTTAACCAACTTAGGAGCAGGGGTCTACTGGGTAACGGTTACGGATGCATTGGGATGTTTGCGTGGGGATACAGTAGCGGTGGGACAACCCACAGCCCCTTTAAGCGTCAATCTCGCCGTTCTTAATGTTTCGTGCTTTGGTGGCAACAACGGATCCGTCATTTCAGCGGTTAGCGGGGGTACCGCTCCATACACCTACAACTGGAACACCAACCCCGTTCAATCTGGCTCGTCGGTAAACGGACTAGCCGCAGGGTCCTACACATTAACCATTACGGATGCTAACGGATGTGTCCTGGTGGCCAACGCAACAGTAACGGAACCCGCTGCGCCTTTGACTGCATCCGTTTCTGGTAGCAATGTGGGCTGCTTTGGTGCCGCAACGGGAAGCGCAAGTGTAGTCGCTTCAGGGGGTATCAGTCCGTACAGTTACTCTTGGAATACGGTCCCCGTGCAAACCACCGCGGCTGCTGTTGGATTAAGTTCCGGTACTTATTCCGTAACGGTGACCGATGCCAACGGATGTACCTCTGCGCAAAGTATCACCATTACACAACCGTCTGCTCCATTAAGCGCATCCGTTATTGCAACTTCCGTTAACTGTTTTGGCGGAACCAGCGGTACGGCGAGCGCAATTCCCTCGGGAGGGACAGGGCCGTATTCGTTCATTTGGAACACGATGCCTGCTCAAACAGGTCAAACTGCGACGAATTTGGCCGCCGGAACCTACACGGTGATTGTCACTGACGCGAATAATTGCTCGACCACCCAGAGTGTATCCGTGACCCAGCCAATCGGTCCACTGGTTCTTGTTCCGACAAGTACTCCGGTAGCCTGCTTTGGTGATTCAACAGGTTCCGCAGGAGTACTGGTGACTGGAGGTACCGCGCCATATTCCTACCAATGGCCCTCTTTACCCGGTATCACAGCGAATACCGCAAACAATCTATCGGCAGGCACTTACTCCGTAATTGTTACTGACGCCAAAGGCTGTGTGCAACAAACCTCGGTCGTTGTAACGCAGCCTTCAGCACCGCTTTCGGGGACTGCAACAGTAACTAATGTGAATTGCTACGGTGATGCAACGGGATCCATTAGCATATCAATGGTTGGTGGAACTAGTCCGTACACCTTTAATTGGTCATCTCTCCCTGGATTTAGCAGCGCCAACGCCACAAATTTGACTGCTGGTACCTACACAGTTACCGCAACAGACGCAAATGGCTGCACCTTCCCGCTAAACGTCACCGTTACCCAGCCGAGTGCACCATTGATGGTGGCTACTTCGGGTACGAATGCACTGTGTTTTGGAGAGGCATCGGGATCGGCCCAAGTTGCTGCAACCGGAGGTACGGCCCCCTACAGCTACAGCTGGAATTCTAACCCGGCACAAAATACAGCTGCAGCGACCGGTCTTTTGGCGGGGACCTATACCGTGATTGTCACGGATGCCAACGGATGTTCTGAAGCAGCCGTTTGGACCGTAAACCAGCCGATGCCGTTAATGGCAACGGAGGTCATTAACGATGTGAGCTGCCGCGGCGCCCAAGACGGCAGTATTCAGCTGTCGATTTCTGGTGGAACCGGAGCATACTACGTTCTGTGGCCCAACGGCATGACCAGCCCGAATCGCTATCAATTAGGACCAGGTACGTACTCGTACACTGTTCGCGATGAAAACAACTGCACATTTATCGGAACAGCTATAGTTGATGAACCCGAGCCATTTAAAGTCCAAGTCGATACGACCTCACCAAAATGTATTAGTACTGAGGATGGAGCCATCACCGTTTCGGCTTCTGGGGGCAACGGAGGGCTGACCTATTTCATCAACGGCGAATTGTTCAATGGTATGGCATCAGGCTTGGGTGTATTCCCGTACAGCATTCAGATTGTTGATCAAAATGGGTGCGACACCTCATTTGTAGTTGACTTGGAACCCGTCTACGAGCCTTGTGTTGAAATTCCAAACTGGTTCTCTCCCAACTCGAACGGCGCGAATGATTTATGGATCATTCAAGGATTTGAATGGGAGCAACTTAATCTGATTGTCTTTAATGTCTTTGGGCAAATCGTGTACGAAACCAATTCGGACAACTACGTACCATGGGACGGAACCTATTTAGGTGAGCCTTTGCCAAATGGCGATTATTATTATGTCATGACATCTAAAGATCAACGGAAATACTATTCGGGCTATGTCACGATTCTTCGTTAAAATCCTCACTGTTTCATTGGCCCTGGCTCCCATATTTAGCTGGGGGCAAGAGGCCATTCTCAACACCCCGATGTGGGTCAACAAGGGCCTCTTTAACCCTTCC
>Ga0222713_10004170_pt1 | contig 14595 bp, 30 predicted proteins | sample C33_649DmetaG_FD_165061 | JGI IMG/M metagenome (GOLD analysis project Ga0222713, IMG submission 165061) | Estuarine water microbial communities from San Francisco Bay, California, United States - C33_649D | ecosystem: Environmental > Aquatic > Marine > Unclassified | place: USA: California...
TTCATGGACAAATCCGTCTGTTAGTAATTTATATGGTATGGCTGATGTTGCCGCAAGTGTTAACTCTTTGCGTACAAATATAAATTCATACGCTGTCTATATAAAATAATTTAAAATCCAGCTACTCTAGCTTGTATGCCTTTTAGTATTTCGTTGCATACTGCATTAAATTCATAATCCTGTACATCGTGTAGCTCGCGCATACGATCCACAGCACTGCGAACAGCAACTAGAGGGTCGCTGCGCCCACTTGTAATGTGTTTCCAAACCATGCCACCTGGTTTGAACTCTGCTTCGTTTAGAATATCAAACAGTTTATCTTCGGTCATAACCGTGATGATCTAACAATAGTTTAATAAACTGTTCTTCTCCGCCGTCTACATTCTCTACCCATTCAGCAGCAGCAGATTCGTCAGCATCGTCACTGATATACTTGTAACAGATAAACTGCACTCCGAACTGCTGGCAAACATATGCTAGTGCATAGCTTTCCATATCAACAACATTAACTTCTTTGCCAAAAGGAACATCATCTAGTTCAGTTGGGTCTGTAACAAAATGATCCTGGGTACTAGCACACAAATGATCAACATCATTTAGCCAACTATCAAACGCAATCATATCTCTGTGCGGTAAGTTAAGAGAACAACTACGGAAGTCGCTTTCAACAAACTTGTTTATGGGATAGACTTGTCCTTTGGTTACACCTTTGATACCGCCAGCAGTACCGTAGTTGATCACTGTGTTAATATGAGGATTGAGTGCTAGATATCTCGATAGTGCTGTAGCAGCCTGCACTTTACCTACACCAGTAAACAGCACTGGTCCTCCCCAAAATGTAGGAAGTTCTTGTACCAGTGCTGTCACAATTACTGTGTTGTTTTTTGTATTAACAATCCTATCGCTCATTATGTACTCCTTTTAGCGTCGGCAAGGCCCAAGAACACGTTCGGATCTGGATTTTCGTTGACAAATTCAAATATATGTTTAATATGCTCGATGTCAGCGTAGGTGCGAACACTGCATACTTCATTGGCAAAGTGTAGTTCAACACCTGAGTCTACAGCCAGCTTCAGTAGTTCATATCTACGTTCTGCATCGTCTGGTAGGTTAAAAATACTGCACATAACGATAGCATCAATGTTGTAACTTGTTATAAATTGTTCTAGACTAGGGAACCAATCTAAAAAATCATTTTCAAATTGATAATCATTTATTTTTATGTTGAACATTTTGCAGTAGTCTGCAATTGCTGATCGTTGCATAGGTAAAGGTATATGCCTACTATATTTACTGTTCCAGCCTGCATAACTAATATATTTTTTGTTCAAATCAATTTTTTCCTGAGAACTAGTTTCGTCTAGGAATCTAAAATAACCACCCGGTAATTTTTTATGATAGTGGCCACCTTTGATAAGAATTCTACCGTCCATGCTCCAACGAGTGACCTCTGTCTCATTATTAAAGTTGCCGTGTATGTGTTGAGACTGAAATAAAAATGCTTGCCCTGGAACTAGGTTAATAGGTGAAGATTTTTTTCTCGACTCTGTTTGAAGTTGATCAAAACTCCATCTTTCCCTATAGCATCGATTCATTAAATCTATACTCGAATCATAATCAACTACCTGCATACTATTTGTATTGTAAGATTCTGTAATAGGAGTCCATAGTGTTCTTACTCCTAGTCCGTTGCCAGTCCAAATATCATTATGGAAAGGTAATAACCTACCTGAATTTTGTTGGTTGGGTATGACAATTCTTACAGTAAAATATCTTTGAATCATCCATTCGTTGGGAACAACATTATCAAGTAGATCCTTATAATATTCATTTGCACGACGAACAAACTCAGACCTTTTACAAGCATCCTGACAATGCTTACTTAAATCAAAAAGATCACTAGGTGTTAAAATTAAGTGTATTGTTTCTAACGATTCGATTTGAGGAAATTTTTCCTTTGCAACCGATAACCAAAAGTTATACCAATCATGTTTGGTAGAATCATAATTTTTTATTTTATTATTCCAATCACTATCGTAGTCGTTAGGGTATGTCATAGAGTACGTATTCCGATATATTCTCTTTAGTGTATTTATGGTACCATAAATACAAGTATGATAAGATTTGGTTTAACAGATTTTCAAACTATAGAAAGCGTCTGGCAAGAAAAATTATGGCCTGACAGGACCAGTGCTATCGAAACTCACAGTGCAATGACTTGGCCTCATGATGGTAATACCTTAGAGTATGATATGGATATTTTTAAATATCCTGCAAGTTTTTTTGCTGTATGGTATGACGAAAAACTTATAGGTGTCAACAGCGGACATAGAACCACTGATACATTGTACAGAAGCAGGGGCTTATGGGTTGACCCTGATTACAGGAAGCAGGGCATAGCGCAATTGCTTTTTGGTGCTACCGAAACAGCAGCTCAGTTAGAAGGATGTTCTGCTGTATGGAGTATTCCAAGAAAAACCGCCCTATCTGCTTACAAGCACTTTGGCTTTGAGGCAGTGGGCGGCTTCTTTGGTACTGAAACTTCAGATGCTAATATCTATGTTATTAAGAATCTTCGTTAGGATTTTCTTTTAGCCACTTAACCATTGTTCCTACATCAGAAACTACAAACGGATCTGTGGCTTTGTCGTCCTCAACGCCTGGCTCAACCCACATCATTTCAATAACGCCGTCATTGATAACCATGCTGTAGCGCCAACTACGATAACCAAAGCCTAGATTTTCTTTCTTAACTAAGAAACCTAGCTTACGAGTAAACTCACCGTTACCATCTGGAATTGGCTTAACATTACGAATGTCCATGCTCTTGAACCAAGCATTCATTACAAAGCTATCGTTGACACTTAGGCAATACACTTCATCAATACCTAATTCCCGCAGTGTGCGATACTCTGCTTCGTAACCCGGTAAATGTGTGCTGCTACATGTAGGAGTAAATGCACCTGGTAGTGCTAGTATTGCTACCCTCTTACCCTTAAACAAGTCAACGCTTGTGGTATCTTTCCATTCGAAACCTGGTGTTTCGTCACTTTGTACTCGGCATCTAAATGTTACAATAGGTGCAGTAATTCTAAATGTTGCCATTCTTATTCTCCATGTGTTTGTGTAATAGGATTATTTATTTTAACAGTGCTATCGACTCTGCTAGTTTTGAACCCAGCAGCTCAATTTCTTCTTCAGTATTATAAGGTGCTAGACTAATTCTAAGTATGCCATTGTTGCTTAGATCGTTTACAAAGGGATGAGCGCACACTCTCCCCGATCTCACTGCAATACCTTTGCTGCCTAATATAGTCGCTATGTCGTAGGGACTATATTTGTTGCTTCTAAAGCTAAAGATATTAGTTTCGTCTCTCGGTGAGAATAGTCTATCAAGTTCGACAAGACTTTTGATATCTTTATTGCTAATAAAACATTCATACAAGTTGAGCTCGGTAAGTCTAATTTCATCGTAGGTAACGTAGTTAATAAATTCTGCTGCTACTCCGAACCCTAGTATGCCTGCAATATTTTGTGTACCAGGTTCCATGCGTTCAATTGAATTTTTAAATAGCGCACTATTAAAATCTAAGTAATCGATTTGCCCGCCGCCATATTGCAAAGGTCTCATATACTCAAAACCAAAGCGACAATATAGCGCACCTACACCTGTAGGACCATACATCTTATGTGCGCTGAACACAGCCCATTCAGCTGAATACTTGGATAAATCAATTTGTTTGTGGGCAACACTCTGTGTTATATCCAAGCATACTCTTGTACCCACAGCATGAGCCATGTTGAGTAATACATCCCACTCGGTGTTAAACCCTGTTGCGTTAGAGGTAGTAGTAATGCTAAGTACCGATTCGGGATGCTTTTCTAGAATATCTCTAGCTGCTTCGAGGTCAACACCCTGACTGCCGTCTGAGTATACTGTAATCGGAATAACTTTTAGTCTGCCATTCTCAAGACTACGTCCTTGTGCTAGCCAAGGAATAATATTTGAACTGTGCTCTGCGCCTGATAGAATAACAACAGGTACATCTTTACACCATTCTGCTACAAAGTTTAGTCCCTGCGTAGCGCCTGTGGTAAACATGACTTTGTCAGCGTCTACATTTATTAGACTTGCTACCTGACTGCGAGCATTTGCATAGTCATCTGTTACCTGATGTGATAGCGGATAATCACCTCTGTGGCTAGTAGCACGGCTAAAATTGTAATAGGCATTCATACGCTCAATCACTGAGCGATGAGTTTGAGTAGTTGCTGCGTTATCTAAATAGATTAGATTAGGATTGTTTTTCAGCGTAGGGAATTCGTCGCGGCTAAAAAAATTGCCGATCACGTCATACCTTCTCTAGTGTAATCTGTAGAGGATGCCCGTTGTGTCTGCTGATAACAGTGGCTTCCTGTACCTTTTGCTCACCAATTTCAAAATTATATGTGCCGGCAATAGCTCTGCCTTCTTGGTGAATGGTTAAGGTAATATCTTTAGCTTGATTAATGCTCTTGTTAAAGATTTCGATGAGGAGGTGAATAACAAACTCCATAGGAGTATAGTCATCGTTGATCAGCACAACATTAAACCTATCTGGATAATAGATATCAGCCTGTGTCTTGCTGGATACTTTGGTCTTTACATTACTCTTAGCCATTTGAAATTCCTGTTTGATATACTTAGTGGGGGGAGAGTTTCCCCTCCCCCTTTTTATGAGCAGCGTTACTTAATAGTAATACGCTTCGGCTTAGCAGCCTCAGGAATATTACGGTTCAATAGGACCTTAAGGATTCCGTCCTTTAGAGAAGCATCCACTACCTCAACATGCTCTGCAAGTTTGAATGTGCGAATAAAATTGCGCTCGGCGATGCCCTTGTGTAGGTATTCAACTGTGCTGTCAACTTCTTCTGCAAGCACTGCACTCTTGCCTGAGATCTTCAGCTGGTTATTTTCAACTGTGATCTCGATGTCCTCTTGAGTGAAGCCCGCTACCGCTAGGGTAATCTCATAGACGTCTTCGGCGTCTTCCTTTGAGATACGTGCTACATTGTATGGAGGATAGCCTGTGCTGATAAATGTAGGATTGTCAAACATGTCGTCGAATAGACGATCAAATCCAACTGCTACTTTAAATAGTGGACTGTTAATTAGGTCCGATGTGATACGCATTTGCTTATTCATTTTTATCTCCTTAGTTAAGCAAGATTGTTGTGTAGCAAGTGCAATACCCTTAAGGCGTATTGCTTACTACACAGTTATTTATACAGATAGAAACAGCATCTACCTATATAAAGGTCTGTGTTAATCGTAACGTTTACCAGGATCCTGTGCAATACCCTTAACATGATTGTCTGAGTAGCAGTCTGGTGCAAAGCCAGGATCTTCAATAGCTATTACGTCATTAGATATGAACTCGTGTTTATACGCACGGGTTCGCAGTGCAGTTTCGCAAGCAGCTTTTGACGGATATTGAATCTCAATTTTGCCTACATAATTTGAGTCTGATGGCAAATTAGGGTTAGCAAGAAAAATAATTAACCAGTATTTCATTTTTACCTCTTAATAAAAAATAGGTTGCATTTCCTTCATTGAAAACTGCGTATAAGGTAGCTCATTGAAGGAAAGTTTAAATAGGGCACGATGAGTCGGTTCTTCTAGTAGCGCATCTACTTTTAATTGTAGCGCCATCGTATCTGGATTATCGCGTATGTTTTTTTCAAAGCTGATGTTTATGCCCTGCTCATCAGCCCACTTCCATATAGCACCAAGTGTGTTGTGTATAGCATTGTCTAGCAGATAATCATAATCGCTGCTATCTGCTATTGAACAAGATATAACAGGAAGGTTAGCCCTCATGAGTTCTCTAGTTTTTGCTGTACAATAGCAGCCTTGATTTCCTCGACATCAACAATCTTAAAATTGGTAATGGGCTTAGTTTTTTCAATAATGTCTATGCCATCGCGCCATGTAGTGTTAGCAATAAAACACTCTTCAGCAATCTTGGTAGCAAGACTAGCAGGAATGCAAAGATTCCCGTAGTCGCTGATCATAAAATACTTTTTACCTTTTAGATCGATATCCATTTTAACCTACCTGTTCACGAGCCATTGTTAATAGAGTGGGGTCTGCGCGAGTAAGAACATCTAGAAGCAGACGCTTTTCCTCAAGGTATACCTTTGCAAAGCCCGGGTCGTGTGCAACGATACTTCGTGTGTTGCTGATCAAGTCAGCAACCTTAACCGTCTGTGCTGCTGCTGGTGCTGCTGCACTGTGCTGACGATCCAGTGCCTTACGAGTACTGCGATTACCGTCGCCGGGTTTACTAACGTCTGTGAGCCACAGCACCAAGTCAGCAACCTCACTACCAAACTGTTCTTCTAGAACATCAACAGTAACGCCAGTGTCCTCTAGAACATCATGTAGTAGAGCAGCCGCAACCATTGCTTCGGTGCCGCCTACGCTTTCAACGAGGCCAGCAACTTCCATTGGGTGAACAACATACGGCTCACCGGTGTATTTGCGAGTTTGCCCAACGGCAGCATGGGCCGCTGTAGCGAAAACTTTTGCTCTTTCGACTGTGTTCATCATATTATTATATTAGCACCAACCGCTGCTGTTGTCAATCTTATTTTTCTTCTAAAAATTGCATACCTAACGCAATCATCGTACATCTAGGATGTTCATCAAGCCTCCACTACTTCGCGTACCTCTAACACCTGCTCAACCATGTCGAACACAGGATTACCAAATAGCTGTTCAGTTGCACCATTGTCGTTCACGAACCAAGTACCATTGATAAACAGATAATTATACTGTTCACCGAACTCGATAACAAACTCTGCTACATCAGGAAAGGTGTCAGCACCAGTGCCGCTAGCACTAACAACAGGCTCACCACATTCACTCAGCGAACTAATGCTACCGAGTCCGATGAGCTCACGTACCTTTTCCTCTGTGGTATAATTGTCAATTAGAATCTTACCGTTATGCTCCGGATAACCGTCCCAATGACAGTAAACCGCAGTAACCGAACCGTCCGTGTTGAGGACACCAATAGTTGAACGAGTACCCATAATCTATTTCCTTTTTTTAATTAAACTAGTTCGAGCATGTTACCAGGAACACGCCAGTTAGTAGCAAAAATGCCGCCATTGGCACTGCTGGGCTGTTCTTTGACAATGATAAACTTGCGATTGATCTTTTCAACGCTACCAATTACGGTACGACCTTGACGACCCGTAAACTTCACCTTGCTTCCAACAGCGAGCTGACGCTTGTTGGCACTAAGGATTTGATTGCGGCGGTAAGTAATTGCCATATTAATTGAGCGCAACTGTTCATCGGTAAAGTCGCCGAACATGATAGCCTGATTAACTTCTGTGATTGAAATAGTCATATCAATTATCCTACAAAGATCCAAAACAGTGAAAGAGGAATAGCATATGCTGCAACAGCATACCCTACTATCTTAAGTGTATCTTTAATAAAAAAGTCCATATCCAACTCCTTAGTCTAACCGCGAACCAGCATATGCTTTAAAGCCGTAGCTCTTAAACACAGCCGCTGCTGCATCAGCACCAGCTTCCAACGTGTCAACGTTCTGACAGTTGAACTTGGAAGGGTTCCACATCTGCAAGCCACCGCTGTAGCTCTTGCTAATACCTTGGGCAGCAAGTGCCTTACCCAACTTGGTGTTACCCTTAATTCCGTAAATCTCTACCCATGCAAAACCACATGCGTATTGATCCTTACCACCCAACCGTTCTTGGAAGAACTTGGCGGCCGCAGCTTTCGCTGCTGCTTGGGCTTCTGCAACAATTTGGGGGACCATTTCTGGGGCAACTGCAACGCTCATTTTCTACTCCTTGCTTCTCAACTTACATATTAACAATAGCATCTTTTGGGCACTTGTCAACCGTTTATGGACGATTTCTTTCGGGCTTATCCTCAAAAGTTTCCTCACCAATCGACACCCGATTACCAGTCACTTCCTCGTAGACCATAGCCTCTTCCATGAGGTTACCGAGGTCAGCGTTCCAACCAATTAGCGTACCGTTGTGATTACGAGCAACAAACGCAGTCATTTAACGCTCCTTATTTCTCATCCTACTTATTAACAATAGCACCTTTTGGGCACTTGTCAACCACTTTATGCAATAATTTGGTAGGGTTTATCCCACTGCCCAACATTGATATCTACGTAGTAAGCGGTGTTGAAGTAGTCCACTTGTGCATCGCTCTCGTCGTACCAATCTGCACTTTTGAGCTCCTTAATCGCCTGCACAAGGAATTCCTTGGCAGCGCCCGTATACTGCTCATGCGCCCAATAAGTGTTAACTTGGATCCGATCGCCACCAAAGTCAATCTTACCGCTCTTGAGGTTCAGCACAATGGTGCTGTGATTCCGCACAGCCAGCGAACCCTTAAGACCGTAACGCTTAAGCAACGGCTTAATCTTAGCAGCAATCTTTGCTTTCTTTTCCTGGTTCATGTAAGCCATTTCAAACTCCTTATTTCTCATCCTACTTATTAACAATAGCATCTTTAGGGCAGGTGTCAACCGGTTTTGGGCACTATTTTAGAAATAAAAACCCTTGTAAATCAACGACTTACAAGGGTCCTAACTTATTGTTTTTTAAGGGTTTTTTGACTCTCTAAGTGTCTAAGCCATCGGTGATATAAGCCTAGCTCTCGACCGTATGCTTCAATCTCCCAAGGAGAATCAAAGTAGCGATCCTCTTTTCGTTTTGGCTTCCAAGTTTTACCTTCCCAAACACTGTCTGTTGAGAAGCCGCCTTTAGCTAAAGCAAGTTTTTTATAAAGTTGGTTTTTAGCATACTGCTTTACATGCACCATTTCATGTGCAAGAGTTTGAATGATACTATCGTCGTTGCGATGGTTTCGAAGTTCGATTGTAAAGTATCGAGGATTCTTTGTATCGTCCTCCGACACGCAATGGCCTTCTACATCTAGAGTCTTATTGAGCTCGATATCGAGTTCGATGTTACGAGCCATCCTAGGATCGAGCAAAATACCTGCAAAGAATTCAGCTGCATTCGTCAGCTCGCGGGTCAACTTTTTATTCTTAGTTCCGTATACATTAATTTCCATGTTACACCATTTCCAAATGTTTACAGGTTTTGCGGAAACTGTAACCAGGACATGTACAGGTAGCACGGCTACCCTCCTTAATCACAGTGTAAGTATTACCCTTAGAGCCTTCAACAACCTTTTCAATGCGCTCTACTACAGGAGGGGGACTAAACACTACGCCTGCACCGTTCACTGCAATAATACGTTCGCGGCGTATTCGACGAAACGGGAAGCTGGGGTTACCGGTGGTGATACCGACTTCGTCGGGTTTAAACCATTTCTCCCGCATAATGGTGCCGGTGTAATAATTGTACTGCGAACCTACAACACCTGCTGCATACAGGTGACGTTTAGGCCAGAGAATGTTCTCTACCTTAATGGTAACAGTACTTCCAATTTCTAAAGGGTCCATCATCGGCTCCTATCAACTACATTATCATTGTAGCAGATTTTAGGCAGTTGTCAACCGGTATTATTCGAATGAAAACTGCTGTGCTAATTTTCGGGCACTCTCTAACGGAATATGATTTCGAGACGCTGTTTCGGAAGGATGAATCGAAACTAGAGTTGATTGGTCCCACGTATTAGTTTCAGGATACTTGCTTTTAATAAACTTAATGGTTTGGTTAAATCCGCCACATGTGGGGAATACAGTAACGTTCTTGATTCCTTTTGAATTAAGTGTTAATACTGCACTGCGATAGGCCATAAAATTAGCTCTAACTAACCATCGTATACTGATGCTACCATAAAACTTACTGCATATTTCTGTAATTGTTGCATCGTATGAACTAGTACTATCATCGATCGTATCAAAATATTGAAACCAATGAGGCATTAGATTATAGAAATTAACAAGAAAATCTGCACCTTCTTGGTAGTAATATTGAAAATCAAGTTTGCTAGGTACCTCTTTATCAAACGGAGTCACAGTATCAGTAGTCATAACGTGATCAAAATATTCTTTTGATTCAATAGTGTAAATGTCAGCCATCTGTACAACAACAGGAATTTTGCCATCACCAGCCTTTGGATACGTAGCGCCTTCTGCACGAAGCGGGCTTGTGTAATGAAATATAACGCCATCATACTTGCTATGATCAAGACGCTCAACAACATGTGCAATATTTACGAGGTTACTGCCCTCTAACCCATAGAAGTCAATTTGGTGATCATTGTTATCAGCCCAAACCTTAGCCCAATGGCTGTGTTGTTCATCAACAACAGCATAACTATCTCCGACTACTGCATATCTGCCCATATCTTATCCAAACAATAGTTTTATTAGACCGGAGAATAGAATGACACCAATTACTCCGTTGAGAATAATAAGTGCTCGATCCTTCCACATGAAGCCTACTACGAACCAACCAACAGAGCCAATCCAACTGCCCACCATGTCAATCCAGTGTAGTTCAGGGATACCCGTTGCTCGTACACTTACCGCGAACAGTGTGATAATACTGGCAATCCATTTGATATACCACGTTATATCACCCTTAGGTGTAGTGCTGTGCGAGCTTTTTAATTCTGCTACAGTAAACGATCTACCATCTGCTGTGGTAATAACTTCATTATCATTTAGGGGCATTGTCTTTGTCCTACTTTACTGGTTCTAGTGATAGAATACAATAGTTTTTATCTAGTGCAGCAGATGAAAACGCACACGGAGTCTTTGCGGAAGTAATGTATGTAATCTTCATACGCATTTCATCGCCGGTATATGTTCCCTTAAACGGATCATATTCTTGTAGATTAAGAATATCACCTACTTGATAATCACGATCCTTTAAGTCACGCATATCGTGCTTCTTTGCGCCAGTCTTAAACGCTTGAAAGAAAGCAACCCAACTCTTTACATTATATTCTGTCATCACTTAGCTTCCTTATCGCGTAACATCTTATCAAGTTGCCACAAGACTTCTGAACCTGGTGGGGCGTGTTTCCCAGCATCAGTCCAACCAGTTAGCCAAGCCCGTAGCTTACCTATCTGACGTTGATACTGTTCCGATCTCTCTTCTGTTATCTTAATTTTAGTCATCATAATTAATCATCTCCACTCATCATTATCTCTTGCAACTAGATACGCTAGAACCAAACAAATACCCGTCAACACTGGATGTGCAGGAAAGAAAATAATTGCTAAGATTAAAAATAAGCAGCCCATTATCCGCGTCGCATATTAGCAATCTCAATCGCTTGCTTTTGATCGATAACAGGAACAGCATTGCTCTTGTGCATCGTAGCGATACCCTTAATCAATGTGCCAGTATACTTCTGCGGCTCTTTCTTGGCTGTGCTAGATGCATTACCAAAACTGTTACCGCTAGGATACAGTTCTTTGTGCTGCTTAATCTTTTCCATCACATTATCATGTGAAGGCTTTAGCGGAACAAACTTGGGCCTGTCAGTATTTACGCGACCATGTAGCGCATCCACATATTCTTCAAAGGTTGGCTTCGTTAACCCAAGACGTTTGTTTTGCTTACACTTCTCACGCCAACCATCCATCCAGCGATTCATCTGCGCCTGTGTGACTTTAGTCTTACGCTTGCGATAGTTAGTTGTTGTGAGGTACGGACCTACGAGATGCATACTCATTCAGTTTTACCCCATTTGATCATTCGTGCTACTGTTCTCTTATGTGTTTCCATGACCTAACCTTTCAAATGCTCGTTGTGTTTTACGCTCTTCAATTTCTTTTTGATTGCGCTTCATGGCACGATAAGATTCGTATGCGCCGCCGATACACCAAAGCATAAATGTACCAAGAATAATATTAGTACCCATAAATATTAGTTCAGGTGTTATGACTCCTAGTGCAGAGAGATATGCTATGGCGCCAATAACAATGGTTACCGGAATTATAAGCAGTGCGCCAACAGCAATGCGCTTTAGCTGAAGTAGTACGTTATCCTTTGTAACGTTCTGCAAGATATCTATCATGTCGTCTCCAAATACCATTACCGTCAATGAATCCCCATTCGCGTACAGCTGGACCCGGAATAAACAGCGTCCATGTATCAATATCGGGTACTATCTCTACTCGGTGCAGTGACCTTGCTCCGGCCCAATTAACAGTGCCAGCACCCCTCCAGAACTTGCCTTTGGGTGTGTGTTCCCAATAGCCACCTTTGAGAATGATGGTAATAAAAGGCCACGGGTGATCGTGCAAATCATCTGGATCACTCTTGTGGAAGTTGTGTATAAAAATATTAAACGGGAACCACTTACGTTCCTTAAGGAACACGTAGTAACGAGTTAGATAGGGCTCTTGACTTTCCCTATCCAAAATTATACGCTTGCGGCCAATACGCTCTAAGAGTTTTAATATCATAATCTAATACTACAACCTTTGTGCAGTTTTGTCAACCGTTAATTATTAGATTGGAAAGTGTTTGGTAATAGCTTCTAGCTTGTCTTCGTACTCTGCGATCTGTGCAAGTTCTAGTTCAATAGCAGTCATGATATCTGTGTGGTCGTGAATTGCTATTGGGTTAGACAGCATGACTTCAACGTTCATCTTATGCTTTTCGATGTGTGAAGTAAAGTGTGCAATGCTGGCTTGGATAAGTTTAGTTCTGATGTCCATAATATTCTAACCTTTCTATGTCTTCTTCGTTGGTTTCAGTGCCATATTGTATTTCAATAATAATTAAATCTTCATGGCTTTCATTGTACAGTTGATGCCACATTTTCTTCTTCACTACAAATATGTCATCTTTAAATAGTTTGATAGTATCTGCTTTGTTTGGATCTGATACCGAGTACTTTACAAAGCCCTCGCCTTCTCGCACATACCATATTTCACTGCGGTTGAAGTGGCGCTGAAAACTAATACCTGCACCAGGTTTGATTACTAGTTCTTTAACCTTACACCCTGTTGTAGTATAAAGGTCTGCGAACTCTCCCCACATACGTTTTTCAGTATGGCTAGCAACTGCATCCCTAAGGATCCAACTGCTGCTGTTAGATTTATTCTCGCCGCCAACACCAAACTCAAATTCAATCCCGTGGACCTGCATCTCCGGAATGTTTTCTTTGGTCCTGTCCCCGCCGTTGCAGAATACAACAGTGTCCATGGGATAAAGTTGTTTAACACGCTCAAGTCCGTCACAACATGAGTTGTCACTGTCGTCGAACAACACAACTCTGTCGACCATACTCATTGCTTCCAGTATGGCTTTACGTTCTTCTACTGGAAGGAATGGCTTACCTTTTTTACGGGTAAGCCACTCGTCACTGTTTAACAGTACAACTATTTTGCGTTCAAACAGATCAGCTGCTGCTCGAAATAAGTGTATATGACCGCTGTGTACAGGGTCAAATCCGCCGCTAACTACAGCAATGCAATCATTTATTACCATTGCGGCGTCGCAGTCTGTGTAACATCGATTCTTCATCTAAGCGTTGGCGTCTCTTGCGTTTACTCTTCATAAACTTCATGTCGCCTGATCTTACAGTAGACCATTTCCCCGCTAGCTTTTGCGATGTTACTTCTTTTTGCTGACGCTTTTTAGCAGCTTCCTTAGCACGTTTACGCTTAACGCTGCCTTTTTCAAAATATTCTTGCTTGGCTACGTCCTTCTGCCATTCGTTGCGCTCTAGAATCTTCTTGAGCTTCCTTAAAGCATAGTTAACGTCGTTATTACGAACTTCGACCTTTGATCCTCGAAAAGGACTTTCGTCGCTGTTATCAGGTCTGTTGTCTGACCTGTTGTAATCGTTTTTATTATTCCAATGTTGCTTTTTCATTTAATCCTCTGTAGATTTTGTACTCTGTGTCAGTGTGAGTATTACCATCACTGTAGACTAACGTTGGCACCTTGTCGAGTGATATAGGATAGTTATCAAACACTACCCGTATCACTCCACTTTTCTGGAGCTCTGGTGCCCTGTACATTATGTTCATTACGCTATATTCTACAATGCTCTTTACGCTGCGAGCTCCTAGTTTTTGTTTTATTGCGATCTTAGCTACATCACTATAAAACTTTTCTGTGAATTCTAATTCTATTTTATCAATTGCAAGTAGTGTTTTAACTTGATCAACTGAATTATTTTTAACTGATAGTACTTGCCTTAGTTGACCTTCTGTTAGATTTTCTAACGAAATTAAGATGGGCAATCTACCAACAAGTTCGGGTATCAACCCATAGTCTATTACATCTTCTGGAAGCAATTTTGAAAGTAGATTATTTTTAGCATCTGCATCAATGACTGTTGCATTAAACCCGATGGTGCTGGATTTCTTAAGACGACGCTCGATAGTTTTTTCAACACCAACAAATGCTCCTCCTAGGATGAACAGCACGTTAGACGTATCAAATTCAATGAAGTCTTCACTGTATTTTTTACCATTACCTAGCTTGACTTTGATAATGGTGCCTTCAACAAGTCTAAGCAGTGCTTGCTGCACACCTTCTCCGCTAACGTCTCTGGTAGCAACATTGCTCTCACTGCGTCTAGCTTTTTTATCTACTTCATCAATGTATACG
>Ga0222713_10004171_pt1 | contig 14594 bp, 7 predicted proteins | sample C33_649DmetaG_FD_165061 | JGI IMG/M metagenome (GOLD analysis project Ga0222713, IMG submission 165061) | Estuarine water microbial communities from San Francisco Bay, California, United States - C33_649D | ecosystem: Environmental > Aquatic > Marine > Unclassified | place: USA: California...
CGCAACGAGGTCTGATAATTGCGTTACTCTTCTAACAAGACTGGCACCCTTCTGTGGATGCGTCTTCATTATTTCAAATTCCGATTCGGTTAGCTGTTCTGCCTTTCTGAGAATTGGACCGAACTCCTCGTGTATTTTCCCAACGTCATGCAGTAGAGCGGCGGTCGCGATGCGTTCGACCTGCTTTGACGAAATACCAGCCGCTCTGGCAATAACGCGTGCGTAGCGAGATACGCGTTGGGAGTGACCAGACGTATACTCGTCACGAGCTTCGATTGCAGCTACCATCAGCTGCAAAAGTTCCTCGGTGAGTTTTTGCAGCGCGAAGTTTTGCTTGTATAGCTGGCGAAGCCCTAACATTGGCAACGCGAAAAGTGCGGACCACTCGGGACCGAATTGCCTGTAAGCGAGGGAGAACACCAAGATTAAGGGAAATGCCAATACGTCGTAGCCAACAGAAGCGCGCATGCTGCTTTTCCAGTGCTCCGTCATGCTGCTTCCGTTTGAGGAAGAAACCACAGCACTTACAGCCAGTTTATTTGCGATGAAAAATATTCCAACCATTGGAATAAATGCTTTCATCTGCGGATTCCCGACTAAAACTGAGCGTCCGTCAAGTGCAAGATAGGTGACGACCGCAAGTCCCTGAGATGAAACTTGCTGCGAAATATTGAACACGGCCTTTTTTAGCCTTCTGCGTGCAATTAACTCACTGGTTCCAACACTTATGGCGACGAGTACAAGCGCCGCGTAGTTTGGAGATATGAGGGCGACACTTAGGAACGGAAGGAAGCCTATGGTTCCAGTGGTCCCGTTCGCAGTTTGATATCCAAGTAGGGAAGCAAGAAGCCCAAAAGAGGTAAAGAATACCGATGCCGCCCACTGATCTCTTGAGGGATTAGGCGCGACGAGTGCGGTCGCAACCGTCAGAATAACTGCTGACGTCGCAACGATGCTTACTACCTGATTTACTTTTTTCTCCGTCATTTGTTTTAGTATGCAGAGGACCCCCCGTCCTCTTTTTACATCATCACGTCCAGATAACCGTGTCACCAAGCACAAACTTGCACAGCGCGCTCAGCAGCGACGAAATGATCGACATCGAGATTCACCTCCCTTCGGCTGGATCTCCCAGTGTCTGCCAGGATAGCCAACAAAGATCGGCTCCGCTCGCGCGTCATCTGTGACGCCCTTCATGTTCTCTCCGCTCGTTGAGAACGGGGGGTCTCCTTTCTCCTCATCGGTTCAGGGTAAGGCACTCCGCGACACGAAGCGGCGCACCGGTATTTCTGTTACCTGATTACTTGCGCCGATACTTGTAACGCTGGAAGAATCCACCGATTGGTCGCATCAAGTACCGCCAATACCGCAGCGGCCTCCGTGCTCTCTCTAATCTCACACGTTCCTGTCAGCGTTTTGTGCTCGCGTCCATGTCCCACCGAAATAAGCACGAAAACAAAATCTCTCTCGAAGCAGTTGATCCCACGCACTCCCTCTAGCGAGAAGCGGTCGGTGATGTTCGTCATTGCCCCAAGAGCGCTGAGCGTGGCGCGCGCCGCGACATCGATACGGCTCCGCTCGTTCTGCACCCCCTCCTCTGCCTCGCCTGCATAGAGCGCACCACCGCTTCGCAGGGTTACGCGGCAGGTGATTCCACGTACACGCGACCCCCGCACCTCGACGTCTTCGAAATAGATCTCACGGCCAGGCCGCTCATGGACCTTCGAGGCGGCCATCAGTGATTCCGCGGGATTATCGGCTCCGTCGACGCCTGGACGACGCATAGTCGTCGCGACCGATATCTTTCGGTGGTCGACCTGTAGCCCAAGCTGCGCCATCAACGCGCTCTCGATGTTCCGGACAATCTGCTTGGCCGTTGTCCCCACGGTCACGAGCACATGGATCGTGTCAATGCCACCAGTCGCCGAGGCGACGACTCGGACGGAGACGACGTCCTGCAGTGTCGCGATCAGGTCTTCGGCGCCCCGGATTGGGAAGACCGAACCAGCGATGGGTGACTTGTCGTGGGCGCCGATGGATTGATTCACGCGACCGGGAGCGATGGGGTGGTTCCCGCGGAGTGGCCTCTGCGGGACCTATCAGGATACAGACGACCATCCTCTCACAGGGTCACACCGCGCGATCCCCTACTCGCCAAAGCGATCCGGGACCTGATACTCCTTCAGCTTCCGATACATGGTCCGCTCGCCGATCTGTAGGATCTCGGCCGCCTTGCGGCGATTCCCGCGGGACTCCCGAAGGGCGGCGAGGATAGCGGCCTTTTCGATTTCAGCCATGGTCATCCCAGGGGCGAGGGTCACCCCGCTCGGGGGCGCCACAGTCCCCGGGGGTTCGACCCCACCCCCCGGCCACTCGACTCCGCCGGTCAGCGGGAGCGCGCCGGCTCCCTGTCCGATCGGGCGACTCCCGACGAGCCCGCCACTGAGCCCGCCGGACTCCAGCTGCTCCATCATGGTACGGTCCTGGTCGACCCGCCGCCGCAGTTCCTCGAGTTGGAGTTTCACCTCGACCAGACTCCGGACGATGAACTCGAGCTCGCGGCCCTCCGCACGACCCTCCTCCCGGAGAATCGATCCGATTGGAACGGGGAGGAGTCGCTCGCCCCCACCCTCGCGGATCGCGGCCGGGATGTCGGCGATCCCAATCTCCCGACCCGTGGCGAGCACGACCATGCTCTCGATGAGGTTACGCAACTCGCGGATGTTCCCTGGCCACCGGTAGTGCACGAGCGCTTGAATCGCCTCGGCCGAGATTCCGTGGAAGATGCGATCATGCTGCTGCGCGAACTCCTGAACGAAGCGGCGCACGAGCAGCGGGATGTCCTCGCGTCGCTCACGCAGCGGGGGGAGATAGATCCGCAGGACGTTCAAGCGATAGAAGAGGTCGGATCGGAAGTCGCCTCGCTCGACGCTCTCGCGGAGTGGGCGATTCGTCGCGGCGATCACGCGGACATCCACCGGGATCGCTTGCGTCCCACCGACGCGCGTGACCTGCCGCTCCTCGAGTACCCGCAACAGCTTTACCTGCGTGCTCGACGGGATCTCACCGATCTCGTCGAGGAAGAGCGTGCCCCCACTCGAGAGTTCGAAGCGTCCGATCCGTCGCTCGGCGGCCCCGGTGAACGCGCCTTTCTCATGACCGAAGAGTTCGCTCTCGAGCAGGGTCTCGGGGAGCGCCCCGACGTTCACCGCGATGAAGGGCTTGTTGCGACGCGGTGAGAGCCGCGAGAGGGCCCGTGCGACGAGCTCTTTCCCCGTCCCGCTCTCCCCTTCGATCAACACGGTACTCGAGACCGGAGCCATCTGGGCGACCTGCACGAGGACCTGTCGGACCGCCTCGCTCTCACCGAAGAGGCCGGTCTCACGGGCGACCCGCTGGCGCTCTAACAAACCGGCGACGCTCACACGGACCGCTTCCGGCGTCACCGGTTTCACGAGCACATCGCTGAAGCCGAGAGCCTTGAGCCGTTGCTCGAGGCCCTCGTCGCCGACGTCGGAGAGCCCGATCACCGCCGCGCCACCCCAGAGCTGATCGCGCACAAGACCCATTGTCTGGGCATCGAGGAGATTGCCGGTGAAGACGATGACATCAGGTTTCGCGCGGCGGATCTCGCTGGGGAGATCGTCCAACGGCGAGACCAGCGTCGTCTCGATGCCATCGGCCTCGAGGAGCGCGTTCAGTCGAACCGCGGGTTCGACGTCGGTGAGGGTGATCAGGACGCCCATACGACTAGCGCTTGACCGTCCCCTTGGTCCAGAAGGGGAAGGTGGTGATGGTGCCGATGACACGCTTACCGCGGATCTCCACCTCGATGGTGTTGCCGGGCTGCGCGTGCGCGGTGGGCACATACGCCGTGCCGAGCCCGACGCCGACGCTCGGGCTCATGATCCCCGACATCACGACCCCACTGGGTGCGCCGTTCACGAAGACCGGATAACCATGCCGCGGAATCGCCTTCTCGGTGAAGGTGAAGCCCACGAGCTTGCGCGGGACGCCGGTGGCCTTCTGGGCCTCGAGCGCGCCGCGCCCGACGAAGTCGCCCTTCTTCATCTTGACGAGCCAGCCCAAGCCAGCTTCGAGCGGGGTGAAGGTGTCGTCGATGTCGTTGCCGTAGAGCGCCATCCCCATCTCGAGCCGGAGCGAGTCGCGGCAGCCGAGCCCGGCGGGGGTGATCGCTCCGGTGTCCATGAGCGCCTTCCAGAGTGCGGCGGAGTGTTTCGTGTCGTGATAGAGCTCGAAACCATCCTCGCCGGTGTAGCCGGTGCGCGAAAGGGTCATCGGGAACCCCGCGACGGTCGTCTCGACGAACCAGTAGTACTTGATCGCGGCCAAATCAGCGGGAGTCAGCTGCCTCAGGATCGACTCGGCCTTGGGTCCCTGCACGGCGAGGAGCCCGATGTCATCGGAGACATCGGTGAGGGTACAGTCGAAGCGCGACGCGTACTGCCGGATGTGGGCGAGGTCCTTGTCCTTGTTGGACCCGTTCACGACCATCATCAGATAGTCGGGATAGCGATAGACGAGGCAGTCGTCCACGAAGGTGCCCTGCTCGGTGAGAATCGCCGAGTAGTGGACCTGGCCGATGCCAAGTGCGGCGACGTCATTCGAGGTGACGTAGGTGACGAAGTCGATCGCCCGGGGGCCTCGGATGATGAACTCCCCCATGTGGCTGACATCGAAGACGCCGCAGGTGTTCCGGACGGCCTGATGCTCGGCCGTGATACCGGTGGGGTACTGGATCGGCATCTCGAAGCCGGCGAAGGGGACGATCTTGGCGCCAGCTGCGAGGTGGAGGTCGTAGAAGGGGGTGCGCTTGAGTGGGGCGGAGGAATCGGCCATCTGGGTCGGACGCTCGGAGAGGGAGGTTGGGCTCGAGAACCTCCCTCAATATGCCGAAACGGCAGACCGTCGCCTAGAGGCGGATGCCTTACAGGTCCATGATGGCGGTGTTCAGCCAGGCCCAGCGGGTGTTCAGCCAGGTCCGCAAGGCGTCCACCTCAGCCGTGTAGTCGGCGTCGGTGAAGAGGACATCACGCGGAAGGAGCCGGACCGCAGGAGGGGCAACCCCAAGCTCATCCCGCCAGATGGATGGGGTGGGCTCATAGGGTGCCCACTTGGCGTGGGTCAGCCTTTGCGAGAGCTGGAGCTGACGGGAATAGCCGAGAAGGTAGGTGTCGAGCTGGGCGCGCTTCACGTAGAGGGCCTGCCATTGCGTCTTGAGCTTGGCGATGAAGGCACGGTCATCAAAGAAGCGTCCGATCCAAGCCGCATTCTTGATTCGCCACCCCGTGGGTGTGAAGTCGAAGCCGTAGCGACCGAAGGCGAGATCGAAGTCCCAGAGAGGGCCGAAGGTGATCTTCCCCGTCACGGGGCGATAGATCTTGACCCCGTCGAAGAAGGTCGCGTCGTTGTTCTTGGTCAATTCCATCACCAGATACCAATCGATGACCGACTCCACATCGAAGTGGGCGGCGTACCCGGTGTCCGGATCGGCAAATCCGGCCCCGTGCAGCACGTTCTCCGCTCGCAGCATCTGCGCTTCGATGATCGCGCGCTGATTGGCGGTCGGCAGATCCGGCTGCTTGTAAACCCAGACCGAGGTGCCCCATTCTCTGCTGAAGCTCTCGACCCGAGGGGTCGAGAAATACACTTCTTCCGCTTCCACGCGCCGGAGTGAGGTCAACTCGAGATACCATCCCGTTGACCCCGCCGGAATGCGATTCGTCGCCACTTCCTGGTGATCACAGAGCTGGTAACTCCCCTGATGCACACCGTTGAGAATCAACTCGGACGGTGTGCACCTTGGGGTGTATGCCATCTGTACCTGTCGAGAGAATTCGAAGGCGAGCGCGTTTCTCGACAACGAGAGATCCCAATAGTTGGCGAGGAGCACCCAATCGCGATCGGCTGGGAATCCAAAGAGGGACGCGGAGGTCGTGAGCTTGAGCCGATAGGGCTTCTTGGGTGCGTACCACGTCGAGTTTCCACGCCCGCGAATCTGGGTGGTCGTCCGCACGGACCACTCCGGACGATCCTTGCCACCATAGACCTCCACAGTGGCATTGACGTAGTCCTCGCGATTGAGGATCGGCGCGCCCCCATCAGTCGTGATCGTGATGACGGGCAGACCGGTGAAGACGACGATATCGACGAGATACGACCGCGTGGCACCGGCAGGGTTCGTGAGGATCAGCGTGACCGGTCGGCTGAAGTCGACCCGTGACAGTCCGCTCTGCTGCACCGTGGACCCGATGCGAACCGTCGCACCTGATTCGGTCGTGGTGAACACAGGGACGAGGGAATCGATCGCCACCACGGTGGGAATGACGAGGCGAACCGTGTCGCCCCGGATCTCGCCCCGGACGTCGCTCGAGAGCTGCGGGTTGAGCGACTTCGGGAGCGTGTAGGCAATCAACTCAGGATCGACGAGCACCGCGGGCTCCGAGAGATTCGCACAGGCCCCCGCGACCACCACACCAACGACCATCGCACATCGCGACCAGCCACGCATCGTCATTCGGTCACCTGTGACTTCGCATACTACCGCAGTAGGGGAACGACCAGCCGTCCTCTCAGGTCACCGACCACGTCGCTTCTTCACCGACGCAGAGGGCGTGGAGCCCACCGGCCGCCCATCGGCGCCGACGATGACGATCGGCCCCTTCTCGATATCATCCTTGAGATGGATCCCCTGATCCATCGCCTGGAGCCCAGCCCCCGCCATCAGGTTCGTCTGCACGAAGAAGAAGTCGGCCTTGGCCTCATCGACCACATACCCGAGGTCCTTGAGCGATGCCACCGTCAGCACACTCAACGGGTTCTCCCCCGAGTTGAGATACCCCGTCATGAGCTCGTTGCGCAACACCGCCTCACGCCAATGCGAGTTGATCGTCCCCGACCCACAGCTCGTGGGCACACCCGTCACGCAATTCTCCACCGGGACCTTCTGCCCACCGGTGTAGGTGTTCCCGCCGACGGCGTTGAACGCGGCGACGGCGTTGGTGCCGGAGAAGAAGGTGTCCTGTTTGTTCGAGGTGGTCGACTCCATTTGCAGCAGGGACTTGGAGCGCCAGAGCGTGCCGATGCCCAATACATGCCCCATCTCATGCAGGATCACATTCGCGAAGCTCCCGGCGTTCTCGAGGTTGGCGAGATCGGCCGTATCGAAGCGCATGGTGCCGAGGGCGGTCAGACCCCCGTTTGTCGCGGAACGGATGAGGCATGGTCCCGCGGATCCAAGCACAGCCCCGGGGCCGTCGATCAGCTCGAGTCGCACGATGATGAGGACATCATCCACCGGGTCAACCAGCGCATCTGGTGAATTGCAGGTGCCTGCCGGCGAATTGAGCGGCTGCACGGGGAGATCCCCCGTGATGATCGTCTCCCACCGCGTCGCCGCCTGCGCGAAGGTATTGAGCTGCGAAACGGTGGGCATGGTGACGAACCGAAGCGAGATATCGAACCCCGCCGTGCTCGCCTTCCCCGTCGCGGAGAAGATCGCGGGGTTCCCCGCACCGATCGCCATCCCCGCCACCGTCGCCGAGAGCACGTTCGGGCCCGCGGCGAGGGTCCAGCTCCCCACGCTCGCGATCCCGCTCGCATTCGTCGTCGCGGTCGCACCGGTCACCGACCCGATCCCCTCGACCGTCGCGAACGTGACCGATCGATTGGCCACACCATTCCCGCACTCATCCACCACCTCGACCTGCGGTGCGGTGGCGACCGCGCTCCCCGGCGCGACGACCTGCCCGTTCCCCGCCTTCACGCGCACCGTCTTCGGCACCCCGATCGCACACCCACGCACCTTGAGGTTGTACGTCCCGCGCTCCCCAGGACCCCAGGTCGTCGCCCGGATCAGGTAGGTGCCCGGGTTGAGCGTGCTCGTCAGCCGCGAATCGCGCTGCACACCGGAGACGATGTCATCGTTCGCGTTGAGCGAGTCCCCCGTCACCGCGTTGTACAAGAAGAGATAGGGATCCTCGATCCCCGTGACCTTCGTCATCTCGACGATGACCGAGGTCTGCGCCGTGAGCGTCAGGAGATAGAGATCGAAGCGATCGTTCTCAGAATCCGACCCCACCGGGCGGACCCAGGTGCAATCGGTGTCGCTGAGACTCCCGATGACGCTGTCCCCCACCGCGATCGGAGTCGCCCCCGCGGCGGTGCACGGATCGAGGATGCTCTCCACCGTGAAGACGACCGGCGCGAACCCCGCCGTCCTCGCCTCGAGCGTATTCGTGCCGACGGCAGGACCCATGGTCCACGATCCGACGGTCGCGATCCCATTCGCATCGGTCGGGACACTCGCCCCGGTCACCGTGCCACCCCCGCCAGTCACCACGAAGGTCACCGTCCGCCCCGCGACCCCGTTCCCATGCTGGTCGACGACCTTCACCGCCGGCCGGATCGGGACCGCGGTCCCGAACTTCACCCGCTGCCCATTCGCCAACACGTTCGGCGCGGTGATCAGGGCGGTCGGATCGTCGGGGAGCCCCGACGCGGTGAAGAGCGCGGCCGACCCATTCCCCGCGACCGTCGCCGAGACGCTCTGCTGGGTCCCCGCCGTCTTGCCCAAGGTCCACTGCACGCTCGCCAATCCCGCTGCGGTCGTCGTCGAGGTCGCCGCCGAGAGGGTGCCACCGCCGCTCACCACGGTGTAGGTCACCGTCGCGCCCGGGATCGCATTGCCCAACCGATCCTCGACCTTCACCTGCAGTGCCTGCGGGAGGGCGGTCAGCACCTTCGCCGTCTGGCCATTCCCCGCGACGGCGATCGGCGAGACCGGCGCCTGCTGCACCGTCACATTCACCGTCTGCGTGATCGTCTCGACCGTGGCGGTGATCTGCGCCGTCCCATTCCCCACGGCGCTGATCACCCCGGCGCTCGACACCGTGGCCACCGTCGAGGCGGTGGAGCTCCAGGTGGGCACGATCCCCACCATCGGCTTCCCCTTCTGGTCGATGATGGTCGCCGTGACGGTGCTCGTCGCCCCGACCGCATCGAGGGAGAGCCCTGACGCCGAGAGCGTCATCGTCGTGGCCTTGAGTGGCTCGGTCGGGCTCGAACAGGCGTGGATCCCTAGGCCCAACAGGAGGGCCACGGCGGCAATGGGGAGGGCGCGAGGAATCATGACCGTAGATTTACGGGACCGGCTCGCGGGGAGCAATACGAGCGGTAGATTCTCGGCATCCCCTCCCGCCTGGACACTGATGCGACTCCGCCCCGCCGCGTTCCTCTCCCTCCTCTCCCTCGCCCTCCTCGCCGCCTGCACCCGCACCGGCCCCTCGGCGACCGATCTCGCGCGCTGGGAGGCCCACGCCGCCGCGACGACGATCACCCGCGACGATTGGGGGATCCCGCACATCACCGGGAAGACCGATGCGGACGCGGTCTTCGGGATGATTTACGCGCAGGCGGAAGACGACTTCAACCGGATCGAGATGAACTATCTCACCGCCCTTGGGCGTCGCGCCGAGGCGGAGGGGGAGAAGGCGCTCTGGCAGGACCTGCGGATGCGGCTCTTCATCGACCCCGACTCACTGCAGGCCCTGTATGGCCGGAGCCCGGAGTGGCTGCGCACCCTCATGGATGCCTGGGCCGATGGGCTCAACTACTATCTGCACATCCATCCGGAGACGCGGCCGCAGGTGCTCACCCGGTTCGAGCCCTGGATGGCGCTCGCCTTCACCGAAGGGAGCATCGGCGGCGATATCGAGAGCATCTCGCTCGCGGGGCTCGAGCGGTTCCATACCGACAGCGCCACCGCGACGACGGTCGCGAGCTGGCAGCCCTATGAGCTCAAGGAGCCGAGTGGGTCGAACGGCTTCGCGATCGCCCCCGCGAACAGCGCGACGGGGCACGCCCTCCTCCTGATCAATCCGCACACCTCGTTCTTCTTCCGCGAGGAGTTGCAGATGACGAGTGCGGAGGGGCTCAACGCCTACGGCGCGGTGACCTGGGGACAGTTCTTCGTCTATCAGGGGTTCAATGACCGCGCCGGGTGGATGCACACCTCGAGCGGCGCCGATGCGATCGATGAGTATGCGGAGACGGTGGCGCGCACCGCCATGGGATGGACCTATCGCTATGGGAGCGAGGAGCGCCCGGTGCTCATCGACACGGTGACGATCCAGCTTCGCACCGATGGCGGATTGCAGCCTCGCCGCTTCCCCATCTACCGCACGCACCACGGCCCGATCGTCCGCGCCGAAGGGGATCGGTGGATCGCCGTTCGTCTGATGCATGACCCCATCACGGCGCTCACGCAGTCGTACACTCGGACCAAGGCCCGGTCGATCGCCGACTTTCGGAAGTCGATGGACCTGCACACCAACTCGTCGAACAACACCGTCTACGCCGACGCCGACGGGCACATCGCCTATTTCCACGCGAACTTCGTCCCCAAGCGAGACGCGCGCTTCGATTGGCGGAAGCCGGTTGATGGGAGTGATCCCGCGACGGAGTGGGGGGCGCTCCACTCGGTGAACGAGAGCCCGCTCGTGATCGACCCCCCCACGGGATGGATCCAGAACACGAACAACTGGCCCTACTCTGTATCAGGGCGCTCAAGCCCGCGTCAGCGCGACTTCCCGGCGTACATGGATTGGTACGGAGAGAACCCGCGTGGGATCCATGCGCTCGAGGTGCTGCAAGCGCGCCGCAGCTTCACGCCCCAGACGCTGATCGATGCGGCGTACGACCCGCACCTCACCGCCTTCGATCCGCTCCTCCCCGCGCTCTTCGCCGCCTACGACCGACTCGGCGGCGCCGCACCGGAGCGCGCGCGCGTCCGCGAGGTGATCGACACCCTCAGGCGCTGGGACCGGCGCTCGAGTACCAGCTCCGTGGCGACGACGGTCGCCGTGCTCTTCGGCGAGGCGCTCTGGACCGCGTCGCGCGCCGATCCGGAGGCGGAGGGGATGGATCTGCTCGCGTTCATGGCGACGAAGAGCCAGCCCGCGATGCGACTCGCCGCGCTCGACAGCGCGGTCACGCGCCTCGAGCGGGACTTTGGGAGCTGGCGCACACCGTGGGGAGAGGTCAATCGCTTCCAGCGACTGACCGGCGACATCCAGCAGCCCTTCGACGACTCGGGGCCGAGCCTTCCGGTAGGTTTCACCTCGTCACGGTGGGGGTCGCTCGCGGCATTCGGTGCGCGGACCTGGCCGGGCACGAAGAAGATGTATGGCACGCTGGGGAACAGCTTCGTCGCCGTGGTCGAGTTCGGCGACACGCTCCGTGCCCGTGCGGTCACGGCCGGCGGATTGAACAGCGTCCCCGGGTCGAAGCACTTCAACGATCAGGCGGCACGCTACGTGGCGGGTGACCTGCGCGAGGTCTACTTCCACCCCTGGCAGCTCGAGGGGCATACGGAACGGCGCTACCGCCCGGGTGAGCGATAGCGCCGTCGTCTGCGCTGTCGGCGTCCCTCGCCCGGACGAGGGACGCCGCAGCGATCACTTGATGGTGACGCCCAACTCGCTCTTGGCACCGGTCCCCTTCCCGACCAGCTCCATCACATAGGTCGGCTGCTTCCCGCCATCCATCACCTGGAACTTCACCCACCCGCCGGTCGTCGACTCATCGACCCACCAACTCAGGGTCCCGCCGGGCTGACCAAAGCGCACATGGCGCGCCTTGAAGGTGCCGGCGGGGGTGGTGATCGTCTCGATCCCGACCGTCGCCCCCTCGATCGACTCCGGCGTCGGCCGCGAACGGAAGGTCCCCATCATGTTCCAGGTGCTCCACTGCTCGGGGACGAGCATCTCCTGCGGCTCCGCGTTGTCGGGGAGCTTGGCGCGCATCCGCACGAGCTCCTGCACGAACTCGTTCCCCATCTCGGGTCGGAAGAGCGCCTCGAGGATGACGGTATCGGCCTCGTTCTTGTCGAAGCGGGTGATCGTCTTGATCCGCCACCACTGCGCCCCATCGCTCTGCTTCCCGATGTATGCGCGCTCCGTCTCCTGCGTCATGTTGTCCTCGCCGATGCGCGTGTTCCACTTGGTCCACTCGCCCGGCTGGTAGGGGCGCTCGAAGACGGTCGCCCCTGAGGAGAACTGCATGCTGAAGAGCTGGGAGATCCAGCTCCAAGCGTAGTCACCCGTCCACGACGCTCCCGCCATCGCCATCCCCGCGCTCCCCGCGATCTTGTTCGCGGCCCGCTCAATCGCGCCAGCGATCTTGTCGCCCCCCGCAACGTAGATGCCCGATGGGCCGGCCATCGCCTTCGCGAGATCACCCTCACGACGCTTCAACAGGTCGAGGGTCGCGGGCGTGAAGCCGGTACGGTCACCCGCGAGGTACCCGCGCAGACGATCGCGGAGAGTCCGATACTCTGGGAGCTGGAATCCCCCCGCCTGCGCGGCGGCATTCTCGGGCCCGTCGAGGATCTTCTGCCGCTCCTTGCGCAACGTCTCGGCGTCGGGGCCGCACTTGGCCTTGATCGCGGCCCGGGCCGCGATCTGCCCCAACCGACCCGCGACGATCCCACCCCCCGTCTCGAAGTCGCGTGCGCACTTCTCGTACTTGGTGATCTTTGCCTCGGCGTCCTCGAGCTGGGTGCGGACATCGCCGGTCTCGGCCTGCTCCTTGGCAGCCGAGACGAGGAAGCGATCGAAGACCGCCTCGACGATGTCGAGGACGCGGTTGGACTGGGCGCGCGCCGGGACCGGCAGGAGCAGGGCGACGGCGAGGAGGGAGGTGACGAACCATGTGGGACGCATGCGATCTCCAGGGTGGCAGCTGGACGGCCGGCCGATCGGATTGACCATGGGGGATAAGGTTGCACCCCCCTGTACAATCCGCCAGCGCCCTCCGGTGGTGGGGCCTCGCCGGGCGTGCGAGATTCACGGGATGTACCGACTCTTCCGGACTCCCCTCTTGGCGGTGGCGCTCGCCGTTGCCCCGCAGATGCTCTCTGCCCAGCCCCTCTCCCTGGCGGAGCGCCTCCCGGTCATCCCCGCCCCGGCATCGGTGACGATGGGCACGGGGGCGTGGAGCCCGAAAGGACGCCTCCCTGCCTTCCTACCGGACGCCGTCGAGGCGCAGCTCCGGCGCGCGGGGATCACCTTCGCGTCGGCGGATGCCGCGGCACTCCATGGCACCGAGGGATATCGACTCGAAATCGCCCCGCGTGGGGTGACGATCACCTCGGCGAGCGAGGCCGGTCGCTTCTATGCGCTCCAGACGCTGCAACAGTTGGTCGAGGCGTCGACTGGCGGACGGATCCCCGCCGTCACGATCGCCGATGCGCCGCGCTTCTCCTGGCGAGGGCTGCACCTCGACGTCGGTCGGCACTTCCAACCCGTCGCCTTCATCAAGCGCTATCTCGACCTGATGGCGCGCTACAAGCTGAACGTCTTCCACTGGCACCTCACCGAGGACCAGGGGTGGCGGATCGAGATCAAGAAGTACCCGCGCCTCACCGAGGTGGGGAGTTGCCGGAAGGAGACGATCCTCGCCAAGAACTTCAGCCCCTACGTCGGCGATGGGATCCCGTACTGCGGCTTCTACACGCAGGCGGAGATCCGCGAGGTGGTGGCGTATGCCGCCGCACGCCAGATCACGGTGGTGCCCGAGATCGAGATGCCCGGGCATACCGTCGCGGCGCTCGCCGCCTATCCGCAGTACGCCTGCACCCCGGGCCCATTCGAGGTGCTCACGATCTGGGGCGTCTCCGACGACATCTTCTGTCCCTCCGAGGAAACGTTCGTCTTCCTGCAGGACATCATGACCGAGGTCCTGGCCCTCTTCCCGAGCCGCTTCATCCATATCGGCGGGGATGAGGCACCGAAGACGCGCTGGGATGCGAGCCCGCTCGCCCACGAGGTGCTCCGTCGCGAGGGGCTCAAGGATTCGCATGAGCTCCAGAGCTGGTTCATCCAGCGGATGGAGCGGTGGCTCGCGGCGCGCGACCGACGCCTGATCGGCTGGGATGAGATCCTCGAGGGTGGACTCCCCGCCGGTGCGACGGTGATGAGCTGGCGCGGGATCGGAGGCGGGATCGCCGCCGCGCGCGCCGGACACGACGTGGTGATGACGCCGACCTCACATCTCTACTTCGATTATTACCAGGGGGACGAGCGCTTCGAGCCGCTCGCCATCGGTGGACTCCTGACACTCGAGCGCGTCTACTCTTACGAGCCGATCCCCGAGGCGCTCACCGCCGATCAGGCGAAGCACATCCTCGGGGCCCAGGGCAATGTCTGGACCGAGTACCTCAAGACGGCGGCGAACGTGGAGTACATGGCCTTCCCTCGGGCGCTCGCACTCGCCGAGGTGAGCTGGTCGCCGCGCGAGCGACGGAGCTGGCCGAGTTTCGAAGCGCGATTGCCGCAGGCGCTCCGCACCTTGGATCGACTCAACGTGAACTATCGGCTCCCGCATGTCGTCGGGCTCGACGCCGACGTACTGACGCTCGACTCGACCGCGACGGTGACGCTCTCCGTTCCGATCGCGAAGGCGGTGATCCGCTACACCACGGATGGGAGCGATCCCACCGCGATGAGCCCACGCTACGAAAAACCGCTCACCCTTCCGGTGACAACCGCCGGGACGCGCGTGACGGCGCGCGC
>Ga0222713_10004174_pt1 | contig 14588 bp, 12 predicted proteins | sample C33_649DmetaG_FD_165061 | JGI IMG/M metagenome (GOLD analysis project Ga0222713, IMG submission 165061) | Estuarine water microbial communities from San Francisco Bay, California, United States - C33_649D | ecosystem: Environmental > Aquatic > Marine > Unclassified | place: USA: California...
TTCTGCCAGATCTGATCCTTATCCACCGTATTAAATTCAACAGTAGCGATAAGATCACTCCCTGAAAGTTGATAGGTTCCCCCTCTGCTCTGAATGAACTCCTTATTTACCTGATCAAAGATGGTATGCATAAAATATCCGTCAGATAATAACAATACCTGCTCAATAGTGCCTTCTTGAGTTTGCCAGGCACCATTGATAATGCCTCGATTTAAACTATTACCTGGTTTGAAACTACTCAGGCAAACAATGAACCCAATAACTAGTAATTTGATGTTCTTTAGCATACCGATCTGATTTTAATATTAAAAATAAGTAAAATCGAAGACAAAAACCTGTTTGGAGTGATTGATAAATTTCAGTTTAGTTTTTTGGGAATCGATGAACAATTTTAACTATACAAAAAGCAAAAAAATAATGACTATTAAATCAACTTCTCAATAGAGTTCCAGATGATCCTCAAACTGGAAATGATTACTAGTACCCCAACCCCGATAAACATCTTTTTAAGCGGTAATTTTCCGGCCAGCCTGGCAGCAATTGGAGCAGCAACCACACCACCAACAATCAAACCCAAGATAGTTTGCCAATGGCTAACACCCAGAATTATAAAGAATGTAAGTGCGCTGGCCATAGTCACGAAAAACTCCGTTAAACTCACTGAACCAATCACATATTTGGGTGTACGGCCTTTAGAGATTAATGTACTGGTAACCAATGGACCCCAGCCACCTCCGCCAAATGAATCTAGAAAACCTCCGGCACCAGCCAGCCAGCCTGCATGCTTAACTTTCTGTGCTTTTCTTTTTTCTTTGAAGGCGTTGGTTAATATCCTGACCCCAAGAAGCAGCGTATATCCCGAAATAACAGGCCTAATCCATTGCGAAAAATTATCTCCTGCATAACCCAGAAATATGGCCCCTATGATTGCACCCAGAACACCGGGGATAAGCAGGGTTTTGAATAATTTCATATTTACATTTCCAAAACGGTAATGGCTGAAACCGGAAGCTCCGCTTGAAAACATTTCTGCGGTATGAATACTTCCTGAGATCACTGCCGGGTTTAATCCCCCAGACAATAGAAGGGTAGTTGAAACCACGCCATAACCCATACCTAAAGCACCGTCAACAATCTGCGCACAAAACCCAACCAGCAGCATCCACATAAATTTATCATCTATCTGCGTAGAAAGATTTTTACTTAATTCCACAACAGAGGTATAACCGATATAGTTGTAACCTGCATAGACAATAAAGAGCATCGCCAAACTAAATAAGGATAGATAAGCGATTCTTTTCCACTTTCTTTCCTGAGACATTTCAGAGACGTTACGCGGAACGTCTGCTTCGCCTTCTTGTAGCTTCATAACCATCTGATCGTATAAATATAAAGTCTATGGAATTAGTAGACAATTATACTCAAGTTTTTTGTTTGCACCTAATTTATTTTGTTTTTTATTATAAAAAAAAAATGGAGAAAAATCCATTTACTTATAAAATATCGATTGAGCCAGCTCAACATCGATAAATAAATGAATTCATAAATTATTTTAATTGCTAAAAATTTTAGCATAAATTTGTTTCCCTGCAAACAAATTTATGCTGATGGATAAACAAATCATACATATTGATCAGGATGCATTTTTTGTATCCGTAGAGCTTCTGAAAAACTCTTCACTGGTTGGAAAACCAGTGATTATCGGGGGCACTTCCGATCGTGGGGTAGTTGCATCCTGCAGTTATGAAGCCCGGAAATTCGGCATTCATTCGGCCATGCCCTCCAGAATGGCCCGGCAGCTTTGTCCGCATGCCATCTTTATCCGCGGCAATATGGAGGAGTACAGTAAATACTCACACATCGTTACCGATATTCTGCAAGAAAAAGTACCGGTACTTGAAAAAGCGTCTATTGATGAACACTACATAGACATGACTGGCATGGACCGTTTTTATGGCTGCATGAAATTTGCACATGAACTGAGGCTTCAGGTGATGAAGGAAACAGGTCTGCCCCTTTCTTTTGGTTTATCAGTTAATAAAACGGTATCAAAAATAGCCACCAATGAATGTAAGCCTAACGGAGAACGGCAGGTGCCTCTTGATGAGGTGCAGCCTTTTTTAAACCCACTCTCCATTAAGAAAATACCCGGCCTGGGTCAGGCAACTTATATCAAGCTCAGCGAAATGGGGGTCCGCTTTATTTACACTTTATCACAGATCCCGCAGGAGCAGTTGTTCAAAGTACTTGGCAATAATGGAACAAGCCTGTGGCAGAAAGCTCATGGAATTGACCATTCGCCGGTCTTGCCCTACCGTGAGCAAAAATCAATCGGTACTCAAAGCACTTTCGAAACCGACAGTATTGATACGCATACAATTAAGCAGCTGATCACATCCATGGTTACCGACCTTTGCTTTCAACTCAGAGCGCAACAAAAACTGACGGCCTGTATTACCATAACCATCCGCTATTCCAATTTTGAAACCCATACCCAACAGACTAAAATACCCTATACCACACTTGACTCCTTCCTGATCGGCAAAGCGAAAGAGCTCTTTGATAAGTTGTATAACCGGCGCATGCTACTTCGTTTGGTTGGGGTTAAACTTTCGCAACTGGTTAGCGGGCATGAGCAGATCAATCTGTACAGTGCCTCAGAAGAACAGTATAAACTGTATCAGGCCATGGACCGCATCCGGAACCGATTCGGGGATAAAGCCGTGAAACTAGCATCAACCATTAATATAAAGCTTTAAGCCATGTATCTGAATGTTCATTCCCAATATAGTTTACGCTATGGCACGCTATCCATAGCAAAGCTGGTGGAGCAGGCTAAAATATTGGGGATAGAACAAATGGCTCTTACCGACATTAATAATTCGACAGGGGCTGTAGAATTTATCCGAGAATGCCATAAAAAAGGCATTAAGGCCATTACAGGCATTGAATTTAGAAGGAATGGCAACATGCTCTATGTTGGGATAGCCCGCAACAGGGAAGGGATGAAAGAACTCAATGATTTTCTGAGCTTCTACAATCTGAATAGCATGAAGCTGCCCGACAGGCCCTGGGATTTTCAGAATGCCTACATTATTTATCCCTATTCACAGAATCATGCACCACTCAAAGAAAATGAATACCTGGGGGTGCCCTACCGTGATCTGGGCAAGCTCTTTGGAAGGCCTCTATCTAAAATAAAGGAAAAGATCGTGGCCTTACAGCCGGTCAGTATCAGCAATAAACTTGAATATCGCCTGCACAAGTATTTACGTGGGATCGATCTGAATACCCTCTTATCTAAAATCGAAGAAAATGACCAATGTCATGAGGATGAGATACTTATACACCCCGAAAAACTAAAAGAACTTTACAGCTCACAGCCCTTCATTATCAGCAATACTGAAAAGCTGATGAATGCTTGTAGCAGTACGTTTGAAAAGGGTTCAAAGAACAGGAAAACATTTACAGGCTATGCCAAAGATGATAAAGACCTTCTGGAAAAGCTCGCCATAGAGGGGATGGAATATCGGTATGGCCGCTCCAACAAAGAAGCTTTAAAACGGGTTAAAAAAGAGCTTCAAGTAATCGACGAACTACACTTTTCTGCCTATTTTTTAATCACATGGGATATCATTCGCTATTCCATGGCTCGGGGTTATTACCATATTGGAAGAGGCTCAGGGGCAAACAGCATCGTCTCGTATTGCATGCGCATTACTGATGTAGATCCTATAGAACTCGACCTATATTTTGAACGTTTTCTGAACCGGCAGCGAAGTAGTCCGCCAGATTTCGACATCGATTATAGCTGGGATGAACGGGAAGATGTGCAGGACTATATTTTTAAACGATATGGAAGTAAACATACAGCCTTACTGGGTACGATGAGCACGTTTAAAGATCGTTCAATCATCCGTGAGATTGGCAAAGTAATGGGGCTGCCACGGCAGGAGATAGATAGTTTTACCGACCCAACCCGGTTCAGCGAGAACCGCCAGAATCCTACCTTTTATAAAATACTGGCTATTCAGAATATGATGCAGGATATGCCCAACCAGCGATCCATTCATGCAGGCGGGGTGCTCATCTCGGAAGAGCCAATCACCTATTATTCCGCACTAGATCTGCCGCCCAAAGGCATGCCCGTAGTGCAATGGGATATGTATGAAGCCGAATCGATAGGGTACGAAAAGTTTGATATTCTTAGTCAGCGAGGTATCGGGCATATCAAGGAAGCCGTCAATCTGATCCTTGAAAACCAACAAAAAAAGCCTGATATCCATCAAGTGAAATTATTCATGAAGGATCCGAAGATCAATGCCCAGCTGAAAACCGGAGATACGATCGGCTGTTTTTACATTGAATCGCCGGCCATGCGGCAATTACTGAAAAAACTAGGTTGCGAAAGCTATATCACACTGGTTGCAGCCAGCTCAATCATCCGGCCCGGTGTTGCCTCTTCGGGCATGATGAAAACTTATATTCAGAATTTTCATGATCCCGAAAATGTAAAATACCTACACCCGGTAATGAAGGAACATCTGCAAGAGACCTTCGGAGTGATGGTATACCAGGAAGATGTGATCAAGATCTGTTACCACTATGCAGGTCTGGATCTGACCGATGCTGATGTACTCAGGCGGGGTATGAGCGGAAAATACCGGTCTAAAAAAGAATTCGACCGTTTGGTGCAACGCTTTTTTGACCGCGCCAAAGAGATTGGCCGGGATGAAGAAACTACCAAAGAAGTATGGCGGCAGGTATCATCCTTTGCCGGGTATAGTTTTTCTAAAGCCCATTCCGCATCATTCGCCGTAGAGAGCTATCAGAGCCTCTTCCTAAAAACCTATTATCCGCTAGAATTTATGGTGGCCGTACTCAATAATTACGGTGGCTTTTACCAGCGCTGGGTGTACGTTCATGAATTGAAAAAAGCTGGCGCCAATGTGCACCTACCCTGTGTAAACCAAAGTGAGGCAAAGGTCAGCATCAGGGGTAAAGATGCATGGCTGGGCTTTATTGGCATACAAGGGCTAGAAAGCCATTTCATGGAGCTGATTCCCGCAGAGCGAAATACCAATGGCTCCTACCGGGATCTTGCCGATCTGATTAAACGTACCGGAATCAATCTGGATCAGGCAATCATACTGATCAGGGTTGGTGCATTGCGCTTTACCGGAAGCAATAAAAAAGAACTGTTGTGGGAAGTTCATAACTACCTGGGCAGCAAGACCGTACCGAAGCAAAGTACGGAACTGTTTTGCACAGAAGCTAAAGAGTTTTATCTGCCCGAACTGCAAACCTCTATGCTGGAAGATGCCTACAATGAGCTTGAACTGCTGGGCTACCCGCTTAGTATGGACATGTTCAACCTGCTCAAAACCAGCTACCGCGGTAACCAGATGGCAGATGATCTTAAAAAGCATATCGGACAGATCATCCGTACGGTAGGCAACTATGTTTGTGAAAAGCCAGTCCGCACAAAGAACAATAAAAAGATGTGGTTCGGAACTTTTCTGGATAATGAGGGCAACTTCCTGGATACCATACACTTCCCGGCAAGCACTCCAGCATATCCATTCCGTGGTAAAGGATGCTATTTAATTGAGGGTAAAGTAGTTGATGATTTTGGTTACCCCAGTATCGATGTGAACAAATTCGCTAAACTGCCCATCAGGGATAATCCGGTTTTTTAGGCACACGCGACACGCCTCCGCCAGCCACCGTTTACTCAAAAATAGATGCCATTTACTCAATTTCACGTGTATCTGAAAATTTATCATCGAGTTTAGTTTAAGTAAACCTTAATCTAAAACTCATCTCATGAATAAATTAACTATTTTTCTAAACATATCAATCTGTACTATTCTATTGTTCAGTTCATGCAAAAAGGATGACATTCAAAAGGAAATATCTCCAGATATTCTCTCAACTACTCCGGTCGAATTCAAAAGCTGGTTTGATAAACGATTTAGTGCTAATCAAATCAGTATTCATGGCTTGAGTAATACTATTGATTCAAGCAAATCGCTTAGTTCTGTTCCAAAATTGCTGTTGGAGCCTGTATGGGCTGAAGCAAAAAACTATACACGGGGAGACAGTACCCTTGCAGAAATTCCACTAAAGAATGGAAATATAGCTTTCTCACAAAATCAGATAGATGCAAAAGCCTTTGATTTTTCAAAAGCAGGCAATGTAACCAGCTTACTTTTCATACAAGCTGATTCCAAGGTTCGAGGAGTATTAATGACCATCATTGGGGATGAAGCCTACCTACAGGGAGATCTAAAAAAACTGAAGAATAACACCTTCAGAAAAAAGGAAAAGAACTTCAGCGGAGATGTTTTATATCATACCACAAAGGGTATATTTATCAATGGATATCGGTATTATGATGGTAAAGTTGTGGGATATATTAGTCCCGGAAAAGCATCCAGCTCCAATGAAAAAAAGAAATTTGCAAGCGCTAATGTTAAAGACCTTGTTTGTGAAACGTATAAGCAAGTTACTACCTACAGACAATGTAATGGCGGTTGCGTATATTGGTCTGAAACCATCTTCTTTCAACACTGTTATGTAGAGAATGGCTTGTTCGACCAGGGGCCAACAGGTTGTGGAGGCAACGGGAACAAGGATCTTATGAAGTCAGTAGATGGGAGTGCCTGCCCGGATGAGGATCCAATAGAAAAAATAGAACCTGCGCTTAAAAAACTTATATATAAAATATATATCCATAAGTTAATTATGCGAAATGCAGCAGCAAAATTAGGAATTTGCCCTTCAGCGATAGATATATTAGAAAATGCGGTTGTATGGCCCGATCTCAATACTGTTGGCGGAATGTTTCCAGGCTCTTCTATCTACCATTTTGATGGTTTAGCTAATTATGACGCTATCCAAAAGAATTGGAGCCTAATGACAAGTAACGTAAACAAACACCAATCAATTAGTGATTATCAAGCACTAGGATTCTATATACATGCATTTCAAGATTTTTATGCACATTCAAATTACGGCTCTTTACTAATTAAATATTATAAGAATGATAAGAATAAAATTCCCTTTTCGGAAGTATTAAATGATACTTCGGGGAAGTATGATGGTTTAAGAGCCCTTTTAAGAGATGAATTAAAAACTGGCACATTTGATTTAATTACGTACACTTTATCAGGACTTGGAATACCAAACCCTTTCGTAAATTATGAAGAAACTCATAGTGCCATTGCAGATGATGAGGTAGAGACGTTTGCTGGAAAATATGCAGCAAGACTAGCAGAACAAGAGACATCTAAGATTTTACAATGGGTTAATAAATGCAATTAGAATGAAACAACTTAAATTATTGAAAGCGGCTCTTGCAATAGGTAATTGCCTGTTTATTCTAATACTTATCATTTTTAGTATTGATAGAGCTATAAGCTCAGATAAGTTTCCGGTGGACCTGGCCCTTATTTTCCTACTTAGCATTGCATTAGTTTTATCAATTATTTATGGTCTTCGGGCTTATCAAAATTGGAATGATAAAGGTTCATACCTTGTTATATTAGTAATCTCTACTTTATTTGATTTAATATATTTATTTATAATCTATGGATTTGTTGTTAATCCTTTACTCTTTTTAAAAATTCCACATTGGATCATTTTTTCAATTTTTATGCTTTTGCTTTGGATTTTTAATGTTATTGCTTATTTAAAAAGGAGATAAAAATAATGAAACAAAAGAGGTGTTAGCACCAAATGAATAAACGTAATTGAAATGAAATATGTAAAATCATTAAAAGCGGCCCTTGCAATTGGCAACAGCATTTTTATTTTAATTGGTATCATTTATGGTATTGACGGTGCTTTAAGCTCAGATAAGTTTCCGGTTGATCTGGCCTTTGTTGCACTACTAACCCTAACATTAGTTTTATTAATTATTTATGGGTTGCGGGCATTCCAAAATATAAATGATCCCGATTCCTACTTTGCTTTGTTAGCCATATCTTTCTTTATCACTTTAGTTCATTTTTTGAGAATATATGCCTTTAGTATGGATCCGAAACTCATTATCAAAGAGTTACTTTTCGTTGGTTTTTCAACCCTAATGCTTTTATTATGGGTTTTTAATGTTATTGCTTATTTAAAAAGGAATAAATAAATAATGAAACAAAAGAGGTTTTTCTATTGGCATCTAAAAAATATAATTAAATGAAAAATATACAGTAATTAGAAGCGGCCCTTGAAATAGGAAACAGCCTATGTGTTTTAATTGCCATGATTTCTGGCATAAAAACGGGAGGAATACCGATAGGATCTCTAAGTTTCAAGGCACACGCGACACGCGTGCGCCAGCCTCACGAAACACGCGTGCGCCAGTAATTTGCTACAACTGTATCAAACAAGTAATTCCGGGAATAGTATATTGCTGCCCGTTAGGCTTCAGTAAGCCTGTTTTTGCATCCCGGTTAAAGATCACCACATTATCTGTGTTCATATTTCCAACTAGTACAAACTCTCCTTTTCTGTCGATCATGAAATTTCTGGGATGCTTTCCACCTGTTGGCTCATGACCAATCATACTTAGTTTACCAGTTTTTGCATTTACCTGGTAGATCACCAAACTCTCATGCCCTCTGTTTGAGGCATAAATAAATTTGCCATCTGGCGAAAAATGAACATCAGAAGCATAAGTAACCTCTTTATAGCCTTCAGGAAGCAAACTTAAGCTTTCCAGAATAGTCAAAGCTCCGGTTTTCTTGTTTACTTTAAAGGCAACAATGGTATTGGATAACTCATCCACAGAATAGGCAAAATTACCATTCTCATGGATCTTAAAATGTCTGGGGCCTGAACCTGCAGCTACCTGTACAAACGGAACAGCAGCGGGTTTTAATTTTCCACCATCCAAAACTTCATAAATCATAATCTTATCTGTTCCCAAATCAGAAACGTATAAAAACTTACCATCTGAGGATGGAATGCTGGAGTGTGGATGTGGTTCCTTCTGTCGTTGTGGATTAGTACTACTACCGGTGTGCTTAACAACATCAGAAGCCTTAGCCAGCGTGCCATCCGAATTTATCGGAAATACAGTTACACTTGCGTCTCCATAATTGGCTGTATAGGCAAACCTTCCTTTCGGATCGATACTAATATGTGCTGGCCCCTTTGCTTGAACAGATTGTTCATTTAATTTCTTTAGTAGGCCCGTAAACGGATCGATTTTGAAAGCCATAACCGCTCCGTTTCCATCAGTTGCAGTACCCTTGCCGTAGATTGAATATAAAAAATCCTTGCCCGGACTCAAAGCCAGAAAACCGGGGCCATTGCCTTCAGTAACTGTTTGCAATTCCTTGAGCTTGCCAAGAGTACGATCAAATTCCAGGACATAAATTCCTTTACTGCCTCTGGCTGATGAGGTGCCGGCATATATAATATCTTTAGACCCAGGTTGAGCCAGTGTATTTTCAATTCCTGAAATAAAGAGGACTAAGACTATACAAAAAGAAAGGTTGTTTCTCATAAGGATGTTTTTCAAGTTTGACTTATTTAAAGTTAAAAAAAAATAGCATCAATCCTTTAAAGACTTGAAAGGATTTTTTTGTTGATCAAATGGCTTTGAAAGATCCCGGATATACTCTACCAGTTGCCACTGCTGCTCGTCAGATAATTTTAACTTATAGCCGGGCATAATTCCTTTACCCTCACGTATTTTCCAGTATAAAGCACCATCACTTTGCTGCCTGACCCACTCTTGCTTAAAATCTGGGACTTCCTGAGCAGTATGTTCCTGCGCATAACCTTGCCCCTGACCACCATGGCACCGAATACAATACAAATTATAAACCTCTTGAGCTTGCGGAAGTGTCAGTGGTTCAATATTATACGGATTATACAGGCTGTCTGTCCAAACCGGGGCTTTCCAGGGTTGCTGCCTAAACTTATTGGTTCCACTAAAGAAACAAAAACCAAGAGACATAAAGACGAAAAACACTCGTAAACCTGTCATATTAATTAATTTCCGGAATAAAGTACTCATTGCCTTATATTATCCTCGAGATCTTGGAGAACCTGCAGGCCGGTAATCATGACGTTTTGCAGTCCATTCCGCATCACCATACTCACTCAAACTCACCTTGCCCTGCATCATATTCCCATCGGTAGTTCCGGTAAAAGAAAAATTGATGCGCACACCAGCTTTCGTATACGAACTCCTGATTGTAACCTCACTTCCATGCAGGGTTCCATCCAGATCGCGAGCCCCGATACTTGCAACATGTGTACCTATCAAGCTAGTGTCTTTCTGCTCAATAATCAAGGTCTGATCTACTGTACTGGCAGAGAACTTCATTTTCAGATCCCATTGCCCGCTCAGATTAAACGCTGCTGCTCCTGTGGCCCTTTTGATCATCGGTGGGTTTGAAAAGATAGTGAATAGGCGTTCGGCAATGATCTTTTCATCACCCGCTTGAAGCGATGTTGTAGCTACACTGATATTAGGTTGCAGGTTTGGAGGGAAAGGCAAAAAACTTCCGGCTCCGCTAACTGCGATCCGCGGATTTCCATCCCATAAAAGTTTTTCCATATCCTCTCCTGTCAATGGGATAACCGATTGATCCCACTTCACATTCAAAGAAGGTGCGCGGTTTGAACGGGCCTTTGGCTCAATCAGTTCCATACTTATTCCTGGAATACTTGAAAGACGTTTCTGGATGTGGTTGCCCCAGGATACCCAGGTCATCCATTCGCCTGCATGATCACGCTTAAACCACATTTCTACGGCGGCTAACATACCCATAATTTCTTCCCGGCCTACTTTAAAACCACGGCCAAAACCATGATGAGGACCCGCATTGATACGTGAAGCAATAATCAGATCTTTACGACCAATCAATAATCCGGCGCATTGCGGTCCGCGGAGATATTTACCCCCACTGTAAGCAACAAGGTCAGCCCCCTGCGATAGATGAGAATTTGGAACTTCTAAACCTTCGGCAGCCGCATCAACCAAAATAGGAACACCCAGTGGTTTAGCAACCGAAGAAATTTCTTGTATAGACAAAGGTCCATTCTCGGAACCAGATCCAGCAAGAACAAGGATCATAGCAGTTTGCGGACCAATAGCCAGTTTCAGATCTTCCATCGTAGAAACCTCTATCATTTTGACCCCTACAGCCTTCGCCGCAGCATCATAAGCAGTACGTGAATAGGCAGGAATAATCACTTCATCCTTCATCCCACTAAGGTCAGGTATCATCCAAAGTTTATCCGGATCGCCACCTGTAACGCATCCAGCAGTAGCTGCAGTTATTGCCGCCGATGCGCCGCAGCTGACATAAGCAAATTCGGCCCCAGTTAATTTCCCTAGGCGTTCGCCAACGGCATCCATTAACTCATCGATCTGAACGTATTCATGAACCGCATCATCCATAGCCTGTTGAACTTCGGGCATGATCTGACTTGCTCCTACTATGGTAACCGTACCTCTTGCATTGATTAGCGGCCTAACCCCTATTGCTTGGTAAATGCTTTTCCTGGCTTTCTGCGGAATAGCAGGGACAGCCCCGAAAGCAGACTCTGAAACTGCGCCCGCTAAGGGTAAAATACTCAAACCTTTAATTAATTCTCTTCTTTTCATATTCAATAGTATTACAGGCTTGGCAGTCCGCCCACTACTTTTGGCAGCGGATTTGTTAAACCATTCAGGTCATAGAAAACTCGCCCGCCTTTAATAGTTACCTCACATTCAAAGCGTTGCTTACCTTCAAGTCGTTGTCCCATTTGATCGAACACCCCAAACTTCCCTTTGCGGATACGTAATACCGTAACATCTCCCTCCGATCCTACCGAGAGATTGCCAAGCTGCTCCCGATGAATAACCTGCGCAGGTTTCCAGGTTACTGAGTTGATGATCGCCGGCACTTCCATTCCAAGAGTTAAAAATTTATTCATCACATTGAGGATGTCTTTCATTGCTGAATTCATGCTTCCGCCATGGTGATCTGTACTAATTACATCTGGGAAAAAACCTGCTTTAGTAGCCGGAATAGCATGACTAAATGAAAAGCTTGCTGCTCCATGACCCACATCCCATATTACACCTCTCTGCCTAGCTTCAAAAACAAAGGGTCTTAATTTACCCGTTAAGGGATCAGTAATAGCTTCACGCTCTTTACCGCCGCCACCATAGGTATGGGTATAAATATCGCCCGGACGAAATTTTTTCATGGTCAACTCTTCTAGCGAAAGACCACTACCGCCAAAATCAACAATCACCGGAATATTTCCAGCAATTTTTCCGGCTTCAATAGCGCGGTCAATCGGCACCCAATCTGGTTTATTATAATGTGCAACTTTAAATCCTACAATCAGGTCATTATACTTTAATGCCATATCAGCAGATAAACGTGCATCCATGTCGGCATTATTTTGCTCAGGTGGCCCTCCGGTCATTCCCTCACCAACAATATTTAGAAAGGCTAAAACCCGGGTTCTCGCTCTGTCGATGGTCTGATCTTTGAATTTTTCAAATGTCCTCCAGCCTGCACTTCCTGCATCCACAACGGTTGTAACCCCAACACGAAAAGTAAATCCATCAGGCTGATTTGCATAATAACTGTTCCTTAGATAGTTGTCGGGCTCAGTGCCTGCAAAATTATGCGTGTGCATGTCAATGATACCCGGAGTAACAACTAATCCCTTTGCATTGACCACCCGGGATGCTGTTTTGGGATCAATATTTTTAGAAACTGCGGCAATTTTACCGGCTTTATTGATCGCAACATCCATTAATTCATTGATGTTGTTTTTAGGATCGATCACATGGCCGCCTTTAATGATTATTGCATATTCCGGATCGGCTGATTGAGCACGTATAACCTGTGAGCTGAGAAGCATAAAAATTAGGAGATGTATTTTTTGCATTATTAAATGTGTAATTTGATAGGATTGATTGTGATTTTTTGAAACAAAAAGCTAACTATTATTAATAGAAAAGCAGCATTTAGACTATTGCTATCTGTAGAAAAAAATAGAATTGTTACGGATTTATTAATTGGAGAGAAAATCCCAATAATCAGTATTAATAGAAGAAGAATGCAATGCTTCATTAAACAGAATTTTTCGTATTTCAATCCATCCAATTATAATGATAAATTGAATGGAATGAAACACGAATATAAGAAATAGCTCTAGGAGCCGAAACTAAGTTTCAGAGTATTAAGGCAATAATGCAGCGGTTTCTGCTGCAGAAGTTACTCCGGGTGCAAGTTCAATCACCTTAAGATTTCTGTAGAAGATTTGAGCACCCTCAGATTCAAGACAGAGGTATCCTTTTTTCTGGCTGGATTTTCTTATGCCATTCACAAACTTACCGTTTACAGAAAGTTTGATCACACCGTCAACACAAACAACTTCATAGGTATTCCATTCGCCCTTGCCATTTACACGGTTTTCAATTGACTTGCTTCGATCGCCTCTTGGATTATCAGCAATAGTTGTTACACCTTGCACTCCAAAAAGTTCGCCATGAACATAGGCAATTGGAGGTTTAACACCATTTCTTATATTTAGATCGACCCACTCCAGGTCGAGCATTTGAATCTCTACTCCATCTGGTAGTGGATTTTTACCAATAGGCTTTGCACCGCTCCAAGCAAATACGCCAGAATTACCGCCAGCTTCCATATGCTTCCATTCTACATGTAAAATGAAATTTTCATATTGCTTTTCAGAACGTATTACACCAATGGGTAGACCTGTATTAGAAAGTGTTCCATCCTTCATTAATTTCCAGGTTTCTTTTGTTGTATTGACATTCACCCATTTCAATTTATTTTCTTTCTCCTTGGCTTTGGAAAGCACGGCATCCATACTAGTAGATGTGCCAAACTCAAATAGGGTTTCCTGAGAATAGGAGATATGACTGCTAATTAGCAGAAAACTAAGGAACATCAGTCCTTTTTTTAACGAGTTATTCATAATTTGTTTTTTCGGTTCTAAAATCATTCTATAGTCTTATTACTCGCCTGGTTGGTGTTTTCAACAACCAAAGGTAAGGATGAATCATGATATCGTTCTCACTTTGCGTCTCTGCGTCTCTGCGAGACAACTCTTTTAAATAAATATATCTCGTACATGTGTCTCTGCGAGGCAACTATTATACCACCTTCGTCACTCCAGGTATCGCCGGTTCAGGAACAGGCCATTTCAAGTCCCATGAATATTGATTAAAATCAGGACCAATAACCTGATTAGAATTCATTGCCTGTTCCCAAGTAATGGTTTGTCCGCTATAGGCTACCATCCTACTCAAAATACCAAGCATGGTACTGTTAACCATAATCTCACCATCATTCATAGGCTTACCCGCACGAATGGAAGCAAAAAGCTCATCATGTTGAACCTGGTACATATCCTTCTTTTCTCCTTGGTAGTCCCAATTATTTTTTCCGCTTATTTTATGGGTCTGCCCTTGATAAAATGCAGTGCCTTCTGAACCTATAATCTCTATTGAATTTTTGCCTGAACAGCCATCCTGCTGACGGCAAAAATTATACCCTTTAACGCCATTTGCAAATTCAAATTCAATAGCAAAATGATCG
>Ga0222713_10004179_pt1 | contig 14572 bp, 13 predicted proteins | sample C33_649DmetaG_FD_165061 | JGI IMG/M metagenome (GOLD analysis project Ga0222713, IMG submission 165061) | Estuarine water microbial communities from San Francisco Bay, California, United States - C33_649D | ecosystem: Environmental > Aquatic > Marine > Unclassified | place: USA: California...
AGATCACACCGCGCGCTGGCGAGATCGATCGCAGCGATCAGTTCCCGATGGACCTGTGGCGCAAGCTCGGCGAGATGGGCGTGCTCGGCATGACGGTCGGCGAGGAGTACGGGGGTACTGCGATGGGCTATCTGGCTCATGTGGTCGCGATGGAGGAGATCTCGCGCGGCTCGGCGTCAGTGGGCCTGTCGTACGGCGCGCACTCGAACCTGTGCGTGAACCAGATCAACCGCAACGGTACCGAGGAACAAAAGCGCCGCTACCTTCCGAAGCTGATCTCCGGCGAGCATGTCGGTGCGCTGGCGATGTCAGAACCGAACGCCGGCTCGGATGTGGTGTCGATGAAATTGCGCGCCGAATTCAAGGGCGACCGCTGGCTGCTGAACGGCAGCAAGATGTGGATCACCAACGGCCCAGACGCCGACGTGATGGTGATCTACGCGAAGAACGACCTGGAGGCCGGGCCGCGCGGCATCACCGCCTTTCTGGTCGAGAAGGGATACAAGGGGTTTTCGGTCGCGCAAAAGCTCGACAAGATGGGCATGCGTGGCAGCCACACCGGCGAGCTGGTGTTCCAGGACTGCGAAGTGCCGGCTGAAAACGTGCTCGGCGGCCTGGGCAGCGGCGTCAATGTGCTGATGAGCGGGCTGGACTTTGAGCGCGCGGTGCTCTCGGGCGGCCCCCTGGGCATCATGTCGGCCTGCATGGACGTGGTGGTGCCCTATGTGCACGAGCGCAAGCAGTTCGGCCAGCCGATCGGCGAGTTCCAGCTGATGCAGGGCAAGCTGGCCGACATGTACACGACGATGATGGCCTGCCGCGCCTATGTCTACGAAGTCGGCCGTCAGTGCGACCGCGCCCAGGCCGGCAAGGTCGATGTGCGCACCCTGCGCAAGGATGCTGCCGGCGCGATCCTGTACAGCGCCGAGAAAGCCACCTGGATGGCCGGCGAAGCGATCCAGTGCCTGGGCGGCAACGGCTATATCAATGAATACCCAACCGGTCGGCTGTGGCGTGACGCCAAGCTCTACGAGATCGGCGCCGGCACCTCGGAGATCCGCCGGATGCTGATCGGGCGCGAGTTGTTCGGCGAAACGGCCTGACGCTCACAGCACCGGCACGGCACACCCCCGCCCCCGCCCCCGCCTTGAGGAGAACCCCATGAACGATCCGATCGTCATCGCATCGGCCGCCCGCACCCCGATCGGCGGGATGCTCGGCGACTTCAGCAGCCTGGCCGCCTGGGAGCTTGGCGCAGTCGCGATCCGTGCCGCCGTCGAGCGTGCCGGCATCGATGGCGCCAGCGTCGGCGAAGTGATGTTCGGCAACTGTCTGATGGCGGGCCAGGGTCAGGCCCCCGCCCGCCAGGCGACGCTGGCCGCCGGCCTGCCACAGTCGGCCGGCGCGGTCACGCTGTCCAAGATGTGCGGCTCCGGCCTGAAAGCGGTGATGTTTGCGCATGACATGCTGGCCTGCGGCACGCATGACGTGATGGTGGCCGGTGGCATGGAGAGCATGACCAACGCGCCGCACCTGCTGCCCAACGCACGCAAGGGCTATCGCTACGGCGCAGCAACGATCTTCGATCACATGGCGATGGACGGCCTGGAAGACGCCTACGATCGCGGCAAGGCGATGGGCGTGTTCGCCGAGAATTGTGCGGCTAAGTACGGCTTCACCCGCGAAGACCAGGATCGTTTCGCGATCACCTCAACCGAGCGCTCGCTGGCCGCGAACCAGGACGGCAGTTTTGCCTGGGAAATTGCGCCGGTCACGGTCAAGGCAAAGGGCGGCGATGTACAGATCGACAAGGACGAGCAGCCGTTCAAAGCCCGGCTCGACAAGATTCCTTCGCTGCGTCCAGCCTTCAAGAAGGACGGCACGATCACGGCGGCCAATGCCTCGTCAATCTCGGATGGCGCGGCCGCGCTGGTGCTGATGCGCGCCTCGATCGCCGACAAGCTTGGCCTCACGCCAATCGCACGCATTGTCGGACACGCAACGCATGCGCAGGCGCCGGACTGGTTCATGACGGCACCGGCCGGCGCGATCCGCAAGCTGCTCGACAAGTCCGGCTGGAGCGTTACCGATGTTGATCTGTGGGAGGTCAACGAGGCTTTTGCCAATGTCACGATGGCGGCCATGAAGGAGTTCAATCTCGCCCACGAGATCGTCAATATCCATGGCGGTGCCTGTGCGCTCGGGCATCCGATCGGCGCATCTGGCGCCCGAATCCTCGTCACGCTGCTGGGTGCGCTGCGCAAGACCGGCGGCAAGCGCGGAATCGCGTCGCTGTGCATCGGCGGTGGCGAGGCGGTGGCGCTCGGTGTGGAGGTGATCTAAGTGCCGACCGCTCTCATTCTTGGCGCCTCCCGGGGCCTGGGCCTGGAATTCACGCGCCAGTACCGCGAGCAGGACTGGACGGTGTTCGCAACGCATCGCGGCGAGGACGACCGGATCCGGTTGCGTGACCTTGGCGCGCAGACACTGCGACTGGACGTGCTCGACATCAATGACGTGGCCGGCATCTCCTGGCAGCTCGATGGCGAAAAGATCGATGTCGTCGTGTGCAACGCCGGGGTTTACGGACCGCGCACCAGCAGCATCGCAAATCCGCCGGGCGACACCGACTTTGATCTCGTGATGCGCACCAACGTGCTGGCAGCCATGCGGCTGCTGCCGGTGGTTGCGCCGCTGCTGCTTGCCTCGCGTGGCACGCTGGCGTTCATCTCGAGCCGCATGGGCTCGATCGCCGAGGCCGGAGCCAGCTTCGGCATGCTGTACCGGATCTCCAAGGCGGCGGTCAACATGGTGGCCAAGCTCGCGCATGTCGAGTACGCGGACCAGGGTGTGCGGGTGCTGGCGCTGCATCCGGGCTGGGCACGCACCGACATGGGCGGCCCCAACGCCGAGGTCGAGGCCAGCGACAGCATCGCCGGCATGCGCCGGGTGATCGCCGACCCACGCGCCTACCCGAGCGGCGGGTTCTTCGACTACCGCGGGCAGTCACTGGCATGGTGACGCGCCGCCTGATCTCGTCCGGCTCGACCTTCGAGGCCTTGGCCGGCTACTCGCGCGCGGTCGTCGATGGCAACGATGTGTTCGTGTCCGGCACCACCGGCTTTGACTACACAACGATGACGATCAGCTCCGACCCGGTCGAGCAGACCCGCCAGTGCATGCGCAACATCGAGCGGGCGCTGCAAGCGGCGGGCTGCACGCTGGATGACGTGGTGCGGGTGCGCTACCTGATCACCGAAGCGGCGCTGTTCGAGACGCTGGCGCCGGTGTTCGGTGAGTATTTCGGGCGGGCCCGGCCGGCCGCGACCGCCATGGTCGTCGGACTGGTCGATCCGCGCATCAAGGTCGAAATCGAAGTCACTGCCCGCCGGCCGCGCCAGCCGGATCCGGAATTCGCCTGAACATGTCCGGGTGGCCGGCAGTCACCCACCGGGCTGGCTGTTGGCGGGCCGGTCAATGGAGTCAAGACGATGCAACTTGATCAGGACCTGACGATGGTGCGCGACGCGGTGCGCGAATACGTGCGCCGCGAAGTGACACCGCACGCAGCCCGCTGGGACAAGCAAGCCGAGTTTCCGCGCGAGGCCTTGCGCGGGCTGGCCGAACTCGGCTGCTACGGCATTGCGGTGCCGGAGACCCTGGGCGGCGCGGGCCTGAACTACACGGCGCTGGCGGTGATCCTCGAGGAGATCGCCGCCGGCGACGGCGCCACCTCGACGATCGTGTCGGTCAACAACTGTCCGGTCTGCTCGATCCTGCTTGCCTGGGGCAATCCGGCCCAGCAGGCGCAGTGGCTCGAGCCGCTGGCGCGCGGCAGCATGCTCGGCGCGTTCTGCCTGACCGAGCCGCATGTCGGCTCGGATGCCTCCGGCCTGCGCACCACCGCCACCAGGGATGGCGACGGCTGGGTGATCAACGGCGTCAAGCAGTTCATCACCTCGGGCAGCACCGCCGACGTCGCGATCGTCATGGCGGTCACCGACAAACAGGCCGGCAAGCGCGGCATCTCGGCGTTCCTGGTGCCGACCGATGCGCCCGGTTATCGGGTGGCCCGGCTCGAGGACAAGCTCGGCCAGCATGCTTCAGACACCGCGCAGATCGCCTTCGAAAACTGCCGGGTGCCAGCGGCCAATCTGATCGGCGAAGAAGGCCAGGGCTACAAGATCGCGCTGTCCGGTCTTGAGGGCGGACGCATCGGCATCGCCTCGCAGTGTGTCGGCATGGCGCGTGCCGCATTCGAGGCCGCGCTGCGCTACGCCAAGGAGCGCGAGGCGTTCGGACAGCCAATCTTCGAGCACCAGGCGGTACAGTTCCGGCTGGCCGACATGGCCACCCGGATCGAGGCCGCGCGCCAGCTGATCGGGCATGCCGCCAGCCTGAAGGACGCCGGTCAGCCGTGCCTGAAGGAGGCTGCGATGGCCAAGCTGTTTGCGTCGGAGATGGCCGAGAAGGTCTGCTCCGACGCCATTCAAGTGCACGGCGGCTATGGCTATGTCAGCGACTTCCCGGTCGAGCGGATCTATCGCGACGTGCGGGTGGCGCAGATCTATGAAGGCACCAGCGACATCCAGCGGATTCTGATTGGAAGGGCGCTGGCCGCCGGCCAGTAACACCTCGCCGACCCAGGTACCGGGGCTAGCGGCTCGGGGTTCAGACTAGGCTGAGTCAGACCAGGTTGCGCTGCCCCCGGTCCAGCCGAAAGCGCCACGACGTAGGCTCTCAGCCCTTCACCAACCGGGTCAGCGCATCGCGCAGCACCGCGCCAGCTTTCAGCCCGAGAGCCCGCGCGGCCGGATTCAGGTGCGAGATCACGCCGTTGTCCCACATATCCTGCGAGTCGCCGATGCGTCCGCTGGTGTGCGACACGGTGCCGGCGGCAACACCATGCTGCTGCAGGATGTCTAGCGCAACGATGCCGGCATTGTCCTTGCCGACCCCGGCGTCGTTGAAGAACGCGGCGGTCAGCGGGATCTCCAGCGCGAATTCCGCGGAGCTGGCTCCGCCATGCGATGCGGACATCGCGATCGCCCCTTCGTCACCGGGCGCCACTTTGGTGATCGAGTCCATCAGGATCACACGGCCACCGGGGCCGCTGACGACTTCCTTTTTCAGCATCTGTGTTCTCTCCTTGCAGGCTCAGGCGCGGGTGATCATCCGGATGCTCTCGGCGATCGCCTCGGGCTCGAAGACCTTTTTCCAGTCAGGCGCGAAGATTTCAGTCTTCGCACGTTCGACCGCACGGGTGGCTGCGTCGGACAGACGCGCGCCCGGCAGCTGGTCGAACAGGATCGCAAGCTCAACATTCAGATGACCGAGGATGAAATCCTTGGCCGCCGCCTCGGGCACGCCGCGCCGGATCGCCTCGTCGGTGGCCTCGCGGATCACCGCGAGGCAGGTCGCGCAGACGGTCTCGGACAGCGCCGGCTCAAGGATCGCCATCTGCTCGACGCTGACGCGATGCGTGCGCATCACCGGTGCGTACATCCGGGTTGAGATGTCCTCACCGAGCACATAGTGCTCCTGTGGGCCGCGCATCAGCGCACAGACGATCGCCTGCTTGGCCTTGAGCCCGCCGAAATGGTCGCGCTTGGCCTCCAGGTCGGTTTCGTCGTTGAAGATCGGCGGATGGCACGGATGTGCGACAAACACCGTCAGATCGGCCCGCTCCGGCAACTCCCCCGCAAACGGCGCGGCCGCGTCCAGCGCGATCAGCATCGCACCTTGCTTGAACTGGCTGGCCAACTGATGGGTCACCTTGCCGATCGCGTTGTCCGGAATCGCCAGAATCACGACATCGGCCTGGGGCAGCACCTGCTCGGCCGCAACGCACTGGATGTTCAGCTCCTTCAGACGCTCCCGACCAGCCTCGCTGACCTCGACATGGGAAACCTGGTACGGCGCGCCGCGCAGATTTGCCGAGACCCGATACCCCATCTTTCCGCCGGCGCCCAGCACCACGACGTGTTTCATAGCGACACTCCTCATTGTTGAACAGACATTCGTCGAAGTCAGGCCTTGCCGCGCCGCGCTTCGTCGAAGAAATCATGGCCGCCCATCTGACCGCCCTTGAGCGCGACCTGCAGCCCGTCGATCGGGCTACCCGGTGCGACGAAGCGGCACAGCGGCGCGCCGCGCGCGAGCCGCGCGGCGACCACCAGCGCCTGTGGCGCGAGTACCTTGGTGACCTGGCTCGAGGTGTCGCCACCGGACAGCAACAGGCGCTCGAGCGGCACCCGCGACAGAATCTCGCGCGCCACCAGGCCTAGCCGCATGCCAAGCGTGCGCCCGCCCTCGTGCTTTGCCTGCTCGCGCGTGAGTCCGCGAGCCTGCAAGGATCCGATCATCGCCTCGATACGCGCATCGTCCGGGCCGCGCGCGGTGTGCAGCATCACGCTGCGGCCGCGATTGAGCAACGCACTGGCGGCCACCGTGATCTGCCCGAGCTCGTCCTGCCAGCGCGCCTCGTCGACCAACGCCGCGGCGTCGACCGGCAGGTCTGCAAACCCCGCCGCCAGCGCCGAGTCGATCTGCTGCGCGCTGAGCCGGGACGCACTGCCCGAAATCGCCAGCACCCGCTCGACCGCGTCAAACCGGTCGTATTGATCGACCGGGCGCGAGCCGCCCTGCTGCGCGTCCCACCACTGGGTCAGCGCATATTCAGCGCCGGACGAACCGACAACGAACAGCGGCGCGCATTGCTGCGCATGCTGCGTCAGCAGCCGACCAAGCGCCGTCATGTGAGCACTTACTGCGCCGTCAAGGGTAATTGCATCAAAATCTTGCTCGAGCAACTGCTGGAACTTGGCGTCGATCGCCTCACGCCCGGCCTCGAACACGTCCAGCGGCAGATTACCGATCGACAGCGGCGCCTGCCTGGACAGATGCAGCGCGAGATCGCTTTCGTTCATCGGCGTGACCGGATGCACGCTCATGATCGGATGCCGGTCGATCCGGTACACCTGCCCGTCGGTGCCGGAGCGCGCGAACAGGTGGCCGAACAGCGCATAGCGGCCAAGTGCGGGCGTGCCGCAGACAACCGGGATCGTCGAGTCCGCAAAGCGTGGGCGCGCGAGCTGCATGACCCGGCCGATACTGCCAATCGACGGGGCGCTGTCGAAGGTCGAGCAGACCTTGTAGTGCACGATCGGCGCCCCGAGCGCGGCCAGGGCGTCGAAGACCGCCGGCAGATGCTGATCCATCTCCTGCGGCGTCATGCCACGACTGTCGCCGGCGATGCCGATCGCCTCGAGATCCTGGTAGCGCTCCAGCATCGCGCGGCTTGGCGGCTCCAGGAACAAGGCGCAGCGCACGCCGGCAAAGGCGAGTACTTCGAGCGCATCGGTCGATCCGGTGAAGTCGTCGCCATAGAATGCGAGTCGCAGCGATGCGGCGGCCGGATTCGAAGTCATTGGTGTGTCCTTGTTCATGCCTTGCCGGCGAACTGCTCGATCGCTGCGGCAAGCGCCGGATGCGACGCGGCATAGGTTTGAAGATCGATCCCGGCGACCGCGGCTTCCCAGCCCTCGCGCATGCTGTCGACGCCGGCGGCGACACCCTGCGGATGGCCGATGATGCCGCCGCCCGCCAGGTGCATCAGATCGACGCTGCGCAATTGCGCGTACATGCGCGGAGCCTGCCCGGCCCACTGTCCGGACGAAAACACCGGCATCACCGGCATCTCGCCGGCCAGTGGCGCGAGGCAGCTTCTGGCCGACGCGATGACCGACTCGTCCGGTTCCCAGAACTTGCTGCTCAGGCCGTTGACATGCAGTTGGTCAATCCCGGCGAGCCGCCAGATCTTCTGGTACGCGGCAAACTCGAAACCCAGACTCGGGCAGCGGGTCAGCGCGCCCCATCCGTTGCGGTGCCCATGGATCGGCAGGCGCGCGTGGCGCCGCAGATGCTCAACGCCGGATGGGCCGACCGCGTTGATGCTAACCATCACGCAGGTGCCGCCCACGCGCAGCACCTCATCATGCCGATGCAGCATCTGATCGATGCTGCCGGAAATGTTGATCGCATACATCGGCATCCGACCGGTGCGGTCGGCATGGCGATGCAGCACCGGCATCACCGCCGCGAGACGCTGCGCAAACGGCGCGTACGGCGGATCGGCCATCAGCTCGTCATCCTTGATGAAGTCGATCCCGGCGGCGCACAGCGAATCGACCAGCTCGGCGGTCTGGGCAGCGGTCAGCCCGATGCTTGGCTTGATGATGGTGCCGATCAGTGGCCGGCCGAACACGCCGGCCTTCTCGCGAGTGCCCTGCACGCCGAACTGCGGCCGCAGAAACTGCTTCGCATAGCTGTCCGGCAGTTCAAGGTCGAGCAGCCGCAATCCGGTAACCTCGCCGAGCTCGAACAAATTGCCTGCGACCGTCGCCAGTAGCGTGGACAGATTGGGGCCGACGTTGTCGACCGGAAACGCAATCTCGATCTCGGCGCGACGAAACACCCGCGGTCCGGTCAGTCCGGGATCACGGGCGCTCGGCAACGAAGGCTCGCCCGCCTCGCCGAGCTCGCGGATCGAGACGACCCGGGCGCGCGAGCGTTGCTTGAGCTGATCGGTCTCGCCGGGCAGCGCCAGAAAGGTGCCGCTGGATTGCTCGCCGGCGATGACTTCGGCGACTTTTTCGATCGGCTCCGGGCTCTCGACGAGATATCGGGTGAGGAATTCCGCTCTGGGGTTCTGATTGGCCATGGGTCGAATGACTGTGCGGTGAACGAGCCGTGCAGCTGTCAGTTTTTCTCCAAGCGACAGCGCAGGATGTTAAAAAGCGCGAGTATGCTTCACAAGCGATATAAATTCGGGTTTTCGTGACTTAAACTCACATCACCATGCAAACGCCCCGCCCCTCGCTGAACGCGCTGCGCGCCTTCGAGGCCACCGCACGGCTGCGCAGCATGACTGCCGCTGCCGACGAACTGTCCGTCACCCACGGCGCGGTCAGCCGGCACATCCGTTCGCTCGAGGAACTGTTCGGACTGCCGCTGCTGGTGCGCGGACCGAATTCGACCGACCCCACCGACGAGGGCGCAAGGCTCGCCGAAGGCCTGGCCAGCGCCTTCAGCACGATCCAAAAGAGCATTGAGCAACTCAGGCCCGGCCCGCTGACGCTGTCATGCTCGACCTCGATCATGATGTACTGGCTGATCCCGAGAATCTCGCGCTTTCACGAGGCGCACCCGGGCGTCGATCTGCAGTTCAATATGAACTTCGGTCAGATCGACGTGGTACGCGACAAGATCGCGGTCGCGATCCGCAACACGATGATCCAGGCACCGCCCAACGTCGTGGTCCGAGAACTCGGCGTCGAGTGGGTCGGGCTGGTTTGCTCGCCGGAGTACCTGCGCTCGGCCGGCATCAAGTCGGTCGCGAGCCTGGAACGGGCAAGACGCCTTGCGCCCGGCACGCGCCCGGCCGCCTGGCAGGAGTGGGCCGCCGCCGCCGGGCATCCGGCGCTGTCGCTGGCACCGGACGAATCCTTCGATCACTTCTACCTGATGATCCAGGCGGTGCTGTGCGGGCTGGGCATCGCGCCGGTGCCGCGGCTGCTGGTCATGGACGATCTGCGCTCGGGCAAGCTGGTCGCGCCCTTCGGTTTCGTGCCTGGGCCCCATAAGCTGATGCTTTGGACCGCGCCACATCTGCAGACACGCCCGGACATGCGTGCGATCACCAGTTGGCTGCTCGAAGAGTTCCGCCGTAGCGAGCGCGCTGATGCGCTCGCCCTGCCGGCCGCCAGGCCCGCCGCCAAAAGCGCCGGCACAGGCGCCAACAAAGGCGCCGCTAGGCGAGCTGCATCGGGTGCCGGCGCAAGAAGCGCGCGATCTGGCTGAGCGCCTGCGCAGCCGCCTCCTCGGGAATGAAGTGGCCGCATGGCAGCGCCCGCCCCTCGACGCTCTCGGCCACTTCACGCCAGTCCGCCAGGCAATCGAACATCCTCGCGATGACGCCCTGTGCGCCCCATAGCGCCAGCATCGGCATCTTCAGCTTGCGGCCACGGTCCTTGCGGTCATGCTCGAGATCGATGGTGCCGGCAGCCCGATAGTCTTCACAGGAACCGTGAATCGCACGCGGATTCGCAAAGCAGCGCACGTACTCGGCAACCGCTGCCTTGTCGAACTTGCTCAGGTCCTGCTTGTCGCGACCCACGCGACCGAGCAGATTGAACGGCACCCTGCCCGCCAGCATCTGCTCGGGTAGTGGCGCCGGCTGCAGCATGAAGAACCAGTGGTAGTACGCGTTCGCAAACGCCATGTCGGTACTCTCGAACATCTTCAGCGTTGGCGAAATGTCGAGCACCGCAAAGGTATGCACCCGCTCGCCATGGTCACGCGCCAGACGATGCCCGACTCGGGCGCCGCGGTCATGTCCGACCAGATGAAAGCGCGGATGACCGAGTGCCTGCATCACGTCGACCATGTCCTGCGCCATCGCGCGCTTGGAGTAGTTCGAGTGATCCGGCAGCCCCTTGGGTTTGGACGAATCGCCGTAACCGCGCAGATCGGGGCAGACCACCGTGTAGTTCTTTGCCAATTCCGGCGCGATCCGGTGCCAGCAGGCAAGCGACTGGGGATAGCCGTGCAACAGCAACACCGGCTCACCAGAACCCGCGGTCACCAGGTTGATCGTCGCGCCGCTGGTGCGGATGCGGCGGCGTTTGAAACCGGGAAACAAACTCATGTCGGTCATCTTGTTTTCCTTCGTGGTCAGGCCGAGGCCAGGGCGCGGCGCACCTCGGCCGCAGTCGCAGAACGCCCGCCCGCATCCGAAATCCTGCGTTGCGCGCGCTGCACGAGCTCGAGGTTGCGCGCTGTGCTGCCTAACGGCGCATCTTCGAGCCCGACGCGCAGATGACCGCCTCGCGCCACCGCCGCCGCAAGCAGCGGTTCGATCTCTACGCCAAGCCCGGCGACCATCCAGGGTGCGCCCGGCGCCTCGATTTCAAGCAGGCGCAGATAGGCGTCCAGCGCCCATTCGGTCGGCGGAAATCCGAACACAAACTGATCCGAGAACATCAGCCGGTAGATCGGCGTCGGTGTGCCCGGGAGCGCGCGGTGCAGCGCCGCGCCAAGCCGCATGAAACCCGGCTCGTAGATCGCATACGAGGGCGTGATGCGGTGCTGGCGGGCCAGTTCGAGTCCGAAGCGGATATGCGACTCCGGATTGGCGTAGACGAAGCCTTCCTTGCCGGCCGCAATGTCATTGCGGTCCGACAGGTTAGTCGAGCCCGGATCGACCACCGACCATTCGAGCAGGCCTGCCTGCACCAGCTTGTCGACCGCAGCAAAGCGCTGCGCGGGTGTCAGCGGGTTCGGCGTATCAACGCTGCCAACGAAGGGCAAGGTGCCGTAACAGATGACGTCGGCACGGGCACGAATCCGCTCGATGATCGGCGCGTAGATGTCGTAGTCGTCGCGCTGGCGCCCGGTGACCGGATCGTAGGCATGAAAGTGGATGATCGAGGCACCCGCGTCGGCGCAGGCGAGCGCCTCCTCGACGATCTCGTCCGCACTGACTGGAATGTTCGGCTGTTTCGAGCGCGACCACGGACCGTTCAGGGAGACTTCCAGCCATACGGGTTCCATGCGCGTCCTTCGAGCTCAGTCAGGGTTCGTGAATGCCTCAATGCGCGAGCTCGCCGGACAAACCGCGCCCCGCACCGCGACGACAGACTCTCCTCATCGAGGCGATGAGCAGTTGCGGCGATGCTATTGGCTGCCGATCCGGACCTGCAATCGAATAAATATCGGCGTGCCGTGAGATTAAGTCACGTCAAAGCCTCGCCAACACCGCGTCCCGGATCGCCAGGGTCCCGTCGGCCCCGCCGAGCTCGAAGGGCCGCAGACCACCATCGGCATACGCGGCATCGACTGCAGCCTCCAGTCGCGCAGCCGCATCAGCCAGGCGCTGGTCGCCATGGCGCTCAGCCAGCCAGTCGAGCATCATCGCGGCCGACAAAAAGCAGGCGGTCGGGTTGGCCTTGCCCTGACCGGCAATGTCAGGCGCCGAGCCGTGGCAAGGCTGGAACAGGCCATGGTCATCACCGATGTCGCCAGATGGCGCCATACCCATCCCACCCATCAACGCGGCTGCCTGGTCTGACAGGATGTCGCCGAACATGTTCTCGGTGACCATCACGTCGAAGCTCCAGGGCTTGCGCATCAGGTCGAGCGCGGTGGCATCGACATAGTGGCGACGCGCCTCGACATCCGGATGCGTGGAAGCGACCTCATCGAAGACCTTGCGAAAGAAGGCCATCGAGCGGAACACATTGGCCTTGTCGACGCAGGTCACGCTGTTGGCGCTGCGTCCGCGCGCACGGCGCCGCTCAGCGAGCCGAAATGCGAACTCATGCACCCGACGGCTACCCTCGCGGGTGATCACCATCGTGTCGCGTGCGATGCTGTCGTTCTCGACGGTGCCAGTCTCGCGCGATGCGAACAGGCCTTCGGTGGACTCGCGCACCAACACCAGGTCGATCTGGCCGGCGCGCGCATCAGACAACACCGACGGAACGCCCGGAATCGCACGCGCCGGACGCACTCCCGCGTACAGATCGAGCCGCACGCGCAGCTCCAGTTGCGGTCCGATCTCGGTGCCGTCCGGATACCGGATCTCGGGCCAGCCCATCGCGCCGAGCAAAATCGCATCAGCGGCGCGCGCCGCAGCGAAGCTCGCCTCGGGTAGCGACTGACCCGTATCCCGATAATGCAGCGCGCCAGCCGGATGACTGTCCAACTGCAGCGAAAACCCGTGCAGCGCTTGCAGCCGCTCAAGCAGCGGCAAGGTCGCGTCGACCACTTCGACGCCAATGCCGTCGCCGGCCAGCACCACGATCTGGTACACCGGCTTAGTGTTTCCGGAGGAATTCGTCATGGCAATTTCCATCGAAGGACCGGCGCGCAGCAAAGCAACGCCGGCCGTCAGTTGAATCAAAGGCTGGAGCCAGCCTTGCGCGAGCGACGCAGCCGCCTGCGAACCATCGGCACGGTGACCACCAGGATCGCGGCTGACCATAGCCCGATCGCAACCGGACTGGAGACCAGAACGCCGAGTTCGCCGTTGCTGATCGATAGCGCCCGGCGCAGGTTCTGCTCCATCATGTCGCCGAGCACAAAGCCCAGGATCAGCGGCGCCATCGGCACGCCGATGCGGCGCAGCAGATAACCGACCAGGCCGAAGCCGGCCATCAGCAGCAGATCAAACGTGGTCGCATGCACCGCATAGACCCCGACCACGCTGACCGCGATGATGCCCGGCACCAGCGCCCAGTTCGGGGCCTTGAGCATTTTGGTGAACACCCGCACCAGCGGGATGTTCATCACCAGCAAAAGTACGTTGGCAATGAACAGCGACGCGATCAGGCCCCAGACCAGCCTTGGCTGCGTCTGGAACAGCGCCGGGCCCGGCGTGATGTTGTACAGCGACAGCGCCCCGACCATCACTGCGGTCGTGCCAGAGCCCGGCACGCCCAGCGTGAGCATCGGCACGAAGGAACCGTTGGCCGACGCGTTGTTCGCAGCTTCGGGTGCGGCGACCCCGCGGATATCCCCCTGGCCGAAGCGCGCACCCTGCGGATCGGCCTCCTCGGCCAGCCGTTTTTCCATCGTGTAGGTGATTGCCGACGCGATCGTCGCGCCAGCCCCTGGCAATACTCCGACCCCGAATCCGACGACACTGGAGCGCAGCGTCGGCCAGGCGGTCTGCGCCATTTCCTTCAGGTTGAACATCATCCGGCCGATGCCCTCGACCGCCGCAACCCCCTTGCCGCTGTGCTGCTCGACCATCAGCAGAATCTCGCTGACCGAAAACACACCGATCACCACGACGATGAACTGAATGCCATCGGCCAGGTGCACATCGTCAAAGGTGAACCGGTAGACACCGGAGTTCGCATCGATGCCGACCGTGGACAGCGACAGTCCGCACAGAGCCGCAAGCACTGCCTTGGCCGGGCTGTCGGCCAGCAGCCCGGTCAGGCAGGCGAACGCGAAAATCATCAGCGCGAAATACTCGGCCGGCCCGAAGGCGAGCGCCCACTGGGCCAGCAATGGTGCGGCAAACACCAACCCAATTGTGGCGATCAGCGCGCCGACAAAGGAACTCCAGGCCGAGATCGACAAGGCCACTCCGGCCTGACCGTTGCGGGCCATCGGGTAGCCGTCGATCGCGGTCATGATCGCCCCGGCGTCGCCCGGCACATTGATCAGAATGGAGCTGATCCGCCCGCCGTACTCGCAGCCCATGTAGACCGCGGCCAGCAGGATCAGTGAGGTTTCCGGCGGGAACTTCAGCGCGAACGCCAGCGGCATCAGGATCGCGACGCCGTTGATCGGCCCCAGACCGGGCAGCAGCCCGACAATCGTCCCGATGAACGCGCCGAGCGCGGCGATGCCCAGATTGAAGGGCTCAAATGCGACCCCAAAGCCCTGGACCAGATGACCGAGTGTGCTCATCAGAGCAGGCCTTTGAGCAATCCGGCCGGCAGTACGACGTCGAGCAACCGGTCAAAGACCAGATACAGCACGACACCCATTGCGAGCC
>Ga0222713_10004180_pt1 | contig 14570 bp, 11 predicted proteins | sample C33_649DmetaG_FD_165061 | JGI IMG/M metagenome (GOLD analysis project Ga0222713, IMG submission 165061) | Estuarine water microbial communities from San Francisco Bay, California, United States - C33_649D | ecosystem: Environmental > Aquatic > Marine > Unclassified | place: USA: California...
ATTAAAATAACATGAATACCAAGAATTTGTGTCATTACTTCTTTGCGGTTTCTTGTAACGCCAGGGGTATCTTTAGTTAAATTAAATTTCTTTCCTGCAAGAACATTGATGATCGTTGATTTACCAACATTTGTTTTTCCAACAACTGCAATTTTCATTATAATTTTTATTTAATACAGTTATTAGTTAAGGCTTTTTATAAAAAGTAAAGCAAAAGCATTTAATTAAACATAAAATATATGCTATACTTAAACTATGTTAAGGGATCTTTATAATGGTATCCATGCACTTGACCTGCTTTTTTTGCTTGTTTGATCCATGTATAATAATTTGCTTCATGTGTTAAAATTGAAGTATCAGGACTACCAATTTCCATAACAAGTTCACCCACATTTTTATATAAATATACAAATTATATGTTCTTTTTCTTGCATACAACTTTGTAAGATTGCAAAATACAAAAGGATTATAATATTTTTAATTGGCATTGTATTGTTCTAACTACATCACAATGGTGACATTAAATACTTAATGTTGCAAGCATATTTATGTATAAAAATGAAATTTCATTTGACAAACCTCATAAATCAATCTTACATTGTTGTTATAAATTTATGATGACATGTTTAACAAGTTTAGCACAAAGCACTCTACTATTCAAAATAGAGAGGTTGGTGCGTCTGCTTTTATACCGTATTTGTGTCATTTTAACGAAAGTACAATTCTGACAAAAAAGAATGATTTGGTTTCATTTATTAGAATTGAAGGTTTCCCGTTTGAAGCTGCTGATGACGAAGAAATTGATTCTAAAAAGGAAATCAGGAATAATGTCTTTAAAGCAATGACCGGTGGAAATTTTAGTATTTATATTCACACAATCAGAAAAAAGCATGCGTCGTATCCTAATGGTGAATTTGAAAACGATTTTGCAAATGCTCTAAATAAACAATGGAAAGAGAAAAATGCACCGGAGTATGTTTTTTTAAACGAACATTATATTAGTATTATTCGTAAAAATAGCAGCATTGCAAATATGATGAGTAACATTGCAGCACAATTAAATAAAGATGAGGATAATTCCGATACAAACCAAGCATTAATTGATGCTTATAATGAACTTGCGGAAAATGTTGAAAAAGTTTTACAGTCATTTAATGGTTACAATGCAAAACTTTTACAAGTGAAAAAGGAAGGAGATGCATATTACTGTGAAATGCTTGAGTTTCTTGGAATGCTTACAAACGGCTTGCAAAAGCAAAAATACCTTGTTCCAAAAACAACAATAGACCGCTATTTTCAAACAACAAGAATCTATACAAGTAGAAAGGTAATTGAGTGTCATTCTTATGATGATACAAAATATATGGGGATTGTTTCATTGAAAAATTATCGACCATCAACACACGCAGGTTTGCTTGATACTTTCCTCACCCTTCCGTTCGAACTTGTAATTACACAAAGTTTTAGTTACATGGATAAGGCTTCTGCAATTAGTAAAATGCAGCTTCAACAAAGAAGATTGATGCAAGCAGAAGACCCGTCAATTTCACAGGTTGCAGAAATCACAAGAGCTCTTGATCAAGCTATGGCAGGAAGATACGCTTTTGGGTTGCACCATTTAAGTATTTTATGTATTGCAGAAAATAAAAAAGCATTAGATAAATATTGCTCAAATGCTGCAGTTGAACTTACAAATATTGGAATTGTAAATGTTAGAGAAACCATCAACATGGAAGCATGCTTTTGGGGGCAATTGCCTGGAAATGAATCATGGTTAATTCGCAGGGCAACAATTAATACTTTAAATCTTGCAGGGTTTGCGTCAATGCATAATTTTCCGCAAGGTAAAATTGATGGTAACCATTGGGGAGACGCCGTTACCGTGTTTAATACGGTTTCAGGAACACCATTTTTCTTTAATTTTCATGTGAGAGATGTCGGTCATACGATGATTATCGGTCCTACTGGTGCAGGTAAGACAGTTTTAATGAATTTTCTTTGTGCACAGGCGCAGAAGTTTCGTCCTCGTATGTTTTTTTTTGACAAAGACCACGGTGCTGAAATATTCATTCGTGCACTTGGTGGGCATTATGCAGTGCTTGACCCATCAGAAAAATCGTCTTTTAATCCTCTACATTTGGAAGAAAATCATAATAACAAAGCTTTTCTTTTTGAATGGTTTTCAAACCTAATTTTGGGTAGTGAAATAAGACAGCTTACCCCCGAAGAAAGTGCAACAATTGCTCAAGCTGTTGATGGAATCTATCGCCTTCCAAAAGAACAAAGAATTTTACGCAATGTTGCATCATTTTTTGGAACAGAATTTGTTGGCTCAATTGCAAGTAAACTAACAAAATGGCATAGCAATGGAGAAAAATCCAATATTTTTGATAACGAAAATGATAAAATAGATTTTTCAACAGGAAATGTCTTTGGTTTTGAAATGGGACCAATTTTACAAGATTCCGTTGCCCTTGCTCCAACACTAAATTATTTATTCCATAGAATACAAACTTCTTTGGACGGAACACCGACGATGATTATTCTTGATGAAGCATGGGCTTTAATTGATAACCCTGTGTTTGCTCCAAAAATTAAAGATTGGCTTAAGGTGATGCGTAAATTAAATGCAATGGTTGTGTTTGCAACGCAGTCTGTTGAAGATGCAACAAAAAGTTCAATTAGTGATACTCTTGTTCAACAAACAGCAACGCAGATTTTCCTTCCAAACCTTCGTGCAACAGAAAGTTACCAAAAGATGTTCATGCTTTCAGATAAAGAATTTGATATTGTAAAAAATACCGACCCATCATCAAGATTTTTTATTATAAAACAAGATACTCATACCGCAATTGCAAGAATCGATCTTTCCGGCATGAGCGACGCGATTCATATTTTATCCGGCAGAGCGGAAACTGTTGAATTATTAAATAGCATTCGTCAAGATATTGGAGATGAGCCGGAAGATTGGATTCCAATCTTTTTGGCAAAAGTATATAAGTTATAGTTATGTTACAGGAGATTCAAAGCATAAAAAATTCAGATCCGCTCGAACTTATAAGAAGATCCGATGTTATATCTTTTGATGTCTTCGACACTGCAATAATAAGACCGTTTCTACACCATCATGAAACATATTTTATTGTAGAAAAATTACTAAAATTTCACAAATTTCACAAAATTAGAATCAAAGCAGAAAAATTTACAAGAAAAGAACTGATACACAAAACTCATGCAAAAGAAGAAGTTACAATATTAGATATTTACGAACATATACATATTAATAAACAGCAGGCAATTAATACTGAAATTTCTTTTGATATAGAAATATGCAGACAACGCAAATTTATTTATAAACTCTATCAATTTGCAGTTAACTTGGGTAAAACAATAATTTTTACTACGGATATCACCTACCCAAAAAAGGCTATTGAACAACTTTTACATAAAAATGGTTACACATTTTACAAAAATATTTATGTTTCCTCGGAAGAAAACCTTTCAAAGCATCAGGGTGGAATATACAAGAAAATCATTCTTGACATGAAAATATCACCACATAAAATTCTCCATATAGGAGATAGCATTAAAGCTGACATACAACAGGCAAGACAACACAAAATTCGTTCATTATATGTTCCTCGTCCATATCATGACTTATGTAAACACATTAATCACAATCAATTTCAGGTTCGTAAGAATGCGTTGAATTCATCATTATTTGCTGCATCAAGTAATGTTATATTCAACAATCTGTCTTTCAAGATTGAAAGAAAACACCTTATAACAATGCCTCTGTTGTTCAAAATGTCAAGAGTGGTATCACAGACAAAAAACAACATTTTCTTAATCAATGAAGCACTCCCGAATACATTGTATCATATTTTTCGTGAGATATACCAACATTTTACAACGGAACGAATAATAATTATAGAAATTAATGTTAGCAAATTATACGCATCTTCCGTTCGAACATTTGAAGATTTAGTAAATATTAAACAAATTCTTTCAGAAAATGAATTCAGAAAATTTATATTAAACCATTACAATATTGAAAAAGTAGAATTAGAAGAACTGCAAACACAATGGGGTGAAATTGAATTTCTTTCCATGCAAATACGCAAAAATACAATGGAAAGTATTCAACATTTAAAAAATTTTACAATATATGACTTTACATTTAATAATAACACTAAAATTTTCATACAAAACATTTTAAATTGTGTAATGCCATCATTTTATGCAATAGACTCAATACTAAAAAGAAATATTCAAAAAGAAACAAGAAGAACTTTAACGGGAAAACCAAAAGCAGAGGAGTTAATTAACGAAATGCAAACACTTACAAACGAAGAAACGCAAAGATATATAATACCCCAAGTACATTATTTCTTTAATACGCTTGGAAAGCATACGGAATTACTCTAAAAACTCTTTTGCAAATGCAATTGCATTAAACGGATTGATTGCATCAACATTTGGACCGTTACAGGTGAAATATACTTTCTTTTTCATTTCATGAATAACGGAAATTAATGAACCACCCTTGGCAGATGTATCAAGTTTTGTAATAATTACACCGGAAATCGGTATAATATCATTAAATTTTTTTATCTGTCCAATGGAATTTTGCCCAATTGTTGCATCCATAATGGCAATATTTACATACTGTACACCTTCAAGGTTTTTTAGTGTAACTTTGTGAATTTTAGCAAGCTCGGCCATAAGATTGGTATTCGTATGAAGGCGGCCTGCGGTATCAACAATAAGCATGTCGTATTGTTCGTCAATAACTTTTTTTGAAGCAATAAACGCAACGGATGCAGGATCAGCTTTTTCCGTTTCAGCACAAACAACATTGCATTTAATCTTCTCAAGTGAATGTACTAGTTGATCTGCTGCTGCTGCACGAAAGGTATCACAAGCTGCAACTAAAACCTTTTTTCCTTGGTTTTGAAGCATATTTGCTATTTTAACAATAGTAGTAGTTTTACCAGAACCATTTACGCCATACATAAAAATTACAAACGGTTTTGTGTTGAACACAAAAGAACTTTCGGCTTCTTTTAAAATTTTTTCTATTTCTCTTTGTAAATCTGTTGTAATATCTTTGCTTTTTTTTACTTTATCAATCAGGTATTGTGCAGCATTGTAAGAAACATCAAAAGTTAGCAATAGCTCTTTAAGGTTTTCTAATTTTTGAGAATTATCCTCTTTAATAAAAAGAGATTTTACATTTTTTAATAAACCCATATTCTAAAAAAGATTTAACATAAAATTTCTTACCGTAATGTGGTTTAAATCTAAATGCAACTTTAAAAAATGCAAGTTAATGTCTAACATTTTCTTTAAGTCATCTAAAGATGGAATATAATTTTCGTTTAATATAAACAATGGAATGCGAAATAGTTTGTCTTCGTACCCTTTTGCAATATCTTTTGAAACAACATTACCTGTTTTTGGTGAAATAAACTCTGGAATACTTCCGGAAATATTGCATTCCTTAAAGTTATATCCAAAACCAAGAGAAGACATTAGTTCAATTTCAAACCATACATACTTTTTTAAAACTGAAATATTATCATTATTATTTGTTTTAAGGAAGTAGAAAAGTTCCAAAGTTTTTTCAAAAATATCAGGGTGAGGATCATTTTTTTGTAACAGTACAATTAACATTTCACATACTGTGTTCACAATTGAATATTTGACCAATGTAAAAACCGTCGAAAAATTATCAATACATGACAACTCTAAAGTTCCAAGTTGACTTAATACCCTCGCTTTCCAAGTAAATTCCATAAAATTACCAAGTTTGCAGATGTTTCTCTTTAATGGAGATGTTGTTGCACCCTTTAAGTAACCTGTGATAACTCCATTTTCTTTTGAAAATAAATGAATAATACAAGAAGTATTTCCATGAGGTTCAACCTTGCAAATAAAAGCATTTCCTTTAATGACTTCCATCTTTGTCTGGTTTAGTATTTAGCATTGGTGCAACAACTTTTACAATGTCTGCACTAACTTCCACAACAGTATTCCATGCTTGAAGACCTGCAACATTTCCTGTTGTTGGCTCATCAATACCAATATACATTGCATATTTTGGACTATTACAAGGAAACACACTAAAGAAAGAAAGAAATTTTTTGCGATTACTCCACTTTTTTAGATTACCATCAAACTTTAGTGAAGTACCTGTCTTTCCGCAAATTGAATAACCGTTAATTGTTGCTCTTCTTGCAGTACCAATTTCAACAACGGAACGCATCATTTCTTGAAGGTCTGCAATGTTCTGTTCATTCAGAATTTGTGGAATACTTTCAGAGGTTTTTGTGTCATGATTTTTTTTTAAAAGTGTCAATGGTAGTATTTTGCCATCGTAGACAAGTCCGGAAACAATTTGTAAAAAATGAATAGGTGAAAGTGAAATACCGTAACCATAAGAAGCCGTGTAGTGCATTGATTCCCTCCATTTACCTTGCACAAATAGTGGTTTTGCAATTTCTCCATGGGGAAGCTCCAAACCTTGCGGTTTTTCAAACATTTTCAGTGAATTAAAAAATGTTCTCTGTTTTTCAAATCCAACTTTTTGAGTAATTAACGCCACACCAACATTGGAGGAATAAGCAAGTATTTCCTCAAGCGTCATAATATCTCTGCTTCGGTGCTCATCTGTTACAGAAAATGTACTTGTTACAGGAATTTGTCTTGGTAGAAGAATTTCTTGTTTGGGTTTGAAATTATTTTGTAGAGCAAGGGATATTGTAAAAATCTTAAATACAGAACCTAAGTTGAAAATGGAAGAGAACGGAATATTTACATGTGATACACTATTTGGATTAATTTCACCAGATGGATCAAAACTTGGCAATGATACCGATGATATAATTTCACGAGTTTCTAAATCAACAAGAATTGCAAATGCACCTTTTGCTTTGTATTTATTATAAGCATTTTCCAATGTGTCGTAAATAACATTTTGTATTGTTGCATCAAGAGAAAGTATGACATCCGATTGCAACAGTTGGTTGTCCATGTTTTTTTCAATACCTTTAAATCCAGTTTCGTATTTTTCGTTTTTTAATGTATAACCAACAATATGGGAAAACAATTTATTGTAAGGGTAAAATCTTGTATAATATTCACGGAAAAATGAACCTTCAATACCGCTAGAAATAATTTTTTCTTTCTGCTCGGGAGTAACGCCATTTTTAATTAGAAACCAACCATTAATATTTCCACTTAAACGCTCTTTTAATTTATTTTCGTCTAAATCTGGAAATATTGTTAGAACTTTTTTGATTACAAGATCAACATCTATAATAAATGAAGGATTGATATGGTATTCATACGCAGGTACACTAATTGCTAAAATATTACCGTTGCGGTCAAGAATACTATGCCTGAAAAATAGAGTTTTGTCTGGATTGATACCATTGTTTTTTGCTCTTTCATACATTCCATGTGCTTGAACATAGATTACACGCAAAATTAAAATTATGAAAAAGAATAAAATGAAATATGCAAAAAACCTAATTTTTGTTTGTATTGTTGAAAGTCTTATCATAAAAGTTTATGAAAGATATCTGTAAATTTCCTCAATTACTTGGCAAACATTTTTCTCTAGATTACTTACGACAAGATCAACCATTACATGTGCTTGTGTATAAAAAGGTATTCTTTTGAGGAGAATTTTATGAATTGAATTTTCTTTAAGTAATGGGCGTTTTTCGTCCCCGGAAAGTCGTTCTTCTAAAACTCTAGAACTGACATTCAGAAAAATAGCAATTCCAGATTTACCAATTTTTTCAATATTGTCAGAATTTGTAAACACTCCACCACCGCAAGATATCACGCAATTCTGCTTTAAGCAGATTTCCTCTAAAAGTTTTTTTTCTTCTTTTCTAAAATATTCTTCACCGTAATTTTCAAAAATTTCTTTAATTGAAATACCAAGTCTTTCTTCAATAACCATATCCATTTCAATAAAATCATATTGCAAAACTTGTGCAATAACTCTGCCAAGCGTGGTTTTACCGGAACCCATCATTCCAACAAAAAACAGTGGAATATTTGTAGATTGAATCTTTGCAATTTCTATAAAGTATTTTTTTTGAATACTAACGGTATTAAAAAACATTTGTCATAAAATAACGGACCTTGGAAAACGAACATTTTCTTGTAAATCGACTTTCATGTTCAATGAATCTTGCAGTTGGAATAAATAAAACAAACCCACATTTACCAATTTTTTTAAAAAACTTTAATAAAGTAATATCGGTATCTCTTGATTTTGGAAACATTCCAATGCTTTCAAACGCTCTGGAATTGACAAAAAAAGCCTGTGACTTACTTGCGGATATTCTATGAATTTTATAATAACCAACTTCACCGCGCTCCATCATGATAGATCTTTGTTGTTCGGTTTTGGATCCAAAAAGAATTTTTAATCTAGATAGTAGCGTTGGAAAACGAATAGAATATTTTTTGATTACCAAAGATTCATCATACACTGTTGGAACTGCAACAACGGAGTTTTCTCGTGATAGATATTTTCTAAGAATTGCTAAAGAATACAATCTTGGTTCCATATTAGAATTTGTAACAAAAAAAGCATCACTTTTGTAGGTTTTGAATGCAAGATTATGCATTGCAAATTCAGATTCATTTAGATATTCTTGGAAAAAAATTTTGTTTTTGTGTTCTTTAAATCTTTCTACAATTTCTTCTTGCATTTTTGTTGCATTATCTTTGTGTAAAGAAATGACAAGATTATGGATATTTTCATGTAACACTCCATTAAGAATTTGCATTACAAGGCGTGGGTCACTGTTACTAAAAACAAAAAATGAACACATTGTAACACCTTCACCTTCACTGAGAATAAATTTTGAACTCTGCTGATTACCTTCGGTAACGATTTTTACATTTCTTGCTTCATTGTGAAACTTATTAGCACTGTGATGACTTCTTGATGAGTGATCACCGTTATCTTTGTGTCTTTTATTTTTAAAATGAGGCTTTTTATTAAAATTTCTGCGTCTATTATTTTTTTCCATTTTTTATTTCATAATTGCTAACACTTGAACTTTGGATGAAGTATCCTTATTTTTTTTAATTATCTCATCTATTAATTCAGAAAAGAAACTTTCTTTATCGTCTTCCTTTAGAGATATGTCTTTAAAGTCAAGTTTTTGACCAACATGCTTTAATAACTCTTGTTTGACAGATTCTTCATTTGATACATCATCAATCAATTTGAGCGAGACAGCTTCGTTACCCATAAAAATTTTTCCGTTTGCAACATCGCTAATTTGACTTAGAGGAATTTTTCTTTCAACACTAACAAGATTTTCAAAAAATTTATGACTCTCTTTAATTGCAGTTTCCATATATTTTTGAATTTCCTCAGACGGCTCTTCGAAAGAATCCGGTTGAGCTTTGTATGTTGCAGATCTGTAAGTTCTAAACCTTGCACCAATTTTTTTTGCAAGCTCTTGTGCTTCTAGTGTTTGCATTAAAACACCAATGGAACCGGTAATGCTTGTTTGGTGAGCAAAAATCTTTGTTGAACCAAGGGCCACCATATACCCACCAGATGCACCGACATCATAGATTAAACTATATACAGGGACAATTTTTGAAAGTTTTTTGATTTCATTATACAAAATTTCACTTCCTGTAATTGTACCACCAGGTGAGTTAATTTTTAAAAATACCCCTTTGAGATTTTTATTTTCTGAAAGTTTTTCAAGGACTTTCGTACGGTGTTTATCTGTTTGAATAACACTGTCAATTTCTATTACGGCGATAAAGTCTTTACCATAATTCATTATTGAATTTGAAGATTGTTTATTATTAATTGCAAAAAAACATGCAATAAATACAAGAATGATTGAGATAATCTTCCATTTTGCAACATCTTGCAAGAGCTTTTCAATGAATGTAATTGTGTTGTAGTCTGAACATTTTTGTAAAAAACCCGATGGTTTTTTATCTACTTTATAAAAAACTTTTTTAAAAAAACCAAACATTAACCGACAAAATGATTACATGCATCTTCTAAACGGAGGAAGTTTTAAAAGACAAGCACTATTTTATATTTTTATCGTTCAATGCAAGGAATTCACTAATAATAATTAATGCAAGGCCAATAACCGTTAAAAATGAAAAATTATATTTTTCCCATAAGAACGAAACACCAATTGAAAAAAGTGGTGTTATTAAGCTTGAATAACCTGTCTTCACAGAACCAATTCTGCGAACCAATGTAAAAGAACATAAGTAACCGATGGCCGTGCCAAAAATAGAGAGATATAAAAATGCTACAATAAAATTAAAGGAAATTTGCGGAATGAAATTCATTTTTATGCCAGAAAATAAAGAGTGGGTAAAACCCATTAATATACACCAACATGCACCAAAAATACACATATATGCAAATGATGTCACTGGATGTAAATTAATATTTTGTCTTGTTTGGTAATATGTTGAACTAATAGAAAAAGATAAAGTTGCCAAAAAGCCAAGAAGTAAGCCAATTAGGATATTTCGTGTAAAGAAACCGTGAAAACCTGAATGAGAAACTATGATAAAGTATAATCCTACCATTCCAAGAACTGCAAGTATAAATACCTTAAGAAAATTTACCTGTTTAACTCCAAAAAAAGACCCAATAATAAGGTTTAAAATAATTATCATTGAAAAAACAACTGAGGAAAATCCTGAAATTAAATAAAATGCCGCATAGTAAAATAAAAACAAATTTATTGAACAACCAAATACTGATGCAATAATAAAAACTTTTAATTCATGTTTTGACGGCTTTAATTGTAAATTAAAAGCTTTGGCAACAATAAATAAAATTATTCCGGCGAATGTAAATCTATAAGATGCTAAAATTTCCGGCATCAGTGTAATATTTGTTATCACTAAAAATTTGCTAGCAAACCAAGTAAAACCCCATGTTAAAGTTAATAATGCAAACAAAATAACATTGACGGTTCTTGCTGAAAAACCTAAACTAAACATTTTTATATAATTTTAATATAGCAGATATTTCACGAAGTGGATAAATGTCAAGACAATCTTCGTACCGAAAATCATAAACAACATAACGACAAAAATTCCGGTCACACCAATTAAGTAACCAATTGTAACTAAAATTCCGTCTGTTAAAATCACTCCTAAAGCAACCACAAATATTGCAACAGATGGAAGATAGTTCGTTCCTGGAAGTGGCAGAATAATAACACAACACATGCAAAACATAAAGAATATGTGTAATTTTGCCATTTGTTCATCTGCAAGAAACGGTATTCTTCCACCTTTTGATATTCTTGCAAGCACTGAAATAACAAAACGAGACTGTGTTATAATTTTTTTGAGTGAATCTACTGTTATTGAATAATTTAGAATTTTTTCGGGTATTTTGATGAACTTCTTCCCAAAAAGACCGTTAATAATAAAAATTAATACGGGAATTGCAAGTATAGTTGGCATTCCAGGAGGGTACGGAATAGGTAAAACTAATGGAAATATTGCAATTGCAATCAAAGTAAATTGAGATTGTTTCTCAATCAACTCAAGAATATCACCGAACTTTACTTTAAGTACTCCATTGCTTTTGTAAGCAAGTTTGTTAATGGTTATTAAAAATAAACGAACAAATGCAATAGCATTTCTTCTTCGTTTTTCTAAAGTACCCTTAACTTTATTGCTTACCTTATGCGTAATATACAGAATTGGATCCTTCACACTTTTCACTATCATTGAATATAAAATTGATTTTATACTATTGTCAAAAGTTTTTTATATTTCAAACAAAAAAAACTTGAAATATTTAAGCTTGCAAATTAGTACTACTCCTGTTTTTAGTAAAAATCAACATGGGGGGCAAAAAAGGTCTTATCATAGTAATTGCTTTAGTATTCTTGGGAATTGTAGGGTATTTTATTTTCTCCGGTGATAAAGAATCCGACCAAGGTTCTAAAACATTTTCCGGTTTCAGTGGAAGACTTTTTGGTTCAAGCGATAAAGACAAGCTTTCCAATCGCGGATCTGAAAACTTTCGCAAACAAACGGAGTCTTTAAACAATGGTAGTAAAGATACTACATCGCAAGTTAATGGAAATTCAACAAATCAAACAAATCAAATTACGCAAGGTAGTACAATAAATAATGGTGGTAATTCGTCATCAAATTTTGATGCAAATTATAACTATAATTTTGAAGGTGGTGATAGTATCACAAAAAAGTATTCTCAAAACACACAGTTTAGTATTAATGGTAAAGAAGGTGAGGTAAAAGACTATACAACAGGTCAATCCCAGGGTGGTTCTGGTTCGGACGACGGAAGCGGTGGGGTTGTTCGCAGAAAAAGCACAAGTAAACCATTAACACCTGCAGAAATAGAGTCCACAGCATTATTTAAGGAATGTATACAAATTGTTACTCCTGTACTTGATTCAAACAATAAATCTTTTAATCAAGTACAAAGTGCGCTAATGCAATTAAGTGGTTTTAATGTCCTTTCACAGATTCTGCAAAATCAGTTTATTAATGATATTATTGAAAGAAAATATGGAAATGACGCTACAAAATATTGTCAAGATATTGTCTCTTCCATTGCTAATGCATTTTCAGAGCTTGATATTTATCAAGAGTGTGTTGGGATTGTAACAAATATTCTTGCAATGAATAATCCATCAAAAACTGATATCAAAGCCCGTCTTTCTGCGATTACCGGTTTTGATTTACTCTCTGATACCATCAAAAATGATTTTATCGACAGCTTGTTTTCTAAAAAACATGGAAATAATGCTGCAGTATATTGTGTGGATATTACAAAAGCAATACTTGATGCAATGGAAGGTTTGGCGGTCTTTAAACAATGTGTAAAAATTGTAAGCGGCCTTTTACAGCAAAACGCAGATGCTGCAAAGGTAAAAACTGCTTTATTTGCTTTGACAGGTTTCACTGTGCTTACAGAACAAGACCAGCAGGTTTTCATTAACAATATTGTTACAAAACAGTACGGAGAAAATGCTGCAAGATATTGCATTGATATTGTTTCTGCCATTATAGACGCACTTGACCCGGCAAAACTTTATAAACAATGTATTGCTGCAATGAAGGAAATTTTAAAAGCAAAAGAATTAACAAGCGGAGATATTACCGAAGAAGTAATTTTAACTAAATTATCCTTAATGGGTATTTTTAACGGAGTTGTTGACAGTGCACAAAGAAAAGTTATGGCACAAAATTATTTTGGAACGGAATACGATAAAATTATTGCTGACATAAAAACTCTTACATCGTCTAATTTTGATAATAAGTCCGCACAGATATGTGCAAAAATTGTGTCGGCTATAACAAACAGCATTACAGATGAAAATATTTTTGGGGAATGTATATTGGCTTTAAATAAAGTAAAACAAGAAAATAATACAACTGCTAAACTCTCTGATATTATACCATCTGTTACAGATTTAAGCTCGGATAATTTTAATACAATTAGTAATATGTTTAAATCGTTTTTATCCGGTGGAAACATTACTGCGGAAGAAATATGTACATTTTTGGTAAAACAATTGGCTAACGAAAACGGACTTAATAATAGTGATAGTGATAACGACAGCAGTAGTGGTGACAATCAAAATGAAGTATCATCTAACAGTGAAGAACAAAGTATAGCACAAGCTTGTTCAGATCTTGTTGAAGTTATTGATTCTCAATATCAAAATTCACTGTCAAATCCTGGTATGGATCCAATTACCACGGTTGTAAGTAAAATTCCATCTTTTCAATTTTATATTCCCGAACAGTCAAAGGGTGAGGTTATTCAAAAAACAATTCTTGCATATTTATCAAAACCCGAGGTTAACTCTCAAGGAGCTACAATACACCGTGATACAGAACTTAAAATGAATAATCAAAACATGGACTTATTCAGTAAACTTTCAACTCATGAAAAAAATAAAATATCAGAGCGTTTGTATGATCTTTCTTATACAGCAACACTTCAAAAAAATAATCATATTTCAACTGATACTATATCTAAAGAAATTTACCCATACTTATGTAAATGCAGTCATCCAAATTTTGATGATACCAAGTGGAATAATTCGCTTTCATCTTTTTTAGAAAGCAAAAAAACATCAACAACAACGCAAAGCTTGCCAACAGATGAAATACAAAAATCTATAGAAATAACTACAAGTGCATTTTATAAAAAATGCACAGATAGTGTTTCAACATTAACAAGTGAAGATACAACAGCTTCAAAAGTTTTTGCTAAGATTAAAATTAGTCTTCCGGAAATTATTCAATTGAATACTCAAGAGGGAGATCTTTCGTCTTTAACATGTTATGCAACAGCTTGTTATGGTAAAACAAATTGCTCAATTTCCTGCGAAACCGCAATTAGTGATGTTTGTGAAAATTTGACTGAAAAGTATTTAACGTTAACTCCACAAAGTACCGCAGTAAGTGCTAAAGATGCTTTTGCATGCACATTAGATCCGTCACAATCTTATAATTTAATTAAGCTACATTGTCTTGAAGTTGGT
>Ga0222713_10004181_pt1 | contig 14569 bp, 23 predicted proteins | sample C33_649DmetaG_FD_165061 | JGI IMG/M metagenome (GOLD analysis project Ga0222713, IMG submission 165061) | Estuarine water microbial communities from San Francisco Bay, California, United States - C33_649D | ecosystem: Environmental > Aquatic > Marine > Unclassified | place: USA: California...
CCTTGTGAAGTTTCGGAAGTTTTCCATTAAATTCCGGAAGATGATTATAGATTACAACGGTCATGACCACCTCAACATAAACCAAGTATACGCTTGTTCATCATAAAAGTCAAGATATCTGTCACCGTAACCTCTTAAAGGATTTATGGGTTTCGCTATCCAAAAGTTTGCCGACCAGTCCATGAGAGCATGATTGATTTCTTCCTCACCGAAACTATCTGGACAAAAGTTATACCACCATTGTGGGATTTCTAATGGATTGCGATCTTCTTCAAATATCTTTATTCTAATCACGACCACCTCAACAAGAACCACTCAAGGTCTTCTTTACGACTAAAGATTACTTCACCCCATTTAATACCATCACTCCATCTGATTTGTTGGGTATTTGTATTGAAGCCGGGGTTGCCGTATGTTTTATAACACCAACGAGTAATCTCTGCTCTAATTTCCTTAGTATTTGCTTTGAATGCCGCATAATATTTAATATCACAAGCATAATCGTTTTCAGGTATTAGCTCATAGGGCGGTGAAGTATATGTATGAATAAACATTATGACCACCTCAACATAAACCAAGCAAACTTTCTTTCATCAACAACACGATAATCTTTAAGACTATGATTTTTTGAATTCACCTCAACTTCTATACCATATTCTACCAGAATGCGATGTAGTTGGGCATCATATTTTGGATTGCCTGTGATGTACCTTGCTTCGGATACGATATCACAAGGAACATAAACACCATGTTCGTGGAACTCTCGTGATAGTAATATTTGTAATTCACTAGGTTTCACGACCACCTCAACATAAACCAAATCATATCTTTACGAGCATCGGGATAATCTAAAAAATAAAAATCAATCAAATCGTGTGTGATAACATTATCATCTCTGTGATATTGATTAGTAATATAGTGTGGACAGTTTTTCTTTGTCCATTGAATAGCACTATACAAATCAAGTTTGTTACGGTCTACTGTTATGTAGTTGTCTGTAATCTTCATATGCCAGTTGTCCATCATTGCCACCTCAACGCAAACATAGTAGCATCTTTACCATGCCGAAAATAAAAGTCAGTGTGGCTAAATTGATAAACCACATTCCACCGATCCTTAAAGGATCCAATATTCTCACCCAACCAGTTTTCAACTTCGATGATTTTTATATCAAGCTGATCTACATCATATCTAACCTTGTAGGGCCATAGTTCTTTCTTTAGTTGTCTCATCCAAATCTCAACATAAAATAACTTGCATTGCTATCATTGTAAAAAGTAAACACAGCGTGTTTTTCTATTTCTGGTTCCCAGTTAGATCCACTAAAGTTATCGTATTGTGCTTTGTAATAAGCATAATCAAAATCAACACCTTGTTTCCAACCCATTGAACGTAATTCATATCCTATTTCCATAGTTCGTTTGGCATCAATGTATAGGGTTACTTGTTTCATCCCCAAGTCAACTCAAATACTATTGCATCACGTTGATCCATAAAATAAAAATTCATACCTTCTTCGCCGGGGTGTGTAGTAAATCTCTCATCGGGTAATCCATACTGTTCTATTGCCCATGCACAGGCTTCAACCCAATTTTCTCTTACCCACGGTATACAAATCTTAGTACCCGCCGGTTTGTAAGATTTCTTTAACTGTTTTAACATTTTCTAGTTCACGATTAAACTTGATCTTCCATAACTCTGGATTGATATAATCAATAACCATCTTTACTTGTGAGTCATTCAAGTTATCTAGGAATTTTACACCACTGTCACTTTGATAGAACATCCAAGGACTTATTTTACCATTAGTAATACTATGACATATCTTGTTAGGATTACCATAGCGTAGATAATCTTTAGAGAGTATACCTTCAGCTTCAGCTAAATCTATGGTAGTTTGGACACTACGTGCAATTGCATCCAATGGATCTTCAACACGCAAATATTCAATTAAGTATTTTGTGTAGGTGGAGTCAGTAGTCCAAGTATCAATACGTATTTGATTTTTTAATAACCAATCAACATACCTGCTAATGTTAATAGCATTGATATCTGCGCAATGACTTCCAAACTTTACGAAAGCAGTATAATAGGCACTACGAATAAACTCATCGTATGTTTTATTCTTTTTGCTTGACGTATTCTTTTTATAAAATTGCAACCAAGATTGAAATCCAATACGATTACCTTGTAAGTCTTTGTTCAAGTAACGTTGTTTGTTTTCACATAGGTGTTTAGCCATAGTAGATTCACGCTGGAACTCTCTATTGCAAAACTCGCAACCATACTTGGTTGACTTATCAATTGCCTCTGTCTTTTTCGTATTGAGAGATATCTTCATCTGTTACTGTCTGGCTTAATACTTCAATGTCTGCTATTTTTAAATGGGGATATATTTCTGCAAGATGCATTTTCTTTTTTTGCTCTTGCACAAACTGTTTTGAATACTCTGTGATATCTTCACTGTTTGCTTTAGGGTATATCTTTGTAAAATATTCTTTTGTATCTTTTAATACTGCGGGTTCTTTTAACAAACTTACACGCTCTTTAATCTGTGGCAACCACTGATGATATTGTTTACCTAATCCGGGACTAGCCGCACATAACATATACCATTGTAGTTTAGGATGCTTGCCTACACTCTCATTAAAAAAGTATTTGTTAGCGTTATATTCGGTACTCATTACATAGTAACCCGCAACATCACCCGAACCTTTAACATAGCTTAACCATTTGATTAGCATAAAGGGAACAAACTTACGCTGTTGTTCAGGTGTAAGTCTATCATAGTAACCATAGTCTTTCTTATCTAATGCCGCAATAGCTTCAAACAAGTTAAAGTCTTGATTCTCTAGTTTCTCATCTTGGGGTATTGCTTGTTTCTTCGTTGCCATTAGAATGCCTGACTATAATCTACAATCTCGCAGTTACGACTAATCTCTTTTACAAAATATACACAACGTGGCTTATCACCATCATCGATAGGAACACATAAGAACTGTCCGTTTTTCAATCGAGGTGCATACCAAGTTACGTCATGGTAAATATCTACAATCTCAATAGGAACAAATGAGGGACTGAAAGCAGTAAGTGGATTAAACTCAAACGCATTGAATCCTCTATCGTTAATACTTGTTAGAGGCAATGTTTCTAAGTCACCGTGTTCTTGTTCACCAATAAGTATCTGCCAATCAATCGGCATCTTAATAGTTTGATTACCTATCTTCAATACAAGTGCAGGACTATTAAATGATTCTAAAAAGATCAATGGGATATAATGATAGTCTACATTACTAGGGTTACTGTTATCTAAGATAGCAAAACGCAGGTCATCAATTTCTTCGGGAAGTGTTTCTAAGTTATAGAATTCGTTGTCTAGGGTTAATATTCGCATAATAGTATTGTAACACTTTCTTATCTGTATGTCAACTTTTCTAAGTCAAACGGGTAATTAGCTTCTTTATAAAAAGCTTTACGTTGTGTCAAATGACGTTTGGCAAACTTACACGAACTAGTTACATCCCAGATTTGGACAAAATCTTTATCCTCAGCTTTTCGGATACCCCTACCAATAGACTGGATAACTCGCACAAACGATTTACCAGGTTCAATGAGCACCAAATTAAAAATTCTAGGGATGTTAATGCCAACCGCAGCCACACCATATGTAGCCACGATAATCTTGTTTGTGCTTGTTGCGATTTCATCATATTCTTCTTTCCTATCAGTCATATTAGTAGCACCACTAACGAATACACTATCGGGTAATCTACTAATCAATTCTTTACCTGCATTAACTCTATCTACTAGAATCAATACATTGCCTGTTTCTTTAATCTTTAATATCAATTCAGCAATTGCATCAAGTCTATGTGTATCTTCAAGCAAATGTTTCAATTCACTTTGATAATTGCTAAACTCTACTTCATCTTTAAGTTGAACAATGTTAACGTGACACTGTGCCAATACACCCTGATCTTGTAACTCACTTGCACTTAGTTTACTAATTACAGGACCTAAGCTTACAAATAAAGACTGTGCTTCAAACTTAGCTTTAGGAATAGTTCCAGTCAGTCCCCAACGAATGGGCACTTTAGCAAATACGCTAGTAAGTAATGTTTTAAGTGCATCAGCTTTTGCCATATGCACCTCGTCAACCATTACACAAACTACACCTTCAATGAAGTCCATAATATCTGCTTCACCTGCTTTAGTTTTCTTAAGCATATTATTAAGACTTTGCCAAGTACAGATAGTGTGCGTCTTATTATATTCCTTACGATCACCGAAGTATACACCAACATCTAAACCAAGATTAATATAATCTGCTTCTGTTTGTGTTACTAGACTTTTATTAGGCACAATAACAATACTACGACCATATTGTTCTACACTATGACTTAGTGTGGCAGTCATCAATGTTTTACCTGCACCTGTAGCAATTTCTTGTAATGATTGTGGGTTCTTTAAAAAGTTGTTAACAATATTGATTTGATAATCACGCAATACAACCGGCTGACCTTCAATAGGATGACCTTTAGGCCAAGTTTTGTGTTTAAACGTATCCTCGGACACTTCAGCGAATTCAAATGCAGTAGTATAATCTCTAGTATCTTCTAGCTCAATGTCATACCCGGCGTTGTCTAATAAGGGAATTATTTCAGGCAACAAGTTAATATAAGTTGAGCCACCTAAACTAAAATAACTTACTTTACCATTCCATCTACCTAAACGTACAGCAGGCAAATATCTTGCACCAGGTACTTCATACTCAAATAGTTTCATCAGTGCTTTACGCTCTGCTAATTCTACTCCTTCTATCTTTACGTTAACTTCATCTTTAACGATTATCTTACATTGTTTCATTTAATTCCTAAATTAACGGGTTCTGAGTTTACGCACTTTATAACTTTAAATAACTTTTTTGGAGAATCCATCATACCATAAGTTCTGTGATGAATCATAACAGGTTTATCATAATCTTGCAATAGACTATGGTCTCTTATTAAGCTAATATTAAACTCATCTAAAATACTTTTATTGATATTTTCGGGTACAGATTTTTTAGTAGCTCTACCCGGTTCAATGATGCCATCACAACCCAATTCAACTAACCACTTTACAGCAGAAGGTAAATCTCTAACTTCACACTCGACCCGATAACTAATCGCAAGTGTTATTTTCATAGGATCTTCTGTATCAATAAAGTGTTCAATTACTGATTCGCTTATATTGATTCCATATTGTACATAGTCCGCTACCATTTTTAAATCATTGGTTAGCGGTATGTCTTTGATGTAATCATATAAAATATCATTACACGCGGCAACGTAGTAGTGTCCGTTATTGTAAATAAGCGTCGGCTCCCAATATTTAACAGATTCGTATTCGCTAAGACTATTGATTATTTGTGTAGTAATTGGACAGTAATCAATTACGCTGAAATGGTCCGCACTCATCATTATCAATGATTTTAAGTTGGTAATACCATAGTCTATCTCATACTGCCTTTTATCTCGAAACCATTCCATTGTGTAGATTGGGTTCTTTTTCAACGCAGTTAAAAATGCTTTATTGAAGGGGCTTCTGAAAATTATCTTATTGTTTGAAATAGAAATAGAAGCATTGGTATATTGCGGAGAACTCGCTATTGTGTTACATTTCCAAGTTAACAACAATAATTCATCAGCATCGAGTTTATGTTGTGTAAACTGCCTACGATAGTTTAATACAATTTTTCTAAATAATGAATGTTGGTTGCTGGTTATAGTGTTGTTTTTCAATATCAATGTAGTTAGATTATTGACAAACTGTAGGTCATACCTGCTTAGTCTTAAATTGACAAGCATAAAAGTAGCAACATCTTCGAGGTTTTTAAAATCCATGCAATATTATAACACAAACAAAAATATAAACAAATGTAATGGTAAAAGGAGCAGTGCTCCTTTTTTATCGAAGAGGACTTATTGACATTGCCTCTACGCACACTGCAGGGGTTAACCTTTCATACAAGTTGTCTTAGCAAGATTCTGCCAGTTGTTGGGGCTAATCTTAACTAAGTCTGCAATCTTCAAGCACATACGCAAGGACACTTCACGTAGTTTTGTATGATTGTCCCACATAAACTCAATCACATTTTGCGATTGTTCTTCTGTGAAATCATAATCCTTAAACAAGCCACCATCAGCATCACGATGCACTTGCTTGATGCGCAACATCTTGTCACGATCACCATCAATAGTCAGGTCCAAGAAGTGACAGCGTGACTGCAAAGCTTCTAAGTGGTCCTGCAATTTCTTAGATTTGAGATTGCCGAATTTCAAGTTAGTGATAAAGATAGCACTACCATTGAAGTTGAAAGTATTCGGGATACCTTCTTCACGCAACAAACGTGAATCACTGTTCCAGCAAATTCTACGTGTCTTACCTGAATCAAGTGCGGCCTTGAGAATGTTCAAACTCAAGTCATCAGTAAAGACTGAATCACAATCGTCAAAAATCAATACGTTTTTAGTATCTGAATACTTGTACAATTGAGTATACAAACCCAATGCAGTCATTGCACCTTTGACAATTTGAAAGCGAACTTTTTTACCTGCAAGCTTGTCAAACATACTTGCTTTTTCCATTTGTGTTTCAACACCGTGAGACTTACCTACACCGGGCGGGCCTGAAACAATCATAGCACGAATGTCACCATTGATACAAGCACGTGACATTTCATCAAGGACCTCAAAACGTGATGCAATACGGTCCATTGCTTCTGTTTCAGTTTCTTTTGCTTGCTCAACTTTTGCAAATTTTACTGTATTTTCTACCACAGCTTCTCCATTCAAAAATTCAATATCGTTAATACTATCAACAAGGACCTTAACTTCAGGGATGTTGATTGCGAATTGACCGTCATTTTTAACAGTCACATAACCACCTTTAGCACCAGTTTGAAAACCTTTGACCAATGTAAACTCTGTATTGACTACAGATTGTTTGCGATAAGAGCCTGACAGAATACGAATCGTTGACATAGTTTCTCCTGTGTGTTAATCAATCAATACAAGTATTATAGCACGAATGCCATTTATTGTCAAATTATGCTACCTTGCGAAAATACTGATAGGGCAAGCCCAGTGTCCAAGCTAAGTACTCGTCATCACCATTAGTGTCCTCAGCTTCGTGGATCCAGCGCATAGCAGTAGCACGGTCCTTAGCACCCAACTCAATCAAAGATTGGATCCGTTGCTCAAAAACAACAGTTGCCGAAGCTTCTGCTTCTTTGCGGTTATTTTCCTCACGCTCAATGACAATATTTAGGTAAGCGAATTCCTTGAGGAATGTTTCCACAGTCCAAGTTGAAGTGTCAATACCACGGGGACGAACACCGTAAGCATCTTTATACATATCCCAATATGTAGCTTGATATTGTTCCAACTCTGTCAACTCTTCCCAAGATTTGAATTCTGTAGTCATTTCAAGTCCTCTTTATCAGTTTCAATACAAGTATTGTATCACAGGGTCCATTTATTGTCAAATTTAAGCGGCCAAGCGTTGTAGCGTTTTTGCAACATTATCTTGGACCAATTGCTCGAAACCTTCTTGGGTAACTGGATAGCCCTGTTCTTTCAACATCTTTTTGATGTGTGGTTGAATAAAACCCTTAGATTGCAAGATTGGGAGGGGTGACTCACCATTTTCCAAACGACTGAAGTATTCCTCAACTGTAAAGTTCTTTGTAAGGAATGTAAGGAAACTTGCTTTGCTACCTTTAGCATATTTGAAACGGGCTACAAATTTGCTTGCACCATCGGGCATAACATAGTTAATGTATTCTGTACCAGAAAAACGTTCTTTGCTAAACTTAGTCATTTTGTGTCCTTTAGTTAACTGTCTATGTATCTATTGTATACCCAAATCCAATTATTGTCAAATTTTCACTCAATTGGTAGCATTTTTTGGAGGAAATTTTGAATTTTATTGAAAGAATCCATAGATTCCTGCTCCCTATATCCGGGAGTAGACTTAAGATTAAACCCGTGCCCGGCTTCAGGGTACACAATCAAATCCACATTTTTACCTGCATTTTTTGCTGACGCTACATATTCGTTAGCATACTCAACTAAACAACAATTATAAAATGTATCTTTGCCTCCTGCAAAAATCATTGTAGGCACTTGTAGTTTACTTGCAACAGATGATCTGGATACTTTGGAAATTGCAGGATACATTGCAATTACTCCCACAATTGAATTGTCCCCTTGTACGGCGTTAACTAATGCACCGCCACCTCCCAAAGACAATCCTAACACAACAACTTTTCCCGACTTTACTTTTTCATTAGCCTGTGCTTCTGAAATGTAACGCTTTAAATTTGATGAGGCATAACCTGCATTAGGTGGAACATCTTTTCCGTCTACTAACAAAACCGAGTAGCCTAATTTTGTAATAGAATTTGTAAGATCCTGATATCGTTCGGGGCCAGATGACCCTGACAATACTACTACTAATGGACCTTTATTCTTTTCGGGAAAAAAGTATTCTTGGGCTTGAGCCGTTGCTGACCCGAGCATTAGTAAACTTAAAATGATTTTATTAAGCATCATAGTCGGCACCATCCATTTGTTCTTGCCAAAATGCTAATGCATCGGCTTCGTTGGTAAATTCTTCCAAAACGTGCTTGCCACCTAGTGGATGAGGGAACCAAACTAACCATTGTCCTTCATCTCCTTGTGTGCAATAAAGTTCTACTGGTTCATCCATAAAGATACCTTTAATTTAATTAAGACTCTATTGTAGCATAGAGTCCATTTATTGTCAACCCTATATCCTAACATAAATAAAATTTATGAATAGAATACTAGTAGCCTTTGATTACTGGGGGCCGAATTATCCACTAAGGAATAATCAAAACTTTAATAGACCATTTTCAGATTTAATTGTGGATGATATCAGTTGTGAGTTTTTTAATAAGATACCAAGATATGAATGCGTACCATCTTCTACTATAAAAGATGAAGATTTATTTATTTACCCTATAATAGCAGGATTTTATGAATCTGAATGGCCGTATAATGCCAATATTGATATATTATCAACAACCTCAATACCAATACAATTATTTAATAGCATACGTAGTAGAAATGGATTTGTAATGATAGACTTAGGTCACGAGGCGGCATTGACAGATTATTTATTAGATACTATACATTCATATTTTTTAAGTAAAGATATTCAATATAAAAAAATTATACTTCAAACTGGAAATCCTAATGGAGAAGAAATATATAAAAATTATTGTCTGAGGAAAGAAATTATGCCTGGTAAGGCAATGAAGATATCTTCTATTGAATATTTTGAATGGCATACAAGTAAAAATTATAATGTAAGTGTTAATAGCCTAAGGGTTGTGCCTTTACCAAAAAATGTAGATTATAGCAAAATTGAAAAAACATTCTTATGTTTAAATAACAGACAAAGACCACATAGAAAAAATCTGTTTATACTCTGGAATTTAAATGATTTAATTAAAGATAGTTTTTATACTATGTCCAATAAATCCGGGTATACCCATGACACCAAAACATATTATCTTCGTGATTATGTAAATGCTGATTTAATGAAACGTGCAGGAGTAACATCTGAATATATTGACGAAATAGAAAAAACATTACCGCTTAGACTCGATGATCCTAGACCGAGAAATTTATTATCGTTGTTTGGATCGATTAGTACATATTATCAATCTAGTTTAATTAGTGTAGTAACTGAAACTAATTTTGAGGAGCCTGATATCTTTAATACAGAAAAGATATTTAAACCAATGATTCATAGACACCCATTTATTCTAGTAGGTCCATACAAAACATTAGAAAAATTAAGAGAATTAGGTTACAACACATTTAATGAGTTTTGGGACGAGAGTTACGATGATATTGAAGATCCTACTGAACGATTATTAAAAATAGTAGAAATTTGTAAAGATATAAATAACTGGAGTGCCCAACAAAAAAAGCTTTTTTTCTATAAGTCTATGATTATAACAAATCATAATCACAAACTTTTAACGGAGTGTTACCACGGTAATATGCGTGAAAACTTTTGGCATAAATTTAAAAATATAAAAAACTATGAATAGAATTCTCGTAGCCTTTGATTATTTTTCACCGATATTTCCGCTAGTTAATAATCAAAACTTTAATAGACCATTATCTAAGTTATCGATAGATAATGGAAATTATGAATTTTTTAATAAAGTAGGTGGTTATGATTGCGTTCCTACATTAACCCTAACTGATAATGATTTATTCATATATCCTATATTAATATCATTGGGCCCAGATGACTGGCCAGTAAATGATGAAATTGATATATTAGCATCGACCTCAATGTCCACGAAAGTGTATGATAGTATATGCGGTAGAAATGGATATTTGTTTTTAGATTTAGGTAATGAATGTGCTATTAATGATAATGTAATTAAAACTATTCACCGATACATACATTCAAAAAAAAATACCACTTAACAAAGTTATATTACAAACAGGTAATCCTACTGGTAAAGAACAATATATGGAGTATTGTTTTAGAAATGGTATTGCATTAGATAAATGTATGAATATAGCCTGTGTAGAATATTTTGAATGGCTATGTAGTCGATACTTGTTTCAATATAGAAATTCTGAAGAAATTGTTCCATTGCCTAAAAATACAGATTTTAGTAAAATAGAAAAAACGTTTTTATGTTTAAATAGAGTTCATCGATGGCAACGTATTAATTTATTCTTATTATGGAATATACACAAACTAATGGATGATACTTATTTTACATTAAATAAGAAATCTGGACTACCTTCCGAAGATGTAATGAGAGATTTATTTGATACTACACTAATTGAAAAATATAATATAACTGATTCTTACTTAGATGAATTAGAATCTACATTACCATTAGAATTGGATGAGTTTAAAAGTTCTGCAGAAATGGCTTTATTATATGGACCAGTTGATTCATATTATCAAAGTAGTTTAATAAGCGTGGTTACTGAAACTAATGTCACTCATATTTTTAATACTGAAAAGATATTTAAACCAATGGTGCATAGACAACCATTTATTGTAGTAGGCCCATATAAAACTTTAGAAAATCTACGAAAAATGGGATATCAAACATTTAGTGAGTTCTGGGATGAAAGTTATGATAATATCAAAGACCCAGTAGAAAGATTAATTAAAGTTGTAGAACTATGTAAAGAAATTAGTCAATGGGATGAAGGAAAGAAAAAGTCATTCTTTTTAAAATCAATGGTTGCTACTACACATAATTATAATTTGCTAGCTTCGTTTTATGCTAATAAAAAAATGCGTAGTAACTTTTGGCATGAATTTAGAGATAAGAAATTATTTCCTATCAAGTAAATTCTTCTTCCATATCTCAATGGTTCTATCTAAACCTTCATCTAAACTAACTAAAGGCTTCCAGCCAGTAATAGATGTAATCAAATTATGATTACTATTCAACCAATAAATTTCACCGGGACGATGTGGTTTAGTATTCCAATTAACAACACCGTTCCAATTTAATTTTTTAGCAATCTTGTCTGTATAATCTTTAATCTTAATAGGACTATCAGGGCCAATTGTGAAAATCTTACCTTGCACTGTATCAGGGTTCTCAATGACAGTAAGCCAAGCTTTCAATAGGTCATCAATGAATATAAAGTTGCGATATGGTTCACCGTAACCTAAATTAATTTCATTAGGATTCTTAATCATTTGAGTGATGATTTGTTCTGTAACGAAAAAATCATTATCTACACGACCATATGCATTAGTTTGTCTAATAGCAGTAAAAGGTAAATCATAGCAACGATGTGCATACTCTAAGTATTTTTCACACGCATACTTTGCAACTGCATAAGGAGCATTAGGATTAGGTTGTGTATTTTCATCGAATGCAATAAACTCAGGTGTTTTACCTGCTTTAACGATGTCACTGATAGGTTGCCAACCATATACTTCCATAGTACTAGCAAAAACAAAATTCTTAAGATTCTTAACTTTTGCGGCTGACTCAATTAAGTTAACTGTACCTACATAGTTAATTTCACTGAAGGTAAGCTGTTCATAAAAGCTTTGTTCAACTTCAGTACGTGCGGCTAAATGCACGATGATATCAGGTGATATAGATGCAACTTCTTCCTGTACTTGTTTGTGATTTAATAAATCACTTTTCAAGTGATATAGTTCGTGTGTTTTTTCTAACAACGGGGTAATGTGCGATCCAATAAAACCGGAGCTACCGGTCAACAATATTTTCATTTTTTTCCTTTAGATTATATCTTGTATTTAAACAAAAGAAAACTTCTCAATTTTTAAATACTCGTTCCCATCACGCACAATTTTTTTATATCTACCATCTACTTTAACATCATTGTTTTTCAATGTCATATCCAACATTGAAATAAGAGGATTGTTATTCTCGATACTAAAGGTTACTAAGTTGTTAGATGAATCGCTGAACCAATATTCTTTACATTTAGCTTTTCTAGTATTAACTGAAAGTTGTTTTACAAATTTTAATTGTTTGCTATCAGCTACAAACATTGATTCGTGGTTCTTAACTTCCCTGTTATATTCAAATGACATTTTTTCAAATTCAACATCATATTCATAAAACTCAGGTAAGCGATAGACCAACGGTATCATAGTCTCTTTAAATGTTTTACCGTCACTATGCACAAAGATATTTAAATCTTCACGGAAAGGAGTAAGAGTGATATTCTTAAGTTTCCATACCATGATTTTCTTGCTATAGTAATCACGGATAATATTAGCCTGCTCAACATCATCATCTGTTACTAGACGGAACAATTCACTATCTAATAGTTTAGTGATAACAGGATGCAATCCGGAAGTATCCCTTACTTTACGATATCGTGCCCAACATACACTTAGTGCAAGAAGGTCTACACTAATTTCGTAGACTTCATATTTTTTAACATCAGGTCCATACGAAAGCTCATCAAAGTTGAGAGCGCCGGACCAGCCTGAACCTTGAGCACCATTATGGCTACTCAATGAGATTGTATTTTGACTAGCAGCCAATACTCCGCCGCCAATTGCTGAGATTTGCCAATTGTTAGTATATGACATTTTTATCCTATTGTAATATCTTCCATACCGGCTGTGCGTAATCTTACGATGTGACCCATCTGCCATTGTTTGGCTTCAAGACCTTTCATAATGCCCAACCACCTATTTCTTAACAGTGCCACTTCATTGATAAGCGTTTCAAAGTCAACAACTTCATCTTCACCATCAACATACTTTTCAGCGTCACGGCTTGTTAAAGCTCTATTATACGCCTCTAGGTATTTTTGAAAATGTTTTCGGCGAATTTGCCGTAATTTAATATTGAGGTAGTTCAATACTGCCTCTATCTCTTGTAGTTGATTGAAACGATGTTCGGTAACGCCCGGAATAGCGGCAATGTTCTTTTCAACATTACCGTATACCTTTACCTCTTGTTTTGCTGAGATTAATTCACTCTCAAAATGGGCAATGAAATCGGGTATTACCCCTAAGTTTTGCGATACTCTCGTGTACCAATTTGACATTTAATCCCATTCGTCTGTATCAATATCGTCATCGTATTCTTCGTAGTCATCTTCAACATCGTGCTGTTCAGCGTAACCTTTCAATGCATTAAGCATTTCCTTGTCACCTCTGAAAGCATCTTTGATATCATCTGTTTCATAATTATTATCAATCAACAAATTAACCAATGTGTCGGCAGCATCGCTACGATCATTGAAATCAATATGGGTGCGCAATGCATCCCATACTTCAGCAACAAAATTTAAACTCATTCTGTAACATCCTCCTCCGGTGTTACATTACTTATCTTTGTTTGTGCCTTTTGTCCATACTCACTCATTACTTTATCTAAGCAACCGTCAGCATTTGCTTCCCATGCTTTACGAAACTTCTTAATGATTTCACCATCAAGTGTTGTATATACTAATGAGTTGCCTTCTTTCTTAACAAGTTCAGCTTTCTCAATCATATCTAACATACCTGAGTAAGGACTCATACCTGTTTCATATGGGATCTTAACTTGTACAGATTCAAATGGTTTCGCATAACGAGTTTTCATAATCTTGCACGATGCACGAATACCTCGCACATCACTAATCTTATTACCATCTTCATCTTCTTTAAGTTTTAGTTTCTTCATAGCAACAACAATACTTGATGCATAAACGAAACCTTGACCACCTGAAATTTTATCATCTGGGTCAAACATATCTTGTGAAGCATATGTGTGATTAGTAGCAACTAATCCTACATTGTGACTACCGAACATATTAACACAGTTACGAACAAGTGCTGTTAGTGCTTTAGGCTTACGACCCATATCACCTTTCATATCACCTGCTTCAAACTGATTAACGTCAGTAGGTGTCAATAGCATACCCAATGAGTCAAGCACAAACAAAACTTTCGGTTTGTCTGTTTCGGGTAATACTTTGTATGACTTCATAAACTCTGAAATAGTTTTAGCAACGTCATCAAT
>Ga0222713_10004182_pt1 | contig 14567 bp, 9 predicted proteins | sample C33_649DmetaG_FD_165061 | JGI IMG/M metagenome (GOLD analysis project Ga0222713, IMG submission 165061) | Estuarine water microbial communities from San Francisco Bay, California, United States - C33_649D | ecosystem: Environmental > Aquatic > Marine > Unclassified | place: USA: California...
CTCGGCGGACTTATGCGGTTACCCACCGCGTAGACCTAGAACGTCAACCAATTTTAAGGAGAAAACAAATGGGAAGACCTTTACGTAAAGATGTACTCGGCGTAGATGCTATCGGTTCATATACTGGTGCGGCTACTGGTGTTCGTGTAGAAATCAATGATGGATCTCTAAGAACAGATGGTGTTATTATTAAACAACGTGGTGCTATCACATTCCAATGCACTAGAATCGGCGATGTTGCTACATTAGCAAACGTAGCAAATTACAAATTAGTTAATGCTACTCCATCATCCGGTACTATGAGAATGTGGGGATGGTTAGGTGGTAACGGCGGAACTGAAATTAACATCCGCAAAATCACAAAACGTGTCGCTACAGACTGGAGTGATAACAAATACACTTGGACGTTAGAAAACGATTCTTCAAACGACTATATCGTATTAACAGCAATCTAAGGATTAGTCAATGTCACAAGTCCTACAGACCAACGGCGATTACCTAATTAAAACAGGAGAGGGTAAGGATATTACCCTCGATACTGGTCCCGGTGTTGGTAGAGTAAGAGTTACAGGAAATTTATTAGTTGAGGGTGATACTCTTACCGTTTCTGCTGAAAACTTAAATGTTAGTGATAACGTTATAACGTTAAATTATGGCGAAACTGGTGCAGGAGTGTCATTAGTATATTCTGGTATACAGATTGATAGAGGAACTGAAACACCATATGGTTTAATTTTTGATGAATCAATTGATGCATTTCAAGTTGTAACCGGAGCAGAAGGTGCATATGGGTTTACAAATAGTAGATTTAAAACTAGATACATACTCACTGATGCAGATACCGATAATGGTGACTTAACATTAATTGGAACCGGTGCTGGTGTTATTAAAGTTACTGGAACTTTAAATTACGAAACGCAAATAACAGACGATGACGATATCCCAAATAAGAAATATGTTGATGACGCTATTCGTGACAATCCAACTTTCCAAGTTTTAGATGATGATACAAGGCTTATCGTTTCTGATAAAGACATTTCAGGTTCATTAACATATCTATTTGATAATACCGGATATACTACAGGACCCGATGGGGAAAGTGCTATATCAGTATTAGTTGATGGTTCGTTAATCGCACAATTTTTTACCAATAGACTTGAAATTGGAAATTTAGAAATTGGTGGAGGATATGACGGACTTGATATTACAACAAAATCAGGTATCACCAACGAAAATATTAATATTAGAACACAGGGTACAGGTAAAGTTGTTCTAGATTATGCGTTACAATTATTAGATTTAGAAGGAACTCAGCCTGCTTATGTTTCAAATGCAGGATTACTACACGCTGGTCCAGTAAACGTTGGAACTACTGGAATTTATTTCGTAAATGACAGCATTAATGATGCGAATGTAAGTAATGGAGCAGATCCGAGTAACAATAATACGAGATATCAACGAGGAGAACTGATAAGTAAAAACAAAGCATTACTTTTCAGTATGTTATTTTAAAGAGATAAGATATGATTAAAAACACTTTGGTTACAGCAAGTTCAGTTACAAACCCAGATTTAGTATATACTAGTTCTAGTACAGGTGCACCTATAGTATCGCCTGTGACAGGACAAACAAATGCTATCACTACAATAGTTTTATGTAATATCGGAGCACCTAGTGCATCTGACGAAACTGTTAATGACGTGGTAGTAAACGTGTACGTTGCTCCACAAGGTGTAGGAGCACAATCGTCAGGTGCAACTTGTAATTTAATTGTAAGTAATCTAACAGTACCAGCTGGCGAAACTGTATTCTTAAGCGAAGAAAGAATAGTTTTAGATCCAGGAGATGAGATCTATGTAGGTACAGACACCGCTAATCTTTTATGTGTAACAGTAAGCTCATTACCGGTATAATATGAAATTTTTAAAAACAGGACATCTAAACAAATTTGCTATTAATAATCAAACATTGATAGTATATCCTAAAGGTGTAGGCACTGGTAACAGAGTGGTATTCAATGCTGACGGCGGATTAATGCTACCAAAAGGCGGAACAGCAGATAGACCGAAACTAACAGGTGTACGCCAACCTACAGATGCCAACGGCACTATCCGTTACAATACAGATACTAATACTATAGAAGCATATATCAACAATGTCTGGACGACTGTAAGAGCACCAGGTGCTACTGCTATTTCGACACAGACATTAGGTCCAGGAAATGCTGTAGAAACAGTTTTCGGACCATTAACAACAGTTCCAACAGGAACTTCATATCAAGCCAGCGATAACAATATTATCGTATTAGTAGAGAACGTTTTCCAAATAGGAAATGGTACTAACTTTGATATAGAACAAAGCGTATCAGGTTCATTAACAGGTCCTAATGCACCTTATGCAGATGGATGGTATATCAAATTTACTTCAGCAGTTGATGTAGGCAAGGACGTAACAGTTTACTTCGGTTACGCTGACTAACAATGGCAATTGGGCGAATATCAGGTCCGTTATTAAATGAAAATTTACTAAGGAATGGTATTGACCTTTCTTTCGACACCGATCATTTATATCTCAACGTAACAGAAAATAGAATTGGAATTAACAAAGACAATCCTATATATGATTTAGATGTAAGTTCTATAATTCATACTACTGATCTTATTTCAGATACAGCAAGAATAGGAAATGTTAGATTTTTCGAAAACACAATAGCAACTACCACAGGCCCGTTAAATGTAGTATTATCCGATGCAGGTAATACAATACATTATGCAAAAATACTTACCGACGATTTAGAATTTGATAATTCTAGAATTTCAGGATTATCATCAAATCAAAATATAGAATTAGATCCGAACGGAACCGGTAATACTGTTTTTGAATCAAATGTGACCATTACTGATAATTTAAATGTTTCCGGAAATATTACATTAGATGGAAATTTATCTACATTATCAAATATCATCATAGGTGATGAAATATTAGATACCATTACAATCGCTCCTGATTTTACACAAAGTATAATACCTGGAACTGATAATCAATGGAGTTTAGGTGAAAACACAGGAGATAGCTCACCGAGAAGATGGTCTCAGATGTTTATGCACGATCTAACACAAGTTACAACAAATAGACCGAACGCAGTTAAAGTTTCTGATCAATTATGGTTAGACGGAACTATCAATAAAATCACAGGGTTACAGTCTAATGAAGATATTTTATTAAGTCCAGACACTGGTATTACATATATCGAAAGCACAAAATGGGAAGATAGTGATATTACTAATCTTCTTAATACTCCTCTTACATTTACTAGCACAGGAATCGGTTATCTAAGATTTATGGGTAATAATGGATTCGTATTGCCGTCAGGTAATAATGCAAGTAGACCAACAAGTCCTGAACTAGGAGACACTAGATGGAACACACAAGAACAATATCTTGAATGTTTCGATGGTAGTGTTTATCAGCTTTCAACTGGTGCTGGTGGGGAAGTTACCACAGATATTATGGAAGATCTAGGTAATCTCTACAGCCTCATCCTCGGTTAATTTTCCAATATAGATAAATATAATTAATCGCAAGTGCGACCACACTTGTGAGGACAAACAGAACAAACCCGCTATGTAAAGGGGTTATATCCGTGAAATTCGGTGGTACAAAGGAGAGCGCATGGCAATAGGTCGAATATCCGGTCCGCTCTTGAAGTCGAATCTTGAACGTAATGGAATAGATTTAGCCTTTGAGACTGACCTCTTATATCTTAACGTAACAGATGATCGCATTGGAGTTAATACTGCTTCTCCAGCTTACGACCTTGACGTAAACGGTACCACAAGAACAACAAATCTTCTAGTAGATAATCAATTAGATATAGGAAATTTCACTATCAGTGGAAATACCATTCAGGTTGATACTACAACTATAAATTTTATAGCCTCTCCAGGCGAAGCAACTTCTTATCATTCTATATTAGAAGTTGGTGACTTAAGACTAACTGGAAACGTAATTTCAACTTTTAATTCTAATGCTAATTTAGAATTCCAACCAAACGGTACAGGTGAAGTTGATATATTATCAACCACGAATATTACTGGCAACTTACAAGTTGATGGAAATATTAATGCAGATGGAAATATTACAATAGGTGGTAATATTATTATCGGAGATTCATTATCCGACACTATCGAAATTAATGCCAGTATTCAAAGTGATCTTATTCCTGAAACAGACAATACATACGATTTAGGTTCTTCTAGTTTTTATTGGAGAAGAGCATATGTAAATGATTTATATGCTGATACATTAGATGTTCCAACTCTAGATGTCGGCAATTTAATGTTCCGTGATAATGAAATTACAACAACAACAGGTTTAGATTTATACATTGACGGCAACGGAGCCGGCGGAGTTAGATTAGGTAATTTTAGAATAGTAGATAATGTAATAACCAATGTATCAAACGGGGCAATAACACAGATAGCACAAACAGGTACAGGCTATTTTAAAATAGCAACGACAAACGGTTTTGTACCTCCAAGAGGAAACGATGCTGAAAGACCAACAGCATATGCTGTCCTTGGTATGACAAGATATAATACCAACAGTAAAGCGTTAGAAATTTGGGACGGAGCGGCATGGAGTTCACCAGCGGGTGCTTCAGGTGCTGTTTCAGAATTACAAGCGAATGACATCGCGGCATCATTCGCATTAATATTAGGATAATACATAGATGCCTACCGTATTTAAACACGCAGTTGTAACAGATATTGGAACCACTCCGGTTGATGCATTACAGATCGGCGAAGGTGTTAGAGCAACCGTTATTGGATGTAATCTAGCAAATACTACAGATTTTGATACAGTTATCGTAGATGTATATATAATAGACGAAAATTCTACGCAAGGAGTGTATGTTAAATCATTGCCGATACCTCCGGCGAGTGCGACTAAATTAGTAACTCAGGGTGAAAAATTGATATTACCAGAAACGGCTGGAATAAGAATCGTATCTGATACAGAGGCAAGTGTTGATGCTACTATCAGTTATGTAGAAATTTCATAGGAATAATATTATGGCTAGTAATTATTACATTGGTAGAGATCCAGAAGAAATTTTAGGAAACAGTCCTAGATTTTTCTACGGCGTTAGAAGAAACGAAGATGGAGAATTATTTTTAGTTCGTAGTGATATGATTACTGATACTACTGACATCATTGATGTTAATGCTCCGGGAACTCCTAGTGAAACTTTTGAAGATTTTGAAGAAGGTGTAGATTATTTCGAAGGTATTAGAACAGATCATCAAATTGAATTTGATAATTTAAAATATCCGCAATATAGATGGGACGATAGATCACTATTTTATTATGTAGATAGTGAAGGCAGATTTACAGTAAGAATTAATAAAGGATACACATATCCACCAGGAACTTCTGGAGCATAAAGAGATAGACTATGGCAGATTTTAAAATAAGTAGAATTAGATATACCTGGAAGAATACTTGGGTTACAGGTACAGCATACAATCGAGACGATATCGTAAGATACGGAGCGAATACCTATGTTTGTATGATACAGCATACTGCCCAAGCAGATTTTAATAGTGATATAGCATATATTCCACCTGGCCAATCTAATGCTACTCCAAGATGGAGAAAGATGACTGATGGTTATATCTATAGACAATCTTGGCAAACTTCTACACTTTATAATTTTAATGATGTAATAGATTACGGCGGTAATTTGTATCGTTGTAATACAGCACACACCTCTAGCGATTTTGAATCAGATTCTTCTAATTGGACTTTACATTTAGATTCTATTGACTGGAAAGGTGAATGGCAAGAAAATACAACTTATGGTAAAGGCGATGTTGTAAGATACAACGGCATAGTCTATGAATGCACCACAGGACACACAGCACAGTCGTTTGCAACTGGATTAGAAGCTGATCTAGGCAAATGGACAGTCGTACATAAAAACGTAGAATATAGAGAAAGTTGGGTAGCTGACAGAGTTTATAGATTAAATGATCTAGTTAGATATGGAAGAACTATATACAGATGCACAACTTTTCATACATCAGGAAGTAACTTTGACGATTCGAAGTTTAGTGTTGAATTTTATGGATTTAATTTTAGAGGTACGTGGGATGAAGAATCATACTACGGTATCGGTGATATAGTTAGAGATGGCGGATTTGTATATTATTGTAACAGTGCTCACGTAAATCAACTTCCTAGTGATAGTCAATTAGGTATAAATCAATGGTGGAGCCAATTAGCACGTGCTACTAGATTTTTAGGAGATTGGGATGCCGACACAGTATACCTTCCAGGAGATTTAGTTAGACGAGGTGGACAATTATGGATTGCACTTAATTTAACAAGCACTGACGGAAGTTCTTTAGATTATCTGGACGACAGCGCATGGGAATTAGTGATACCTGGCGGTAGTTGGAAAAATTTCTGGAGTCAAGGATCTACATATTCGGTAGGAGATATTGTACTATTTGATGGTTCGGCATACAAAGCCAACATCGAGCATACTGCCGATTCACAAAATTATCCAGGTGATAATGGATCAGGATATTTTTATTGGGATCTAATGATACAGTCCGGTGACGGAGTAGGATTAACAGCACAAGGCGATTTACTAACCTATAATTTATCAAGAAGATTAGCAAATGATGGATCTACTTTCGATACAACAAATGTACCTATTGGCTCTACAGATCAAGTATTAAACATTAATAATCAAGATACTCTATTTTATAAATTCTGGGGAAGCAGTCAACAATTTATATATGTTGATAAAGATGGAGTTGATGATGACACAGATCCGCAGAGAGGACTAAATCCTTTTAAACCATATCGAACAGTTAGATTTGCCTGTGAAAAAATTGAAGATCAAAATTATTCAGGAACTAGTACAATATATATAGGACAAGGCGAATTTGAAGAAATATTACCTATAGTTGTTCCAAAAAAAACAGCCATTACCGGAACAGAAATTAGAACCACAGTAATTAAACCAAATCCAATCAATTCTAATCAATTAGCAAATCAAGCGTATAGAGAATTGTTAAGTCATTTGTCAGGTAAAATAGCGGGGATGTTCAGTGCAACTTTGGTCGATAAAACAGAAGGAAACACACAAACTCAAGTTATTCCTACAACACCAGTAGAAAGAGTAGAGCCCGATCCGTTAGGTGGAGGTGATAGAATTGTTATAGTGAATACTCCTATTACCGCAGAGCTTGCTACTGAGCACATTCAAACAGTCATTGGAAACATGGTTCAATATATCCAATTTAATGTTAACAGCGATGGCGCAGACGTAACAATAACAGGAATTAATACAGCTACTGAGCTTCAATACTATATTAATGCACAAACAATTTTAACACAAAACATAAATTTTCTTGTAGCTGAAGCAAAAGCATGGTTAGCAGTTAATCATGCATCAGACACATATGATAATACAATATTAACTAAAGACATTCGTAAAATTGTACGTGCTTGGATATATGATTTAACATATATTGGAAATTATAAATCAGTAAGAGAAGCAAAATATGCCGCCTATGCAGAATTAGGTTCTAAAGGCACAGATATGTTTTATGTTCGTGATGCTACCGGCATCAGAAATCTTACAGTTAAAGATTTAGAAGGATCACTAGCACCACCATCTATCTATGATTTGTATCAACGACCTACAGGCGGATCATATGTATCACTTGATCCAGGATGGGGACCAAACGATCAATCTGTCTGGATTACTACTAGATCATGTTATGTACAAAACGTTACTACATTTGGTTACGCAGTAACAGGGCAAAAAATTGATGGAGCATTACATAATGGCGGTAATAAATCGATAGTATCCAACGACTTTACACAGGTAATTTCAGATGGTATCGGAGCTCATGTATTAAACAATGGACGTGCTGAATTAGTTTCGGTATTTACGTATTATGCACAGGTTGGATATCTAGCGGAAGACGGAGGTGTCATCCGTGCTACCAATGGTAACTGTTCTTATGGTAGGTATGGAGCATTAGCAACAGGAATTGACTCAAATGAAACCCCAAGATCTGCGACAGTTAATACCAGAAATCAAGAAGCAGTTATAGCAGATGCTTTTGCTGGAGAAGTTAATGATGAAATTTTAGCACTACAATATTCAAACGCTGGTCGAAATTATACTTTAGGCAACTTTACATTTGTTGGGTCAGGAGTACAAGCATCTGTGATCGGTGATGAGATCAGAGACAATGCTATCTTTGATGTACGAATCATTAATGAGGCAAGACAGCCGTTTGATACCATAGTTCCAGATGGAAGTTTTGTTGTTGGATTAGACTACGAGATTTTAGTCGCAGGTGATACAGAATGGACCGCTATCGGTGCACCTAACAATGATGTAGGAACACAGTTTAGAGCAACAGGAACAGGCAGTTCAGAAGGAACCGGTACAGCATATTATGTCCCGCCATTAGCATCAGCAGGCGGTACAGGATTTATTCTAGTAGGTAACAATGCCCAGGCAGGTAATACAACAACTATTACGATCGCATCCAATGATGAAAACGAACAAGCAAACTTATTAGGAACAAGGATCATTCTTACATCTGGTACAGGTACAGGACAATACGGGTACGTACACGCATATAATTCTCTAACAAAAGTCGTTACGGTGTATAAAGAATCAGACGGAACTCCAGGATGGGATCATGTTATTGCCGGATATCCGATACTTTCTGTTTTGGATACGTCATCAACATATCGATTTGAACCAAGACCAGTATTTTCAGATCCAGGATTTACCCCTTCACAACAATCGTTCGGAGTGTCCACTGCATGGAGAAATATCGTTTGGGGAGAAACTACAGAGACATTAGGTGTTAAAACAGGGCAAGTAGGAACCGGGGAAGTAATTGAAGATGACGGATTAGTACCATATGCCGCTTCGTTCTTGGTAACCAAACAAGGAAGATCTTATACAGTAACTTTAGATGACGGCGGTGCTGGATATGTCCCAGGAGATAGTATCACTATTTTAGGAACAGACGTAGGAGGAGTTACTCCTGATAATGATATCAGGATAGAAGTTCTAACAACAACCGATGATAGTACAGATAGTGTAGTAACATTCCAATATGAGGGAGTAGCAAAAAGTGGTAAATTTATTGCGACAGCATCAACAGGAACAACAGCAGTATATAGTGAAGACGGTGTAACCTGGGAAAACGGAGATTTGCCAAGCTCAGGAGATTGGAAAGTTATCGGTGCTGGAAATAATAAATTTGTTGCAATACAGAATGATAGTAATGTAGCGGCAACATCCAATGACGGCGTGACTTGGACATCTAGAACTTTGCCTGCTTCGTCATTATGGAATGATATAGCATACGGACAAGGAATATGGGTAGCTGTATCTGGAGCAGATAATAGAGCGATATTTAGTGCCGATGATGGTGTAACTTGGACAAATGCAAATATTCCAAGTTTCGGAGATTCTACTGTTAACGAATGGGTAAGTGTTGCTTGGGGTAAAAATAAATTTGTTGCTATAGCAAATTCAAATAACGTGAATGCGACAGGTATATATGATGAAGACCTCAACACAATCACTTGGAATGTGACCATAATGGATGTAATTAGCGATTCGACACAGGTTAACTGGGTGGACATCGCATACGGCAATGATAGATTTGTAGCATTAGCAGATACTGGAGAAATAGCATACAGCTTTGACGGAACCGTATGGAACCCAAGAGACATGATTACTCCAGATGGTTCTACAATAATGAACTGGACTAGCATAAGTTATGGACAAGGATTATTTTTTGCTACTTGTGATACCGGAGGTAGACCTGTAGCAGGAGATGCTACTTCAGGACCAACGCAGATATGTGCCACATCACAAGATGGATATAATTGGACAATTAAAGAACTTACAAATTCTCAAAATTGGAAAAAAGCAGTGTTTGGCAATCCTGATATAATCTTAGGTGATTCTAGTTTAAGAAACAATTCGCCTATGTGGTTAGTGATCACAGACAGTGTAACTCCTACATACAACAGAGTTTATACCGGTGCTAGAGCAAAAGGTAGATGTGTAGTAGAAAGCGGAAGAATCACAGCGGTAAGAATTTGGGAACCAGGTTCAGGATATTACACAACTCCAACTCTTACTATTATCGATCCAGGAAATACCAGTGAACTGTTTGTCGAAAACAGAATAGGCGATGGTGTATTAGGACAACCAAGTTGGCTTAACAGAGGTGTTGGATATAAAACTTCAACAACTACAGTAACAGTTACCGGTGACGGATTTGGAGATATTATACCAGTAGGAAAATTTGTAACATTAAGCGATCTATCGAGGTACCCTGGACCAGGAACACAATTTATATTTGACGGAAATGCTCAGATTTATACAGTAATTACTATTACAGAACTCGGAGACATCGGAGATGTTAACGGTCAATTATCAGCGACATTTAGAATAACTCCTGAATTAAGCATTAATGATAATTTACAACATGCTACCGGAGTAACTATACGTGAAAGATACTCACAATGTCGTATTACAGGACACGATTTCTTAGATATAGGTACTGGTAATTTTGTTGAGACAAATTATCCTACACTATATAGTACAGGAAATTTTGTAAGTGCACCAGAAAATGAAATAGCAGAATCGGAAGGCGGGCGAGTATTCTATACAGCTACTGATCAGTCAGGTAACTTCCGATGTGGCGAACTATTCCAAGTCGAACAGGCAACTGGTATCGTAACATTAAGTGCTGACTTCTTTCAACTAGACGGACTAAGTGAATTAGCACTAGGCGGTGTTAGATTAGGAGGCACAGGTGCTGTTATTAGAGAGTTCTCAACAGATCCTTTATTCACAGCAGATTCAAATAATGTGGTTCCAACACAGCGTGCTATTAAAGCATATCTAGCGAATAGATTAAGCGTTGGCGGAGCAGAACTAACAACAGCAAGTTTCATTGCAGGTACTGTTAAAGTTGGTCCAGATGGAATTAATTCTACTATTAGTAGTTTTGTTAATTTTCCATCACTAGTTAGATTCGACGGTACTTCAGACGGAGTAACAGGATACGACGGAGCAGGAGAAGTCAGCGGCGCGATAGTTGCACAAACTATGTATCATGCATCCTTTGATGATGACGCTAACAGGACATCTTAAAGAAACGGTAAATACTTGATAACGGAGTAAAATATGGCAGAGTTTAGATTAGGTAGAATTAGATTTGTATGGAAGGATGCGTGGGTTACAGCCACGACCTATTATGTCGATGACGTAGTAAGATACGGCGGTAAAACATATATTTGTGTGGTAGGTCACACTTCAGCCGCAGATTTCTATACTGATTTAGATATCTCTCCTTCAAAATGGAATTTAATGACAGACGGCCAATCTTGGAAAGGTGATTGGGCGACATCTACATTTTATGCGATCGGTGATATTGTAAAATATGGTGGTAATCTTTATATCGCGAATGACAGTCATACTTCACAATCATTATCTGCCAATGGATTAGAAGCTGACATCGCAAACTGGGATGCCTATGCCGAAGGGTTCGATTGGAAAAATAATTGGGCAACTACTACTCGTTATAAAGCAAATGATATAGTTAGATACGGTGGACAAACTTACGTTTGTAATACAGGACACACTTCTGCATCAACCGATTCAGATGGGTTAGAAGTAGATCAAGGTAAATGGGATTATTTCAATAAAGGGTTTGAATTTAAAGGTGCATATAGTTCAGCAGGCGTTCGGTATAAAATTAATGATGTAGTTAAGCAAGGATCAAATCTTTTCCTTTGTACAACTGCTTATACATCTGCTACAAATTTTACTGCAGAACAAGCAAATTGGCAACTATGGGTACAAGGTGTTGAATTTGAAGATCAATGGAACGGTGGCGGAACTGCATACCAAGTAGGTGACATTGTTAGATATGGTGGTAATCAATATATTTCAAAAACTAATCATACAGCATCCGCATCATCACCACCAAGCACAAATACAACAGATTGGTATCTGTTTGCAGAAAATTTTAATTGGGCTAATGACTGGGCTATTAACACTTCTTACAAAATCGGAGATGTTACTAGAGTCAACGGAAATACATATGTGGCATTACAAGACAGTCCATCTATTTCAACAACAGCAACAGCAACAGCGGCAACTGGAAATTTAGTTACAGTAGGTGATACAACAGGAATGGTAGCTGATATGGCTATACAATTTTCTGGAACTAGCATAGACGGAATTAATAACGGTGCTACTTATTATATTGCAAATGTAGCAAGTGGCACTACAATTACTATTAAAGAAACACTAGCAGGGTCGGCAAAAACATTAACTAATGACACTGGTTCGATGACTGTTAATGCATCATTTCATCCTATTAATACAACATATTGGAATAGACTAAACAGTGGTATTAGTTGGCAAGGCGATTGGACCGATGACAATGAATATGAAGTCGGAGATGCTGTACGATATAATGCAAACGCTTACATCTGTGTAACAAAACATAGAGCAGAGAGCGATGACGGGTCTTCTATTGGAGTAGAAGGCGGTGGCGCAGTAAACTCAAGACCAGATCAAGATACTTCAGGTACTTATTGGAATTTATTAAACATTGGTTCAGACACAGCGGTATTAACTACACAAGGTGACTTGGTTTATTTTGCAGGTGCAGGTCCAGCAAGATTACCAGTAGGTCAAGAAGGTCAAATTTTACGTGTAAGTACAGATTTAGAACCTGAATGGGCTACATTAGGAGTAACAGAAAATGCTTACTATGTTGCTCCACACGGAACAGACGGTCCAGCACCAATTAATGGCAGAACTGTTGATAAACCTTGGAAAACAATTAGATATGCGTGTGAACAGATTGAAAAAGGTACTAAGTTTCCAAATGCGGCTAGATTGCTCGAACTTAATAGAGCATTTATCGCACGTGAAGTTGTAGAATGGATCGATTATCAAGTAACAAATACAATAGCACCATTTGATGGAGCGTTTGTATACGAAGACTTCCGATGTGCTAGAGATGTCGGATTAGTGATAGATGCATTAATACATGACTTAACACACGGCGGCAATGTAAAAATTCGAGGAGCGGCACAAGCAGTTGTTGGTGCATTGGTTGAATCTGAATTAGCAGGAACAGGAAGTTATAGCAAATTAGTTGAAGAGAAAGAAGAATCAGCCGCGGCATACGGGTACTTTTTAACTCTTGTTGAAAATATATTAAATCAACAAGCGCCTTCAACAAATTATCAAACTACAAACGGTGATAATTCAACTGCTGTTGTTTCACAATATACTGAAACAGGTATCCCAGCAGAAGCAGGAGCATTAACTAATATTACAACTAATTTAGTAATTTACACAAATGCTATTGCAGACGGAGATTCTTCAAGAATTCCGGCAAGATATGTTGAACCTGTAGTTATTATTATTAAAACAGGACAATACAGAGAAGTATTACCGATCATTGTACCAGAACATGTTTGTTTATTAGGCGACGAAGTTCGTTCTGTGAACGCAGGTCCTGCAGGTAGCTTAGTGCATAAATCAGATGCGAAATATAGTATTGAAACTGTTAATCATCTAGTAAGTGTAATAGGTGATATTGTTAAAGGCACTTCAGTTACTCCAACTTCAGGCAATGTAACAGCACAAGAACAGGATTATCCTTTTGCTGACACACCAGAAGAAACTAGAGTCGAACAATTAGCTAGAATAATCGCTAATCAAGAAGATTTCAAAATTAATACAAATGTATTAAGAACTCTTACAGATCCTACAAACTATAATACATCATACTTGGTAGGTTATGGAGATGCTAGAAAATTAATAAAAGAAAATAAACAATTCTTCCAAGAAGAAGTTATTGCTTATATCACAGAAAACTATCCTAATGTAAAATATAGTAAAACAAAATGTAGAAGAGATGTAGGTTATATTGTTGATGCTATCGTTTATGATTTAACATATGGCGGTAATTACCAATCTCTTAATGCCGGATTAGCATATTATGAAGGTGCAACATTATTAGTTGATTCTACAGAAAAAGCGGCTACTGTAGCGGCATATGGACAACTTAAAACAGCAATGGCGGCAGTAGCGGAACAATCTTCTTATACTGCATTACAAAGTACTGTTGCTCCTTATGCAGACACAGCAGGCTCTGCGGCGGCCAAAACTTTAATTGAAACTAATATACAAATCATCGCTGATATTGTAAATGGAGGCACTGCAAGTGCTCCAAATATTACCGTTACTGCTATTGCAACTAACGAAGCTACAGCAACATCACATGGATTGACAGTAGGCGATTCATTTACACCAAGAACAACAGCAAACGGTTTTGTAGCAGGAACAAAATATTGGGTATTAACTGTTCCAGGCGCTAACACATTTACAGTTTCTCAAACATTTGGTGGAAGCACTCACACATTAACTAATGGTTCAGGACTAAGCATCGTAGGCGATGTGATTGATTATC
>Ga0222713_10004186_pt1 | contig 14559 bp, 9 predicted proteins | sample C33_649DmetaG_FD_165061 | JGI IMG/M metagenome (GOLD analysis project Ga0222713, IMG submission 165061) | Estuarine water microbial communities from San Francisco Bay, California, United States - C33_649D | ecosystem: Environmental > Aquatic > Marine > Unclassified | place: USA: California...
CAACATGGTCAATTAGGTAATGGGACAACAACTAATCCAACTAATTTGCCTGTACAAGTTAAAGTTACAAATACTTCTACAAATTTGACTGGTATCGTGCAAGTTGCTTGCGGGGCATATCATACAGTATTTTTGAAATCAGATGGTAATGTGTTTGCTACCGGCGCTAATACAAATGGTGAAAGAGGTGATTGGACAAATGTTACTGGTACAACTTATTTACCTGTAAAAACCATTTTTCCTACATCTACTTTATCAGGAAGTTATGATGATTATATTTATTCATCAAATACGATAGTCAGTATTTTCGGTTCAATAAATAATGCACTTATTCATGATATAAGATATACAAGTAATAATCAATATACAGTATTAGGCAAAACTTATCACAATTACAGTGTTCCTACTGTTATGAATATTACTCAAACATTTCCAAACACAATAGCATCTTCTTATGGATTTGATATTCTTTCAAGTAATATTACTAAATATACACATGGAAAATCACACACATTAGTGTTACTTGAAAACACAAAAGTAGTTTGTTTTGGAAATAATTTAGAAAAACAACTTGGGACAAATAATCAACCTTTGATAGATCCATATCCAGGTCCTGAATGTTCATACACTGTTAATAATCCAATCAATTATGTTAGGAATACAGGTGATACAGCGAATATCACTGGTGTTATTGACATAGCTTGTGGTGATTACCATAGTCTTCTTTTGACAACAGGTGGTACAGCATATGCTTGCGGGAGAAACACTTACGGACAATTAGCTATAAATACTTTTACTACGAATGCTTTTGTTACTGCTGTAGTTGGTACAGGAGGGACAGGAACGTTAGCATCTGTCACGAAAGTATTTGCCGGAGGAAATTGCTCCTATTTTTTGACATCAGCAACCTTATATGGAGCAGGGGATAATGAAGATGGACAATTAGGTATTAATACAATAGCAAATGTATCAAAACCAACAGCAATTGTAGGAACAACTGGTACTGGAACACTAACTTCAAGTATATCTGATATCGAAGTCGGATTGAATCATGTAATGTTTTTGGACACAAGCGGTAATGTGTATGCGTCGGGTTTAAATAATAACAACCAATTAGGGAGACCATATTCAATCACGTCATCAAGATATCCTATATTGATGCATGAAGTAAGAGATGAAGGATATACATCAATACCGTTTACAAAACCAATAACTAAAATATATACTAGTTCATCAATATCAAGATCATATGTATACTATTAGACAAATCCATATAAGGACTGTCCTCAAATTATGATTATAATAAAATGGAAATAACTTCAAACGTCATCTTAGACGAACCATTAAATAAGATAAAACCGACACCACCGATCCAAAACATTCTAACACTCCAAGATCAGATAGTAAAAATGCATAATAAAAGGAAACCGCTGATACAGCAACTTAATTTATTGACAGATTCATCTCATAACTATACGGAAAAGGACGTAGATGATATGGAAAAAATAGAGGAAGAGATAGAATTCATAACGAACTATTCAAAGACCTTGATGGATCAGATGGTATGTATAATGAATGAACACGATGTCAAGGATATCCCGTTGCTTCAATTAGATTAGATCTCAAAAACATTTTGTATTATTTTTTCCAAAATCGTATAAAAAATGATTAACGCATTTGAAAATATATTCAATGCCTTCCGAGTCAACATTAAAGACTATCAACTTCACCGTGATGGAATATTATAATATGGATTTGATAATGTGCGTTGAATACGCGAACGACCCAAACAATAAGATTCTCAAGATTGTGGTAAGCCGAGAGTACGACCAAGAGTTGATCAACATCTTCAACTTAGAAAATCTGCCAAAAGATGTAGAAGAATTATATGATTACAGCAAGACAGTTTCAAAAATTGAAAAAGAAGATGACAGTTACGTAATCTACGGTCAGCGTATTCATAGAAACAATAACAAATACAGGAAGATCCTGTTCCACGAGACAAACCCAGTAGGAAAAATCAACGTAGAATTAAACAGAGAAATACTAAATAATACAGATATTGATTTCATGAACGACGAGGTTACTAAATACTATGAACGTGTTCTGAACACAATCAGATGGAAACGTAATGTGTGAGAAAAAAATAATAAAAAATAAGCTGATGATTAAGTTGGCTTATTTTTTATTTGTGTTAAAATACATTACATTTACTCTATTTCGCGATGAAATGAAAACCGACGGACTGTGGTAAAAAAATGCCGTTTTTTGGAGATGGTCAAAAATCAAATCCCTGCCCTGAAGTTCGAATCTTCAAAATCAAGATGCCACCCAAGGGATCTTCTGTCGCCAAGGTCGCCAAGGTCGCCGTCGCGATTGCGCAAGATGGCGTCATCGTGAAAAGGAAGAGAGGAAGGCCGAAGAAGATCATTTCTCAAGAAGCAATTGTCGGAGCAAAGGCAAATGCCCACTCTTCAAGAATCCCCCACATCCCTCCTCCTCCGTTGCGATCACCTATCTCCTTTTCCTTGTCAAGCGAACCCATAAGCAATCGCTTTCTGATTCTCTCTCATACTCCCGGACAGAAGAAGAGTGGCAACAAGCAACAGAGGATCAAGAAGGCGCCTTCTGCCGATGTAGGCAAGATGAAGACATCTTTTGATGGTATGATAAGGGACAAGATCAAGGATGTCGTGAGGACTGAGATTGCGAACATCGCCGGAAACATCGCCGATATTGTCAAGAAGGCCGTCGGTAAGGTGATCAAGAAGGAGATTGATTTAGCGTTTGAGAAGCATGCGCCGTTGAAGCCGAGCGTCGTTGTGGATTCAGACTCTGACGAGGATGAAGCCGAAGACGAGGATGAAGCCGAATACGAGGATGAAGCCGAAGAGGAAGCCGAAGACGAGGAGGAAGCCGAAGACGAGGAGGAAGCCGAAGACGAGGAAGCCGAAGAGGATGAAGCCAAAGAGGATGAAGCCGTGGAGGAGGGAGGAGGCGATGAAATGGAAGAAGATGACGCGCCTTCCAATTCTCCACTGCTTGCGAAGAATGATCACAACACACAAGAGGTGAGTTAATCCCCGTTAATCATGGTTTAAGCATCATGAATCTTACTTAAATTCTATTCTACACAAGGGAAGGAGGAGCGGACGCGAGCGCAAGTCTACTCAGAAGGCCAAAAGAGTGAGAAAGCTTTGAAAATGCCATCATAAATGCCATCATATATGCATATGTGGTATCTGATAATTTCTTTCCCGATCACTACAGAGCTAAAAACAACAATGGTTTCAAGATTTGTCAATGGCTATTTATTTGGCAAATAGATTTGAATGAAAAAAGATTAGATAGTTACTTGTTTAATCACAAATGTCATTGAAAAAGGAGTACAAAAAGTATTTGTATTTTTATATATAACAATAAATGCGAATTATTCAAGGAAATGAGATATTGATAACAATTTCTTCAAACCTATCAAACTCATCCAACATGCGTTCTCTAATTAATTTCTTGGTACCGTGACTATTCATTCGTATGTTCATCATCATAACGGAACATCCTAACATGAAAGCAGGACTGTAAAGCGTGTCAGGAAACATGTGATGTTCGTCCTTAAATTTGTGATATAGAATGTTAAGATAACGAAATACCTCTAGTAGCAAATAAGCGACAATATTTTGATCGTGAACGCTTCTGGAACAACGGATGAGGAAATTAATAGATTCAGTTTGGTAAAGAAACTCATCGCGTATGATAATATTATTTTTGATATTTTCGCAAAAACGATATGAACGCAATGACAAAGCGAGACACTGAATATTTTCATAGACCTTGTAAAGATTAATATTAATTTTTTCCCACCCTGTCATATCAATGTTATCAAACAAGCTGTTATTGACAGCGAATTTGTTGTTTTCATAAAAAGTCATATCAAAATACTGGATGAGGGAAGGCATAAGGGATTGATTATAAATGAAACAAGCTTGTAACATTTGGAATACTTGAAATGTAGCTTCAATATTCATATCAGACTGTTGTTTAACATTACTGATAATTTTTCCGGTAACAAATATATCGTTATTCAATGCGAGAAAAACATCCTCAAATTCTTTGAATGTGAAAGCACTTAGGTAGATAATATTAAATACATCAATTTTTTTTGATGTGCTATACCATTTCAATAACTCAATAGAGTGAATAGACATATATATAGAGTTCCTGATATTGCTTCTTGTGACAATAGCGAATTTAATGGCATCGGTGATCATAAGGTATGGCATAATATGGCCAACAATGACATCTTTGGGTAGACTTATCATATTATAAATAATTTGAAAATAAATGAAATTATCATTTTTTTGATTAAAAAGGAGTTAAATAATTATAAGTATATGGTAGATGAAATATGCCAGGGAAGAACCCGAATAAGGGAATTCGTAAACACGGCACAGAAGACGGACAACAGACAAATGTTGAAGTGTTCAAACATAAGAGGGCATATACGAAAATGAAAATAAAGAATGATAGTATATCAGATCGTATCAAGGACTTATATAACAATAATCATTGGAATTTGAAAGAACAGTTTAATAAATTAAAGGCCCATTACAGAGAACTGGGTGTAACAGGGGGGATAGCATGGGAGAATGAAATACAATATTTAGATTATGAAAAAAAGCCGATAGCGAATCCCAAAAGATCTTTAAATAAATTTCTTAACGGCGAATATAAGGCGATAGGAACCTATAAGAAACCGAATAGTATAGAAACAGAAAGAACCTACGCGAAGCGAATAAAATTCTTTACAAAAACATTTCCAGATTTTCATAGATTTGCCCAAAGAGATGATTTACAATGGACAATAGATCATAATAGGTTATTATTTTTGAATGTGTTAAAATATCATAGTGACAAGCATCAAACCTTATCAGCAATCAACAGGGATCTAAAGGCTATAATAAGAGTGTATAGATTATTGTTAGGGGATGGAATAGGCAACGAATTAAAATATAAGATATCATCATTACAGATAGCCATAACCGATATAAATAATTACGTAGACGATCTGAACAACGTGTCAAGTGATCAAGAACTAAATACATTCATACCATATGAACAATTATTAGACATATGTGACGGCATAGAAAAGGACTATAACGATAGATTGAGCAAGCTACCTAGTGGTATTCGTAAGAATGGGAAGAAGCATCCAGAAGATTTATTTCAATTACATCAGTTATTGTTGGCATTGGCAATAAATTTATGGAATTTCCCGAGTCGTTCAGAGAATTATGAACTGGTAATCTTAAAGAAGGATCATGAAGTTTACAAAAAAAGCAATTACGTTCTTATTACAGACAACGAATGTAGGTTAATCTATAATGAAGTTAAGAAGGGTCATAGACCTATAACATATGAGATAAAGAGTTCACATATAACAGCATTAAATATAAGACTATGTAAATTACTGAGATATTCAATAAAGATTTACGATAGACCATTTTTGTTTGTGAATTCAAAATTATGGTACAAGAATCGCAACGAACAGGTATCCCATACAACTGTAAGTAAATGGGTAAGGAATGTGATAACAGAGAAGAAGAATGGTAATAATAAAAACATAGGGGTCAATGTATTTAGGTCAGCATTTGTATCATATTATTTTCCGAGATTGAATAATCGTGGTAAAAACATATTGAAGGTACGAATGAGAACATCAACAGACATCATATTGCGTTCATATTTGAAGATTTATGATAACCCAGATGTGTTAGCAAGAGTTTCTGTGAAACCAAGTAAAAATCTATTGAGGAGGGTAGCGAAGGGAGAATCAAGGGACAACGCGATAGTTATAAATGATTCTAGGAGGGTCGTGAATAGGAATCGTGTACATGTAGAGAGGAAGATAGTACCATTGATAGATTTGAAAGAAAAATCAATCAACAAAGTTCATACGATGCGAATGAATAAATTTAAGAAGTGGTTCTTGGTAGGCAATAATAAGAAGAAATTCCTAAAAAAACAGAGGCACCCGTTAACATATGCTAGGAGATATGTCAGAGAATTGAACAGTGGCAAGAAGGATATAGATAGCCTGCGTGACATTACAAAGGTTATTTATAAGATAAAGGTGAATATTCATGGGGTGTTTTATTCAGAATTGCTTCTTTAGACAGGTGTCATAGTGTAATACCATCATCATATTATATTATCAATCCTTGTTGTTTTTGACAAGTTCTTTTACGGCACATATGATATGGTTGTATTTTTCGTTATCTGATTTGTTATAGATGATTACTAACTTATTTTTAATTCTATCATATAGCTCGTTATCTGATATATTCTCTTCTAGTTTGACTTCGTTCTTGTCACAATAGAGTAATAAGACTTGACTATTGTCTTTGATCAACTTTGAAGAAAGCAATCCAATGTCTCTTTCTTTCCAAGCATTGTTTTCTAATACTTTACATTTGTTTTCCTTTGTATAGACTATGTTATTGTTTTCGGGGAAGTTTTTATCAAAGTGTTTCTTTTCAATGTACATGGGGAGCGTGTTCATCCCTGCCATTAGCATTTTAATGATGTCATCATCTGTAATATGATCAATTCTCTCGCTTCCAAAGTTGTTTATAATAATATTATTGTTGTTTTGATTTTGTATATTGTTTTGATTTTGGATATTTTGTGTATTTATATAATTCTGTGGATTTGGTTCTCTTGCATGAATAATACTTCTAGCTTTACAATTGTTTGCAATTATATGCCTAGATTTGTGTTTTCTTGTTGTAAAAGATATCATGCATTTTGGACATGTCAAACAGTCTATTCCTTTACATTTCATTTCATGGTTTTGTAAATGTTTTTTAGTTTTATAAATCTTATTACATTTCATACACAATAAATCGTTACGGACATTTTGTTCCGTAGGGGGGACATTTTGTTCATTTGGGGGGACATTTTGTTCCGTAGGGGGGACATTTTGTTCCGTAGGGGGGACATTTTGTTCCGTAGGGGGGACATTTTGTTCTTGAGTGAGTAAATTACATTTAGTACCTATAACAGAATGTTTGTTAGCCAAATGCCTTAGATAGTTGTACTTTCTGTCCGAAAAGTAGTTACAAAACGAACAATTAAAAATGGACAGTTGCTCACTGTTGCTCATTTATTATATAAATAGTGTACATATTTAATATTTAAATGCTCGCGACCAGACCATAAAATTGCTCATTTTACCCCCTCTCTCCCCCCCCCTCCCTAGATTTTTAATAAAACAAAAATGTATGATTACAAAATTCTAATATATATTAGTTTTCATGATAGAGTGAATGTTGTCATATTGTCATAGAAGAGTTTTTGACTAGTTCTTTTACGGCACATATGATATGGTTATATTTTTCGTTGTCTGATTTATTATAGATGATTACTAACTTATTTTTAATTCTATCATATAGCTCGTTATCTGATATATTCTCTTCTAGTTTGACATCATTCTTGTCACAATAGAGTAACAGGACTTGACTATTGTCTTTGATCAACTTCGAAGAAAGCAATCCAATGTCTCTTTCTTTCCAAGCATTGTTTTCTAATACTTTACATTTGTTTTCCTTTGTATAGACTATGTTATTGTTTTCAGGGAAGTTTTTATCAAAGTGTTTCTTTTCAATGTACATGGGAAGCGTGTTTATTCCTGCCATTAGCATTTTAATGATATCATCATCTGTAATATGATCAATTCTCTCGCTTCCAAAGTTGTTTATAATAATATTGTTATTGATATTATTTTGATTTTGAATATTATTTTGATTTTGGATATTATTTTGATTTTGGATATTTTGCGTGTTTATAAAATTATGTGGATTTGGTTCTCTTGCATGAATAATACTTCTAGCTTTACATTTGCCTGCTTTTATATGTCTTGATTTTGCTTGTTTCTTTGTAAATGAAATCATACATCTTGAACATGTCAGTTCATCAACACCTTTGCATTTTATTTCATGGTTCTGTAAATGTTTTTTAGTTTTATAAATCTTGTTACACTTTGGACACGTTGGATTTTTATCAGGGTTGACTTTTTGTTCGTTTGGGTTGACTTTTTGTTCGTTTGGGTTGACTTTTTGTTCATTTGGGTTGACTTTTTGTTCGTTTGGGTTGACTTTTTGTTCATTTGGGATAACATTTTCTCCCGTAGTGAGTAAATTACATTTAGTGCCTATAACAGAATGTTTGTTAGCTAAATGCCTTAGATAGTTGTACTTTCTTTCCGAAAAGTAGTTACAAAACGAGCAATTAAAAATGGACAGTTGCTCACTGTTGCTCATTTATTATATAAATAGTGTACATATTTAATATTTAAATGCTCACGACCAGACCATAAAATTGCTCATTTTACCCCCTCTCTCCCCCCCCCTCCCTGGAATTTTTAATAAAACGAAAAATATGAACTAATAAATAAGGACAAAATATGGATTTTTCAAGAACTTCTAGCACTTCTAGCGCTTATAGCGTAAATAGTATGCAAAAAGCAATTGATGGGTTTGATAGACTATCGTCAGTAAATACTATAGGTAGTATTGGATATAACGGAGAAGATATAGGAACACAACAATCATCAATAAAATCAAATAAAGATATGTATTTTCGTGGAAACAATATGAGAACAATAAATACACCGATGCATCAAGGGATAGTGATGTATCAAGTTGCACGGACGCCGATGTATCAAGCGATGTATTATCCTAGATACGCGAAACCAGTGAACACGAGATCACTTCAGAAACCGACGACAATACCGGAAGAGAGAAAATCAATGTTAACAAGAATAAAAAACTTATTTAGGAAACCTAAACAAACATCAAAATTACACCCTGTGTATGTTCCCATAGATTATCAAACTTTTAATAGAAGAGGTGGTAAGAGACAGAAGAAGACGACGGATAAGAAGGGTAATAAAAGGAAGGATAAGAAGGGGGGAAGTAAATTACTTAATAATAGAGGGACGATAGATAAATAAGGAAAGTAATAAATAAAGAACCAAATAAGTTATATGACGACAATATCGTTAAATGAACTAAGGGTAGAGATCAAAGAAGAGACTAATGAATTGCCTTAAGTCCTAGGATATTGTTGATAGAACGTATTGAAGGAGTAGAGTACATATGCGTTACTTTTTAATTTTTAATTTTTAATTTATTCTTTTTTTAGTTTCTTCACGCATATGTACTCTGTTTCCTTAAATAAAATAACAAAATAATAACCTTGGACTTAAGGGATGACATAATAGAAGGGAGTACATGTAATACAGAATGTAAGAACAGTGTAAAACATGTCCCTTGAATAGACTTGAAGGGGCGAGAGAAGCGCTTCGCGCCATGTGCGACTCATTGATGTGATTATAACACCATAATGATAATACTAATATAACATATTACATAAGATAAGGAACAGACTAATGAATTGCCTTAAGTCCTAGGATATTGTTGATAGAACGTATTGAAGGAGTAGAGTACATATGCGTTACTTTTTCTTTTTTTATTTTTAATTTATTCTTTTTTTAGTTTCTTCACGCATATGTACTCTGTTTCCTTAAATAAAATAACAAAATAATAACCTAGGACTTAAGGGATGAGGGGATGACATAATAGAAGGGAGTACATGTAATACAGAATGTAAGAACAGTGTAAAACATGTCCCTTGAATAGACTTGAAGGGGCGAGAGAAGCGCTTCGCGCCGTGTGCGACTCCTTGATGTGATTATAACACCATAATGATAATACTAATATAACTTAAAATGTATATTAAAGACCACACAAGTGAATTCTTAAATTTTCGTTATAGTATTGAAGGAAGAGAGTACATATGCGTGAAGAAATAGAAATAAGAATAAATAAAAAATAAAAAAGGAAATAACAACACATATGTACTCTGTTCCTTCAATAAAATGATAGAATATCTAAACAGAAGGGGTAGGTTTTCTCTTAATTTTTTTAATATTTTTCAATTGACCATATGAAATAGATGAAGATTTCGTGGAATTATGATAAGAAATATAAATAGTATTATCAACACATTGTTGGATTATGTCAATATGCGATGCGATAATGACACTATCAAATAGATGTAAAAGACCTTTCAGGAAAGATGGAACAATAGACAGATTAATTTTATCACAAGCAGTGAAGCCTTCGTCGAAGAAGAGTTGAGTGGATTTTTTGTTAGAGAATAGACTCATACGAAGAGAGAGTGAAATAACGAACTGTTGGAAACCAGAAGCTTGATTAACACTAATAACTTGCTTAATATCGTCGTGGTTAATATTTCTAATCAACCAGTTAATATGAATGACATCTTTGACCTCGGAAATAATATAATCAAGTTCAAACTTCTTAGTATCGGAATGACATAAAGTTTTGATATATTTATTAGTCCTAAGAAGGAGATGCTTTAGGATGTGTTCATTATAAATTTCTTTTCTATAGATTTTAAACCTATCAATGATGGTTTCAAATACCATAATAAGGTTATCAATATGAATGAGAACATGAGAGAGCGATTTACAATTAGCATTATTATCATAATTATAAGTACAGATAGTATGATATTTGGTAAGAATATCATTAAGATTCTTAATGTCGGCATCAATTCGCTTGATATAATCAAACAATTCAATCTTGCGCTTGATAGCAGGCAATTTATCCAATGACGATTGATAATGCATAAACAGCTCATATTTTTGGATAGAAGATTTGATACGGAAGAAGTCGTGCGCTTTAACAATCATAAACACATCATGATACTTTTTCCAATCGCTATAATGTGATTTAAGTAATTCAAGTTTTTTAATGCGCGGTTCAAATGTCAAATAATTATTGATAGATTCTATATCACAATGAAGGCATTGTTTTTGATTAATAAGATCATCATAATTCTTTTTCCACGATGCATACAATTCATAAGATTCAATGGTTTTATAACATTTATATAGGTCATGTGATAATATGTTAAAGGATGAAATGATATGAGAACATACAGTCAACGCTTCTTCACAACGTAGTATGTCGCAATTCAAAGTTTTTTTATCATTAATAATGGTATTTAGTTTGTCAGAAAATGCGTCATATTGCTCTTTGCTAATATAATGATCATACCACAGATGATAAAGATCATATTCGGCAAGAGTAATAAGATTAGCTTCGTTAGTTTGATAAATTGAGAGGAAATCATACTCTAGGTTGCCATACAGTTTATCATAGGACTGTTTGATAGAAGCTTGAAGACCGTTAATGATGATGTGAAGTTCTTTAATTCTTGACACCCACGACCTTTTACAACAGAATTCGCAATCAGGATTATATTTATATTCATCATTTGTATTCAATAGCTCAAGTTCGTTTTGGTATATTTTGAGTTCATTTTCAAGAACATAGGTATCATCAAGACCATTATAATACGTTTCTAATATAGCTTCATCGCGTTTGATAGAATTACGCAACCGTTCAATATCAAGTTGCGTGAACTTTGACAGTTTATTATGAATTTGTTTAGCAGAAGTGAATGAAATAGGAGTAGTAGGTTTAGAACAAACGACAAGTTTGTTTTTCTTCTCGTAAACCTTGTTGAAGTCTTCGTCAAGTTTACGAAGGGATTCTTTAAGGGCAATGATCTGATTGGTATAACCTTCCTTGTCACTTAGCGACTGAGTATATGAATCAAACGTACAAACACAAGGTACACAACTGTCGCGTTTAACACCATTAGGTTTATCAACAATACTATTAGAAGAACAGAATGATGATAATTTGGAAATAGAATCATCACAATTGTATAAAGTAGTAATATCATTCAATACCTGTTTACGTGTTTTAAGTGGTTTAGAAACTGTGATAGGTTTTTTATCATTTAAGTCGTTAAGTTTTTCCATAACCTCATCATAATTGCGTTTAAGATCATTAAGTGTATTCGTAAGATCTGAATCAGAAAGTTTAGAATATTTATAATCAAGATTAAGACAATCTCTATATTTCTTGACAGCATTTTCTTCTTGTTCAATAAGTTCATATTCACAAGGTTTGACAATGACCGGAGGAAGAGTGATAGATGAATTATAAGATTTTAATAGATGAGATAATTGTTTCTCAGTAGTATTTTTAAACAATACTTTCAGTTCGTTAAACGATTCAATGGCCTTTTGGTATTGATCTTCATTTTCTATATCAAGTTTACCAAGATCAGCAATAAGAGAATGAAAGTCAGTATCAAGAATAGATTTATTATCAAGACAACTGATGTCAATCGCAATAGAATTAATTTCATTTAGAAGAACATCTTTTTGATTTTCAAGGGATTGTAGAGTAGTAGTATGTTCTAGTAACAAACTTTCATCTATATTGTCCTTTTGCGTAGATGAAATAAGTCTGTCATAGACCTGTTTCTTAGACGTGATAACTTTCCTAACGTCTTTATATTTATTGATACAGCCTTTGAATAGATCGTAAAGGCTATAGATATAATCTATATTAGTGGCCTTGTCAATGACAGCTACACAGTCTTTGTAACTCATTTTAAGTATATCAAAGTCTCCATTTTGCGTGATCATAGACGCAGCTAAGAATTCGTCAATAGATCCAAACAGTTTTTTGATTTCATCATTACAAGCGTTATCAGCTTTTAGTAATTCTGTTTCACAATCGCTGATATATTTGTAAATATAAATTCGCCTTTTATTCATACTATTACCTTCCTTTTTGACAAATTCTCTTGATATACGGTACATTTGACCAGAGACAAAGACATCAATTATGGTGTAACCTTTATCGTGTTTATAATTAATGATTCCATTTGAAAGAACATTTTGTTTCATGGGAGTAATATCACCCCAAAGCGCAAGCGTCATAATATCATAGATAGCAGACTTACCAGTTCCGTTATTGCCAGCAATCAAGAACGTATCTGATTCAGCTTTTGAGAAATCAATCCAATTTTTCCCTTCGTAACAGTATAAATTATCCCATTCCAGATACTTAATAGTGAAAGGAGGTCGTTTTTGTTTTATGTCTTCTGATTTCATACAATTATTAATGAGGGTTGATATTTCCTTGTTTTTCTTATTACATTCATCTTTCATATCTTCTGGGTATTGAGAAACATCAAGTAACAGTTTTTCATTAGATTTAACAACATCTACAAACAGATTGTACTGTTCTGGGGAAAGATGTTTACTAAAATGCTGTATAATTGTATTTTTGTCAACGGATATATCCATATCATCTTCAATATGTTCATAATATGTATCAACAATGTCATTAGATGATGTGGTCTGCATAGCACGATTGTTTATAATATTAAAGTTGATATCATATTTATTAAACAGGGCAAGAACAGATGGGAAGTCAATGTTTGAGAATAACTTAACCTCTACGTTTGTCGGAAATAGAGACCTGTTTGACAATATGATTTCTTCTAATGGAACATAAATGCCTTTATATTTGATAGTAATAATTTGATTCTCATCTTGTTTAAGATTCAAGAAACCGAAGTCGTTAAGGACGTTAACGTTTTTGATAGTTTTATTATTCAAATTCCATATCATATATCCATGTAGCAATACATCTTCTCCATGGTTTTGTTGAATAAGAGATCCAGAATATCCCCAAAGTGTCTTATCATTGTACATACCCTTCTGACGAAGATGAATATCTCCTAAGATAGCATAATCAAAGCCATCAAGCCATTCAAAAGGGTATGGTTTCATATAGTCTTTAGCTTCTTGTGTATGATTAAGCCTAACATTGGCAAATGTACCGTGAAAGAGAGCTACTTTATGTTTAACATTATCAACTATATTAGGGAAAGAAGGAAGTGATTCAATACGTCCACTTGTCTTAAATGTGTCAAGAGTATCATCAATACTGACATAAGAGAAGCCAGTATCTTGGATTACAAATGATGTGCTCTCGTTTAATAGAATTAGATTTGGAATATGAAATGTGGAAGCAATAAGAGAGGGTTGATTAGCTTCATTTTGATTTCTATCGTGATTACCATGAAAGAGAATAGTAGTTCCAATAGCTGTAAGACCTTCGATGAACTGTTTATAAAGTGCTAAACCGTAGTTGCCAATAACATTTTTATTATGAAAGATATCACCAGATACTACTATAACGAATTGATCAGGGAATAGATTCTCTTCCTTAACATTTGAACTAATAGAGGCAAATAATCTATTGAACACATTACTATATTCGTGATAGCGACAAGAGTTGTTGTCACCATTGCGAATGTGTATATCAGAGACGTGAAAAATTTTCTGAAGTGCCATTACTATAATATATAACTGAATAGCGAGTAACTCTGCATCATTTTTTTATTTTTGAAAGAAGAACCGTTACAAAACCGTTAGCTACTGCGTAGCTGAAGTGGCGCGAACCGAGGACGCTATAATTTGGCGTCCCCAACTTCCTTCAATACTTCAAGCAACACGTGCAAACTGAGGACAGGAGTGCGCGTCCACCTCACTGAGGACAGCATTTGTTGGCATCCTCAACTTCCTTCAATACTTAAAGC
>Ga0222713_10004188_pt1 | contig 14553 bp, 18 predicted proteins | sample C33_649DmetaG_FD_165061 | JGI IMG/M metagenome (GOLD analysis project Ga0222713, IMG submission 165061) | Estuarine water microbial communities from San Francisco Bay, California, United States - C33_649D | ecosystem: Environmental > Aquatic > Marine > Unclassified | place: USA: California...
GACCTTAACAAGAGCCTGCCTGTAAGTGCGGGTTATACTCGCAACGTATTCTGGGGCCTTAAGACGGCCTTCAATTTTCAACGAGGCCACCCCGGCCTTCACTAGCTCGGGCAACACGGCCAGCCCTGACAGATCTTGCGGGCTCAGCAGATATTGGCGGTCGCCCAGATCAATTTTTTGCCCATCTGAGATCAGCTCATAGGGCAACCGACAGGCTTGGGCGCATTCGCCTCGATTGGCGGAACGACCGCCGAGTGATTCGCTGGTCAGGCACTGTCCGGAGTATGCGACGCAGAGCGCACCGTGAACAAAGACTTCCAAGGGCAGAACCACTGGCGCAGATTTCTGTGCATCCTGGATCGCGTTGATCTCGGCGAGGGAGTTTTCACGCGCGAGCACGACCAACTGAGCGCCCAGCTCGCGGGCAAACTCGACACCCGCTGCGCTGGAAATGGTCATCTGGGTCGACGTGTGAATTGGAAAGTCGGGTGAAAGCCGGCGTATCAGCCGGCAGATTCCAATATCCTGCACGATGGCGGCATCGACGCCGGCCGAGATGATGGATCGCAGATAGTCCTCGGCCGAAGCAATTTCATCGGCGAACACAAGCGTGTTGAAAGTGACATAACCTCGAACTCCGCGTTGATGCAGAAATGTCATCAAGGCCGGCAGATCGGCTTGGGTGAAATTTTTTGCACGCATCCGCGCATTGAAACGCTCCAAGCCAAAATAAATCGCATCGGCCCCATTCTCAACCGCGGCCCGGGCGCATTCCCAGTCGCCCGCCGGGGCCAGGATCTCTGGTCGACGCCAAGCGGAAGCCATGGGGGCTACAGCGCTGGAGGTGGCGGATTGAGTGGACTGCGACATTTGCGTCAATGAAGCGGTTCGCGGTGAACCAGCAACTGCATTCCCCAGTGGCGGTTTTCTAGCCGAGTGCCTAGACTCACTTATGATGACCGTGGCGGATGATATCCCACACCACGTAAAGTCCGAGCACTGCAGATAATAGTTAGCCGATAATCCCTAGGGCAGGATACCCGAACAGATGAGGTTGAATGCCGGTGGTTACGATGAGGGAAGAGCCAATAATCAAAGCCCCGATGACTACCCCGAGGGTAATGCGGTTGGCGGCTATTTTCATGGCAATGTCGTGATCCTCCAATCCGCGATGCTCCAGTTTGATGGTCAGATTATCGTGTTCCAACCGTCTGATGAGACGGTGCAGTTCTGCCGGCAGATCCTGCAAACTGGAGAGGGTGCTGCGGATCAATTCGCGACTGCGCCGCAACAGGGTGCGCGGATTGTTTCTTTCGCGGAATAATTCACGCAGGACGGGTTTTGCCTGTTGGCGGAGATCAAATTTTGGATCCAAGCTGCGTCCAACTTCCTCAATCGAGAGGACGGCCTTGGCCATCAGCGAATAATCCCGGGAAAGAGGAATGCCATGCTGGCTGAAAATGAAGAGCAGTTTGAGCATCGCCCGACCCAGCTCGAGATGGTTGATGCTGAAATTTAGTTCTTCGCGCAAAGCGAGGGTGATTTCCTTTTCCATTTGCCGGAGGTTGGGCCGTGCATCAACCGGCGCCAGATCCGCGGCAATTTTTACAATGCGGTCGGCATCCTGTTCGACGGCAGCCACCCAGAAATCCGCCAAGGCGTAACGCAGTCTTTTGGTCAAGTGACCGACCAGGCCCCAATCCAAAAAGCACAATCGTCCGTCATTGGTCAGCATGACATTGCCGGCGTGGGGATCGGCATGGAAAAATCCATCAACCAGGACCTGTCGCATTAATGAAGTGGCGCCATAGCCGGCCAATAAATGCAATTGCTCCTCGGGCAGGGCTGGTTTGTCCACGGATGTTCCTATGATCCGCTCCATGACAAGGACCCGTTCCGTGCTATACTCAGTGAAAACTTGAGGTGCAAAGACCTGCTCCGGATGAGGGTTCAGGCTGTTGAAATACTCCTGATTATGCGCCTCGGTTTCAAAGTTCAGTTCATGAAGGACTCCCCGGCGTGCCTCCTGCATGATGCTGACCAGATCCACGCCGCCGAGCGCAGTAATACGCCCCTGCAGTTTTTTCCGCCACCCAGACGGCGAGATTCAAATCAATCTCGATGTTGTGGCGGATATCGGGCTTCTGCACCTTGACCGCCACGCCTGCCCCGGATTCGCGGAGGGTTGCACTATAAACTTGGGCCAACGAGGCGGAGGCCAGTGGAGTTTCATTAAACTCGGAAAAGATTTCCGTCAGCGAGCCGGACATTTCTTTTTCCAATACCGGTCGCATCTTGGCAAAGGGCAAGGGCTGCACTTGATCCTGCAACCGGCGCAATTCCAGGATGAGCGCGTGCGGCAGCACATCCGGACGCATGGATAGGATCTGGCCCAATTTGACAAAGGTGGGCCCGAGTTCCTCGGTCGCCAAACGGATCCGCTCAAAAGTGCTGCGATTGTTTTCCGGCTCCGGGGCAAATCGCTGCCAAAAGCCGGACGGCCAATCGACTTGGCTGATCAGATAAGCGAAGCCGTGCCGGGCCAGAACGGAGAGGATCTCCTTGGCCCGAACAGCCTGATTGAGCAGATCAAAAGGCATTACGACTTTTTGGATGTCGTGGAGCGTTTGGCCCCATTTTGTTCCAGTTTGGTCACCCGCTTTTCCAGTGCATCGATCCGCTCACGGGTCTCTGCATTGAAATTTGCCACCAGGGTCTTGATCTTGGTATTCAGCTGATCGCTGATCTGCTCGAATTCCGCCCGGCCATCATCGGCCATCTTCCTGGCGATTTCCTTGGCGTCAGCCGCGGATACTTTGCCCTGATCGACGAGATCACTGAGTGCGGTCTCAACTTTTTCTTTGGTAATCACGGCGGCGCCGATTCCGGCCAGCATGGTTTTTTTCAATGAATCAATCATGTCACCACTATATGATTCATCTGCGTCAATGGCAAATGCTTAGCCCAATCCGATCAAGTTGCGGGTTCAGCCGGTGGTAGTGGCACCGCATTACGTGCGGCATGCGGTGCCGCCGCACGCAACCAGGCCGCGAGCAGGATGGTGCCTACAAAGGCAGCACATGAAAGCCAACCCACCACCGGATAGTGGAGTAATCGGCCATTCACCCCTTCAACAATAATCAACCCGGCGACGATATTGGCCAACCCACCCGCGGCTTGTTGCACCGCTGAGTTCACACTCATGAATCCGCCCCGATAGCGTGCCTCGACCGCGTTGGTGATCAACGCCATGGTCGGAGCAAAACGACCTGACATGCCGATAAAAAGCAGCGTGGAGGCAATCAATGTCAGATAGAGTGGGCCTGGTCCCAAGCGGGTGACGAGCCACACGGAGGGTATGCCGACAAACGAGATCCCAATCAACACATGCAGCTTGTCGTAGCGATCGGCCAAGCGTCCCAGCCAGGGCATGGTGAAGAAAGTGCAGATGCCTCCAAAGAAATAGATCATCGGTAGTTGAATTTTTTCATCGAGGCCAACGTTGGTCACCATGCTGGGAGCCATGAACGGCACGACGACCGCGCCGGCAAAGACCAGACATGCCGTCAGTAACAAGGCGCGCACGTGCACTCGGTGGGTAACGATCTCGAACATTTGCCTGACTGGGTGGGCACTACTGCGGTGACTCACCACATTTGGTAGATTGTGCAGGGCCAGAATGAGAATGGCAAAGCTGACCATCCCGAGGAGAAAAAATGGAGCGTGCCAGCCCAGCCAACCCGCCAGAACTAACCCAACGGGGAGCCCAAATATGGAAGCTAAAGGGAAGGCGGCCATAACCGTGCCCATGGCGCGACCACGCCGTCCTGCGGGTATTGCATCCCCGACCATGGCAGTCACCACCGAACCCGAGACTCCGCCAAAGGCCCCCGCGGCCACCCGGGCCAGAAGTAGAAAATGATAATTGGGAGCCAAGGCACAAAGTAGGGTGGCGATTCCAAATCCAGTGTAGAGGGCGAGCAGGGCGGTGCGGCGGTCAAAACGATCCAATACAAATCCCCCGAGGAAACCAGCTACAGCGGCCGAGATACCATACGCTGCGACCAGAAAGCTAAACTGTCCCGGACTAATTGAAAACACCCGCATGAGGCTCGCCCCCAGCGGCATCATGATCATGAAATCCATGATATGGGTGAATTGGATCGCGGCCAGGGTGAGTAATAGCAGACGCTCGCGTTGAGGCGGTAGAGTAGTGGCGTCGGGCAAGGGCATGAAGCGTCGAACTATTGGGGGTCGTTTCCGATTCGCAACCCGCTCAACCTAATTGTGGGCTTTTGCCATTACCCCATCCTTCAGCATGCGCAAAAATTGGGTGACCCCACGGCTTTGATAGCTTTGCAGATGTCGGATGATCACCAATTCGCGTTCAGGATTGGAATCAGCCAAGGGCAAATACGCCAGGGTGTCGTTGTCCTTGGAGGATTGGGCCACACGGGGAAGGATTGATATACCAGCCCCCAAAGCTACCAGCGACTTTACCGTGGCCAACTGTGAGCAACGGTAACCAATGCGTGGTTCGAACTGATGATTGCCACAAAATTGGCGGACTTGCTCAAACAATGAGCTTGAACTGCCCAACATTACGAAAGTCTCATCGGCCAGATCGGCGGCATGGATTTTCACGCGCTTGGCAAAGGGATGGGACTGACTGACAACCAGCAGTAATGGCTCATGGAGGAAAGGTTCGATCGACAAGGACGCTTCGCGCACTGGGGTTGAAACCACTGCGACATCCAAACTCCCATCAATCACACCCTGCACCAAGTCAGTGCGGAAGTCTTCCCGGGCGTAGATCTCAAGATGGGGATATTCAATTCGCGCCTGGGCAATCAGCGGGGGTAGTATGAATGGAGCCACTGAAGGGATTGCACCTACGGTGATCCGACTCTCCAATCCGGGATGATCACGAATTTCCTTTGTGGCATTATCTGCTTCCAGGATGATGCGCTGAGCGCGTTCTAGGAAAAATCGACCAGGGTCCGTCAATACCGCTTTTCGACCCAATCGGTGCAGTAACTTATGACCGAGCTCCTTTTCCAGATTTATAATCTGCTGACTTAAAGCAGGTTGAGTAATATTTAACTTTTCGGATGCCCGGGTGAAATTTCCGGTTTCAGCTACTGCAACCAAAGAGCGCAATTGGTATAATTCCATAAATAAAAACGATGGTAATGATAAATACTAACGATTTCACTTATTGTAAAGTCGGGTTATTATGACGGCGTGGCAGCAAGTAAGTTGGCCACAGAACCATATAAACTATGAAAAATATTCACAGCCCATCGGTCTTCGCAGGCGCCATTGCCGCAACCGCCACCATCTTCCTTGGCCTGAGCTTCCCCATCAGCATCGATCTCCTGATCGGATATGCCACAGTCGGCATGCTGGTGGCACTTGGCACGCTCGAATACACTTCGAGCCACAAGCGCCTGCAGGTCAAATAATCGCACGAGGAGAACCGTAGCGAACCAACAAGGCCCGGATATACTCCGGGCCTTTTTTATAGACTGAATGCACGGGATCAGAGCGAACTCGCAACATTTTGCCTGAAATTTAGACAAAAGAGGTGAGCCATGACGCTTTCCAAGCAAACCCCAGTAACCCGCCGCATGGAGGCAACACTCAACGATGAATCTTGGAAAAACTGGTTTCAGCACTATGGACCGAAGCTATTGCTTTGTGCCCGTCAGTGGACCCGTTCTTACGCCGATGCCGAAGATGTGGTGCAAGAGGCCTTTGTTCGTTTTTGGTGCCATCAAAGACATTTGGACGGAGATCCGCGGGCGCTACTCATTACATCCATTCGTCGTTCTGCCATTGATCTGGCTCGCAGTAACACCCGCCGGACGAACCGAGAAGAAAACACGGCGGCCGCCAATGAACCCTATTTTGAACCAGCAATTGGAACCGATGACCGGTCCCTGCTCATTGAAGCAGCCATCCGGCGTTTACCCGCACCACAACGCGAAGTGCTCACTCTTAAGATTTGGGGGGAGCTCACTTTTGAACAGATTGCCGAGGAACTTGCCGTCCCGCTCAACACCGCGGCATCGCGTTACCGCTATGCCTTGGCCGCACTCCGCAACGAATTAAGCAGCGCCGAATGTCATGGATAAGGAATTACAAGATTTAGAAAACGAATTGCAGGCACTGATGCCCAAGCAGCCGACTGCGCAATTGACCCGCCGGATTGAGGCCGAACTCTCTCCGCGCCAACGCATCGCTTGGGCTTGGGTGGCATTACCTTTGGCCGCCGCTGTAGCACTCTTGTTTGCCTTTTACCCAGAACCCACGACTCCGAATCGACCAGCGCCCAATTTGGTATCAGCACCTGTCGCCGAGGTTACCACCCCGCCGGTATTCAAGCCGGTGGCGACGCAGAACCTTCTCTATGATGCGCAGGATAATGGCATCGTTACCTTGGCGGATGGACGCAAAGGCCGGCAGGTAAGCCGCTCCTATGTGGATACCGTCGTGTGGCGCGATCCACAGTCACGGGCTTCATTGACTTGGAGTGTGCCCCGCAGCGAGGTCCGCGTAACCCCGATATCTTTCCAGTAAACCCAATCCTAATCTTAACCCATATGAAAACATCCCTCAGAAATATCGCCCCGTTGTTTGGAATTGTTCTGTTCGCCCCGGCCCTCACGGCCACCGCCGCGGAAGCATCACCCAAGGAGACCAAACAAGAAAAACGTATCATCGTCCACGCCCCGGGGGGCGTAAGTGCTACCGGTCCTCGGATGAAGTTCATCGAGGCGCAATCGGCCGGAGGTCATGGCATGAGCTTTATTAGCGACGAGGCACCTGTAATGGAGACAGTCACCTTTCTCGGCGTGCAGACCCAGCCGCTTGACCCCACCTTATACGCGCAGCTTGGTATCGCACAGGGCACCGGATTGGTGGTGAACGAAATCGTGCCGGACAGCTCGGCGGCCAAGGTGCTGCAGGAACATGACATCCTTTTGAAATTGAACGAGCAAGTGCTGGTTAACATGGAGCAATTATCCGTGCTCGTGCGTAACATGAAGGACGGCGATAAAATCACGCTTACCTACCTTCGTGGTGGCAAGCAGGCCTCAGCCGCTTTGACCCTGGGCCAACGTGAAATGCCCAAGCGCATGTCCATGCAATTTTTCAGCGCCGGACCAGGCATGAAATGGCAAGGCCGCGAGCAATCCGTGGCTTTGGCTGGTGGCAATAATTCCGCGGACAATCTGCTCTGGATGATGAATGTCGGGCGTGGTGACGATACTAGACGGGTGATCCGCAAGGAAGTTGACGGAGACGATACCGTGATGGTCGAAATCAATCCCGGGCGCAGCACCATGGAATTCAAGGATGAGGCGGGTGCTTTAGAAATTGTCCGAAAGGACGGCAACAAAATGCTCACGGCTACGGACCCGGATGGTAAAGAAATCTTCAGCGGTCCGATCAATACGGATGAGGAAAAGGCCAAGTTGCCTCCGGAATTGAAGGCGCGTTTGGACAAAATCGAGGTTATGCCCGATTTCCAATTTCGCACCGATGAGGATTTCAAGGGTGCCGAAACCAAAGTGATTCAACGTCTGGGTCGTGAGGCTAAATGGGAGCAACCCGCCAGACACAATGGCCTGCGCCGTTTGGATACTTTCTGACCGTTGTTCTGGGTTGTGCGCGAAATAAAGGCGTAGCCATTTGGCTCCGCCTTTTTACTGAAGATTACTGGTGAACTCAGACGGAAGCTTGTTCCGGTCGGTTCTTGGTAAACGCGCCGACGATCAACGCAAAAATCGTATTGAAGAGCAGAGCGCCGCCAAATCCAAACACGGCCATCATCACCGGACTCGTCCATTTCCGCACCATTGGTTCGATCTGATCAATTTTATCTGCGGTCATGCCCTTGGCTTCAAATGCAGCCCGCTGGGCCTGCCAAATCACCTCTTGGGCTCCCGTATTGATATAGGCAAAGTAAGCATACTGAAAAACAGCTCCCAGGATTGCTCCAACCAAACCGATCATAAACCCGGTGCCAAATGCTGAACCGTAGCCCCATGGTTTGTCCGCTGGGGTGAGGCCGCGTTTATCTTTCACGCCCATGGTGATCACGATAATGGAAATAGCAGTGCCGAGCACCATGGAGACCCAGCGGGCCATTTCCATTTTTTCCGGGGTATCATAAAACCCGAGAAAAAACAGGGCCATAGCCACAATGGCTCCACCGAGAGCGAGGACAAAGCCGTAAGTAAGAGATGTTTTCATCGGGAGGAGCGTGCAAGATACACCCTCCGAACTCAAGGACGGGTTTCTGTGGACGACCTCGCCTTGCCACTGGTGGCAAAAACGGGGCTCACGATCGGACACCCGTCCGATCAGCGGTTGTCGCCGTCGATCAGCCTGCCGAGTCCACCGAGCACGGAACCTTCGCCTTTGCCGGCTCGACCGGTTTGCGGAGCGGCCGCCACTATCCTACCGGCGAGTCGGGAAAAGGGCAGGGACTGCAGCCAGATTTTACCCGGTCCACGCAAGGTGGCAAAGAAGAGACCCTCACCGCCAAAGAGTGCGGATTTGATGCCCCCGACCATTTTGATATCGTAATCCACGCTGCGTTCAAAAGCGACAATGCAGCCCGTGTCGACCCGCAGGGTTTCACCGGGACCGAGGGTGCGTTCATGCAAGGTTCCACCGGCATGAACAAAGGCGAGTCCATCACCAGTGAGGCGTTGCATGATGAAACCCTCGCCGCCGAACAATCCTGCGCCCAGCCGGCGTTGAAATGCGATCCCAATACTGACGCCCTTGGCGGCGCACAGAAAGGAATCTTTTTGGGCGATCAATTCACCGTTCACTTCACTTAAGCGGACGGGAATAATTTTCCCGGGATAGGGCGCACCGAAGGCGACGCGACGTTTGCCAGTGCCCTGATTCTGAAACACGGTCATGAAGAGAGACTCACCGGTAAGCAGGCGCTTACCGGCGCTGAGCAATGAACCCATCAGGCCGGAATGGGCTTGGGAACCATCGCCGAAGATCGTCTCCATCGCGATCCCGTCATCCATATACATCATACCGCCGGCCTCGGCGACTGTGGCTTCGCCGGGATCGAGTTCGATCTCGATGTATTGCATGTCGTCGCCGTGGATTTGATAGTCGATTTCGTGCATGGACATGGCGGGTGTTCCAGTGATTGGTGGTCGCGTAGATTTACGCGGCGAGTTTCAAAGCGCCGGCGGTTTGACGCACCGGAAATGGCACGGGCCGGTTTCTGGGTTCCCACCCTGTCCGGCGGGGCGTGTAGTCCCGCACAAAGCCCACCAGCACGAGGCCGATAGTAGCGAGGGCGAATGAATCCATGGCGTGCGTGCCGAAGAGCACGGCGGTAGTAAAAATCCCGATCCCGATAAGGGCGGCGATGGCGAATAACTTGGTAAGTTTCATGGCGTTGAGCAGTTGAATGGTTGGGTGATGTTGCCTTTAAAACGCACTCGTCCCGGTGAAAGCTACAAAAAAATCGCTCCCTTGTGAGGAGCGGTTGATCTAGCGGATGAATGGTGATCCCGGCAGTCAGTTCACGGCTTGAGCAGCTGATAAGCGAGCCGATGATCACCCTCGTTAGGCGCAGGTTGAATACCAAGCAGCGTGCAGATTAGGTCGTATACCTGAATGTTTTCGAACGCAGGAACCACGACGCCCGATTTGAAGGCGGGTCCGGCGGCGATGAACGTTGCGCCCATATCCGGGGTGGTGGGATCATAGCCATGCGCCCCACCGTTACCCCAGCCGGTCTCATCCTGTTTGTGATAATCGGCGCGGGTATAAATCAGCCAACCCGGATCTGCGATCAGCACCACGGGAGGAATTCGCAGATTGTGTGTGAAGTGCAGCTCAGCGGGTATATCTTCCCGACGGTAAGCCTGAAAATGCGGATGCGCACCGGCAAACTTCGCGTAGAGGTTTTCCACGTCACCATCCAGCGGTCGCAGACCCATGTTGGTGCTGTTGAAATCGATCTGCACCGACTGGGGATCCACGTAGTCATCCAGGACGATGCGTCGTTGGGTGCTGATGGGAGCCATGCCGTGATCGGAAACCACAATGTAGTTAACCTGATCTGTCAGCCTTAAGCTATCGATGCCCGCCACGAGTTTGGTCAAGGCTGTATCCACCTCATTCAAGGCGGCGGCGACTTCCGGACTGTCGGGTCCAAAATTGTGACCGGCTCCGTCGACGATATCAAAATACAACGTGATCAGACTGGGCCGCTGATCCACGGGCAGCTGCAACCAGTTTAACACGCCTTGCACCCGGTCCGCCGAAGTCATTTTCCAATCATAGCGATTCCATAGGTCAGGCCGATATCCACCGATTTTAGCTTCAGAACCAGGCCAGAACATGCAGGCACTCCGCAGCCCATGTTTGGCGGCGGTAACCCAAATCGGTTCACCGCCCCACCAGCGGCTATCGCCAGCGGCCCCATTCCTCAGATTGAAGACCGCGGCAAAGGTCGGATCATACATGTCATTACCGATGATACCGTGGCTTTCCGGCCGCAGTCCGGTGACAATCGAGTAGTGGTTGGGAAAGGTCTTGGAAGGAAAGCAGGAGAGCATGCGTTCGGCTCGCACGCCTGAGGCGGCCAATTCAGTGAGTGTCGGCGGCGCAAAGGTTTTCAAGTAGTCCCAACGACAGCCATCAATGGAAACCAGGATTACAATCGGCTTAGGTTTACCCTCGGCGTGCAGCACCGGGCAGATCAGCAGCGACACCAAAATTAGGCAGGTGTGGATTAATTTCATTTTTGCGTCCGGTGAAGTGTGACCAAGGTTGCTCCCCAACTACCAGTGCTTTCGTCCCCTACGCGCGTGGCTGCCACTTGCGGTGAACGCTGCAGGATGGCGTGAACTGTTTGGCGTAAAGTGCCGGTGCCTTTACCATGAATGATGCGCACTTCATGCAGATTGTGGGCCAGACAGGCTTCGAGATAGGCTGGAATCAACGCAGGAAGATCCTTCGGCTGAAAGGTGTGCAGATCCAATTCCCAAGTGATAGGAATCGCGACCGGGGCTGGTTCGCCAGGGGACGCGCCTTGTTCTGCCGCTGGCATGCTAATCACTAATCGCGCGAAGGATCGATCGTGGTCACTTTGGCCGGAGTAACAGCTGGTGGCTTTGGCAAGGGCTTGGCGACAGGTTTGTCCGGCGCATCTTCAAGCGCGCGCTTGAATTCATCCTCCACGTTGCTGGCCGCTTTCTTGAATTCGCGGACCGACTTGCCCAGTCCCTTGGCGAATTCCGGCAGTTTTTGACCGCCGAAGAGTAACAGCACGATGAACATGATCATCAATAACTCGGGTCCACCGATGCCTTCGATAAAGGCCAAGTTGTGCAAAGTCGCATTCATTGATTATGCATGGGACTCTAAGCACAGCTGATTGTAACGTCAAAATGAAGATTACACAGGGCCGGGATCATTGAGGGGGGTGCAATTGCTGCCGCCAATGCCGGGGACTGACTCCCTGCTGCCGTTTGAATCTGAGGGTGAAGTAAAAGGGATTATCGAAACCGACTTGACGGGCAATTTCACGGATAGGTTCTTGAGTGAATTCGAGTAATTGGCAGGCGCGATGTAACCGTTGTAACTCTAAATAGCGTTGCGGTGTTTCCCCGGTCTGGGATCTGAACAAGTGGGCAAAGCGAGAGGCCGACAGACCGCACTGACGGGCAATTTGAGTCACGGTCAAGGGCTCGGCATAGTTCAGGCAGATATAATCAATCGCGGTGCGCATGCGGCTGTCGAGGTGCGCGGTCTCGCTTTGGGGGTTGGCGCGATCGCAGCGCAGGATGATTTCCTCCAGGGCATTCATGGCCAATTCCTCCCGGAGTCGGTCGACACTGGCATTTAGCAGCAACATGTCCTGAAACCGCCGTTCGATCGCTGGCTGCTGTTGATGCTCCAATAGATTCAATCGCAGGATGCCGGATGCAGCTTGTGGCCATTTCAGCCATTCCAACCAACTGGGACGGGGAATGAAATGAGCCCAGAGAGGTTCCCACAGGTCATGTTGCGGGGCGGTGCCATAATCGTGCAACGTATGTGGCTTTAGCAGGATCATCTCACCCGGACCCGTGACAATTTCACCTTTGGTGTGCCTGAAACGGGCGTGGCCGTGCAGATTGTAGATTAGCAGCCAGTCATGTGTTCCATTTTCCCGGTAGGTATTAAACCGCGGGCCTTGGCGATAAGCCCCGGCCCCGGTGACAAGATGGCCGGGCGTGGGGGCGGGTGTTTCATGGCGGCCAAGCATATCAGTAGGATATTATAGGTATTTGGTGGGTGTCTCTATGGCAAGAGATGTCTCTTAGTGCTAGTATATTTGCATGGTTATCGACCGTTCCCCCATCACTGATAATGAATCCCCTAGTCTGGCAGAGCAATTCGCCCGTGACGGCTATGTGCTGGCGCGAGGGATGTTCTCCCCTGCTGAGGTCACCGAAATTCGCGAGATTTTCGCCAAGATGCACAAGGAAGGCGTCCCCGGACATTATGAGCCAAAGACGGTCCGGGACGGCGTGGAAAATCCCGATGATCCGCTCTATCAATATCCCCGGGTAATGATGCCCCATCGGTTCAATACTCGTAGTAAGGAATTTATGCTGCACCCGAAAGTGCGGGCGCATTTAAAGAGTTTCTTCGGCGAAGAACCAGTGGGCACCCAGAGTATGTTTTATTTCAAGCCGCCGGGTGCGCGGGGACAGGCCCTGCATCAGGATCAGTTTTATTTATTGGTTGAACCCGGCACCTGTATCGCGGCCTGGACGGCAATCGATGACTGCGATGCCGGTAATGGCGCCATGATGGTCGTGCCGAAGAGTAACGACACCCCGGTAGTCTGTCCCGACGAGGCCAATCACAAGGAAAGCTACACCCGCCACTACGTTCCCGTGCCCAAGGGACTCAAACCGGAACTCGTTGAAATGAAGGCCGGCGATACGCTGTTCTTTAATGGCAGTGTCATCCATGGTTCCGGTCCAAATCGTTCCAAAGATCGTTTCCGCCGGGCATTCATTTGCCACTATGCTTCGGGTAATCTCGAAAAGATTTCCGGCGGCTACCGGCCACTGGTGCGCATGGACGGCACTGAATATGATGTCGAGGCCCAGACCGCAGGCGGACCCTGTGGTGAAGGCTGGCAGGGTGGACTGCACTAAGCCGCCAGTGGCCAGATTTACCAAGCCCGTCCCGTGACGGGCTTTTTTATTTTACCCTGACGGCCACCGTGAAGGTTTCAGTTTGGCCGGGTGCAACATGGTGCAGGCCACGTTTGTGCTCGGGTGAGTTTGGCGGTCCCATCCACGGCTCGACGCAATAAAACGGTGCTGTCGCAGATTCTGTCCAAGTAACGATGGCGGCGTCCGGTGGCGGCACATTTTCCGCCCCCAGGGTCACCACCACGTCGCCGGCGTGGCCGGTCTCGCCAAAAATCACCGTGTTCTGCTTCAAACCCATATGGATCGCGTCTGACATCTCAGGATTTGCGAGACTCTCGATTTCCTTGAAGCTGGGTCCCGGTGTGAGCGCGCCAGTAGGGGCATGTCGATACCGTTGGGTGGCGGGAATGCGAATGGCGTAATCCTTCCGATTCAGACCCTCGGTCCAGGGGAGGGTGAAGTAGAAGTGATGACCTGCACTCCACGGCAATGGTTCGGTGCCCATATTTTGCAGGGACATCTCGCAAATCAGACCGAGGGGCTCGAAACGGTAGCGCACACTGAATTCGTAATCGTAGGGATAGGCGGTCCGGGCTTCGTCATCCGGCAGAAAAAGGGCGGTGAAACCGTTTTTATCGGCTTGGGTTATTTTGAAATCACCTTGGCGGGCCAAGCCATGCATCGGCATGGGACGACGTTTGCCATCGGCTGCGCGCCAGAAATGGATGTCACCTTGGTCAAAAGTGCGGGCGTTAAACGGGAAGAGGATGGGGTTGCCACCGCGCACGTGGGCAATTTCGGCGAGATTGGCATTCTCGGGCCAATACAGCACGTCGCGCACGGAACCATCACCGAGGGCGATGGTCCAGTTCATGAGACGCGCACCTTTTTCTGGCAGAGCTAAGAAGGTCGAGTGGCCCACTTGCCAGCGCAGCAGGGTTTCACCCGCAAAGGAGACTTTTTCCATGTCATCGAAGAAACCACTTCCGGTGATACCGGCAACGGGTTTCTGGAAAGATCTGGTTAAATTCCAATGCGGTCACGCTTGCAGCAGCACATTGCCGTGTTAGTTTCAGTCCACGATGTTGCGCCCCCTATTGATCTGTCTGCTGGTATTGCAGACTGTGGTCTGCCAGGCGCAGGAGCTGACGCCCGAATCGGCCCCTGTGCAGCGCACGGTAACCAAGGTGGTGGTCATTCCGGTGCGTGAGCAGATCGCCAAGCCAGTGCTCTATATCATCAGACGTGGATTAAAGGAGGCGATTGAGCAAAAAGCCGATGTGGTGGTGCTGGACATGAAGACCCCTGGTGGTGCGCTGGATGTGACCTTCGATATCATGGAGGC
>Ga0222713_10004190_pt1 | contig 14548 bp, 21 predicted proteins | sample C33_649DmetaG_FD_165061 | JGI IMG/M metagenome (GOLD analysis project Ga0222713, IMG submission 165061) | Estuarine water microbial communities from San Francisco Bay, California, United States - C33_649D | ecosystem: Environmental > Aquatic > Marine > Unclassified | place: USA: California...
GGAATTAAAATTTTAACTGCAGTTCCACCTGTGTGTGATACTTCAATTAAAGAATCTCTCTCTGTTAGTGATGAAAGAGTGTATTCTGCTGTTTTTTGAATAATTGCTGTTCTAGATGGTACGCCCTCTTTTGTTTGTGTACCGTCTGAAAATGCTACACCAGATGCTGAGGCTGTTACAAGACCTGAGAATGTTGGTGCTGCAATAACACTAAAAGTATTTCCAGTAAGGTCGATATTTGTTCCTGCTACATATGTACCAGTACCAGAGAACTGTGTAAATTCAATATTGTCTGTTCCAACTGTTGTGACTGTGTTTGTTTGTACCCAACCAGTCTTACCGTTTGTTGTACCAGCCTCTACGAAAATAAAGTCACCAGCATCTACTTCGCCAGCACTATTATAATCTGCTGCACGAGTTGGTGCTCCAGATGCTGCAACTACGTAAATACCGTTTTCAGATTTTGTTGTTTGGTTCTTAACAAGAATACGATTTCCTGTTGCAAGGGTAACTCCATCAAGAGTATCTCCATTTTCAACTGCAGAAGCAAGTGTAATGTTTGCAGTTGTTGCTGCATCTACTGATTCGTGTACGTTAAGACCTGCAGTTGCTGCATCAACATATTGCTTTGTTGCTGCCTCAAGAGCATTTGATGGATCTGCAGCAAGAGTTACTGCACCAGTAAATGTTGCACCTGAAAGACTTGCTTTTGCAGCAAGATCAGTTGTAAGGTTTGTAATATCAGATTGTGCGTGTGTATGTGATGATGAAGCCTTGCTATCAATTTGTGTTTGAATTGCAGAAGTTACACCGTCAAGATAGCCAATTTCTGTATTGGATACTCCAGAAACAACGGCCTGAATTGCAGTAGTATCTACTGAAATTGCGCCAGTTGAATCATTATAAGAAAGTCCAGTTCCTAATGAGTTTCCAATTGCATCTTGTGCTGCTTCTGTAAAATCAGAAACTGTTGATGCTGTAATAGAAACTGTATTATTTGAGGAAGTAATGGTCTTGTTTGTTAATGTTTGTGATGCGTCATGCAAAACTACTGTACCAGTAGCATTTGGAAAAGTTATTTCTCTATCTGCTGTTGGATCTGTAACAGTTAAAGTTGTTTCATAAGCATCATCTGTTGTTCCTTCAAATATGATAACTTTTGTAGCAGCAAGATTAACACTGTCTGCTGTTGATCGTTTAGAATCAATTTGTGTTTGAATGGCTGATGTAACTCCATCAAGATAGCCAATTTCTGTTTCTGAAACTCCAGAAACTATATTTTGTTTATTGTCAAGTTGAGTTTGAATTGTAGATGTTGTTCCATTTACATATTGAAGTTCTGTTGAAGATACATCTCCAATTGACGTAGTTCCTGGAAGAACCACAGTACCCGTAAATGTCGGACTTTCTAGTGGAGCCTTAAGAGCATCGGCATTATCTACATATGTTTTTGATGTACCATCAGTAGATGCAATTGGAGTTGGCATATTGATAATTCTTGTATTTAAATTTAAATCAATATCTCCAGTCATTTGACCACCTGATTTTGATAAACGGGCTGTAACATCTGACATTAGTGCTACGGTACCGTTTGCATCTGGAAATTCAATTAATCTATCTGCGGTAGGATCTATAACACTAACAGTTGTTTCATGTGCATTTGCTGTAGTTCCTTCAAAAACAATTCCTGTTGTAGCATTAATTGTTGTACTATTAATAGTTGTAGTTGTACCACTTACAGTTAAATCTCCAGAAACTGTTACGTTTCCGCTTGAATCTGCAAGAACTACAGTTCCTGTAGCATTAGGAAGAGTAATAGTACGGTCTGCTGTAGGATCTGTTACTTCTAAAGTTGTTTCATAGGCATTAGAAGTTGAACCTTCAAATACAATGCTCGAACCAAAAGCGGGGTTTACTGTAGAGGATTGATCAATAAAGTAGTCAAGATCTGCCCAGTGATTAGTACCATCACCAATTTTAAATTTATTTGTATCTGATTCCCATCCCATTTCTCCTGAATTTAAAATAGGATTTGCTGAAGTCCATTGGGCTGCAGTACCTCTGCGTTGCTGCATTCTTGTTGCCATATTATTTTCCTCCTACAGAAAACTTTCTTATTGTATTATAACAGACGATTAATTAAAATTATCTGTTGCAATTCCTCCATCATAAGTATTTTCCCATGATGCTGTGCTATAGTCTCCTGCGCTTACTAAAACTCCTGGTTCATTATAAGCACCTCCAGAAACAAATGTACTTACAATAAGACCAGATCCGTCAATTGCAGTATCGTGAATATGATCTTGTAATACTTCTGCATCTTCAAGAGTAGCAATTGCCACCCAAGTAGATCCATAGTAAACGTGAACTCTTTCTGTTAATGTGTCAAACCAAAGATTTCCATTTGATGGAGATACTGGTGCTGTTCCACTAACAGTTACTCCTGCACTTCCAGCAACTGTGTCTACATATAGTTTTGTTGTTGCATGTGTATTTTCAGTAGGGGTAGCAACAGTAACAGTTCCTCCAAAGATACCAGTTGTGGCTACGTTTAAGCCATTCTTTACCTTGAAGTCTTTATCTGTTGTTGCCATTTGCTACCCCCTGCTTTTTATTTGTTATGCTTCAATGTATGTCTTTGAAACCTTAACGGCTGTACTTGCAGCAGCAGCAGTTACTTGTAGAAGAACATTTCCACCGCTATAAACAGCGTTTGTTGTTCCAAGTTCTGCGTTGCTTACAACGTTGCCATATTCAGTAACATAAACGTTGTTATTTCCATCTACTGCAACAAGCATTTCGATTATTTCAATATCATCGTTCTTTTTCATTTGAACAAGATATTTAGCAGCCGAATATGTAGTTGCTGACCATGTATCAATTGTTGTTGCTGATGTTCCTGCTGTTGCCGTTGCAGATCCTGCAAGGGCATCTGGGAAAGCAATGCTTGTACCAGTTGCTGCTCCAAGTTCTGGAGTAACAAGAGTTGGTGTATTAGCAAATACTAGAGCACCAGTTCCTGTTTCATCAGTTACTGCTGAAGCAAGGTTTGAAGAAGATGGTGTTGCAAGGAATGTTGCAACATTAGATCCAAGCCCTGAAATACCAGTTGATACTGGAAGACCAGTAGCATTTGTAAGTGTTAAACTTGTTGGTGTCCCTAAACTTGAACCGTTTGGAATTGTTACTGTTCCAGTAAATGTAGGATCAGCAGTTGGTGCCTTAGCATTAATCTGTGTTTGAATTGATGAAGTAACACCATTTAAGTAGCCAATCTCTGTATCAGATACATCTGCAACACGAGTTTGTGTAATTGCTGTATCAATGCTGAAGGTAGTACCAGTTAGAGTTAAGCCATTTCCAGCAAGGAATGTACCTGCACCAGAAAATTGAGTAAAGTAAATTGGATCTGTTCCAATTGTAGCCACACCAGTTGATGTTTGAACCCATCCTGTATTGTCATTAACAGTACCTCCTGTTACGAAGATAAAGTCACCACCATCAACCTCTGCTGGCTGATCAAAATCAGTTGCACGAACTGCTGCACCAGTTGATTGAACAACATAAATACCGTTTTCAGAGGCTGTGTTCTGATTCTTAACAAGAACACGATCTCCTGCAACAAGTGTAACTCCATCAAGAACATCTCCTGCTTCTAGAGCAGTTGATATTGCAATATTTGCAGTAGTTGCTGCAACCGCAGATGCGTGAATATGAAGACCTTCAGTAACTGAGTCTACATAAGCCTTTGTTGTTGCATCTGCTGCATCTGTTGGTGTTCCAAGACCAGTGATCTTGTTTGTACCCATTGCAATTGCGCCAGTCATTGTTCCGCCAGCGAGTGCTAGTTTTGCATCAAGTTGTGTTTGGATTCCTGAAGTTACTCCATCAAGATAGCCAATTTCTGTATCTGAAACACCTGATATTTTTGCTTGCTTATCATTTAACTGTGTCTGGATAGCAGATGTTACACCATCAAGGTATCCAATTTCAGTATCTGTAACATTTGCAACACGTGCTTGAATTGTTGATGTATTTACAGAGATAGCACCTGTTGAGTCATTATATGAAAGACCAGTACCAACATTATTACCAATAGCATCTTGTGCTCTTTCATCTGTAAAGTAAAGGTTTGTACCTTCTGAAATGTTTGTTGTTGAGGCATTTGCTGAATCAAACTTAGCATTTAACTGTGTTTGAATTGCTGAAGTAACGCCATCTACATAGTTAAGTTCTGTAGTGGTAAGGGTGGCGCCATCAAGAATATTGAGTTCTGCTGCTGATGCTGTAACTCCATCAAGGATGTTAAGTTCAGCGGTAGATGCTGTAATTCCATCAAGTGTATTAAGTTCTGAAGCACTTGCAGTCAAATCTGAAACATTTGCTACTTGAACTGTAATTGTGTTGTTTGTATAAGAAATTGTTTTGTTGCTTAATGTTTGTGATGCATCATTAAGTGTTACAGTACCTGTTGCATTTGGAAGTGTAATGGTGCGATCTGCTGTTGGATCTGATGCTTCCAAAGTTGTTTCATAATCATCTGCTGTTGTTCCTTCAAACGTAATGCTGCCTTGAAAAGTTCCAACGGCTGGGGCTGCTGCCCACTCAATACCGTTAGTTGCTCCTGAATTTGCTGTAAGGATATATCCATTAGTTCCTGCTGCAAGGCGTGTAACTGCATCTGCACCAGATGCTACTAACAAATCACCTTTTGCGTCTACAAGGGCTTCTGTAAGAACATCATGCCCATTAACGGTTGCTGTTGATCCTTCAACAATTAAACCATTTTTTACTTTAAAATCTTTATTTACTGTTGCCATTTTTTATCTCCTTATGCCTTTAATCCCATACGTGCATAACGTACGGTTATAGGCGTTATACCGACTACTGGAGTAACCGTTAAGGATACTGTATTTCCAGCACGGGAGACGCTAATGGTGCCAATATTCCCATCATTGTCTATTGTTCCATATTCGTTGACACTTACATCTGAACCATCAACCAATATTGTCATCTCTGTAGCGTAATATTTATTTGCGCCACCAGAAGTCTTTTTAATGGAAATGATATATTTAACCATTCGCCATTCTGTAGCATCAAAGTTATCAACTACTGTTGCACTCTCAATGCCGTTTATAGTAGAATCATTATTTCCTGCACTTCCTAAACCTGTTGCTTGTGAAGTAGCAGTGTCAATCAGGTCTTCATAATCGCCTTGTGTGGGACGATCTCCTGTTTGAAATTTAGCCTTAATTGCTGATAATGATAAGATTCCCATGACATTATTATAACATAATTATTTTATAATATATAATTGCTAACACCAATAACTTGTAAGCCAATTCCAGGTGGGTTAAAGGGATTTGCGCCTTCAATTCCTATATTTGTTAACTTTATTTTAAACTGAAGAATGTCATTTATAGAAACCTTTTTTGAATAGTCAACTGATTTAATTTTTGAAGAAGAAAAATCTTTTACTGGAATAATTTTACTTTTTGTTTTAACATCTATAATTGTTGCTTTAGCCATTATGATTGATCTGTAACTTCTCCGAGCATGATCATTTCTCCTTGAAGAACCGTCCAAACTCGTGTTGCATCAGATAGTTGAACATCAAATACATCTCCAGTTCTTAACTGTTTAGATTGTGTTGGAGTTAAAGAAACAGTAAACTCCCCATTGCCATCTGTTTCAGACTGTTCTGGTAATAGTTGAAATATTAAATCATCTCCGATATCATCTGAATACCGTCTAAAATCTGCTTTAATTGTCCAATCATCAATAACAATTGCAGTATTAGAATCGTCTTGAACGTAAACTCTAAAAGATGCAGAATCTCCAATTACAACTGTCCAATTTACTAAAGGTGGTTTATTTCCAATATTGTATGTAGACGGAGCCTTTACATCCATTGCAGATTCATCTGGATTGCGGTATTTAGCCATAAAGAAATTATATCATATTAACTCTAACTTGACTCAATATTGAAATTCATGATATACTAGTGAGTAACACCATAACTTATGGTGTTTTTGCTTAAAGGAGGCAATCATGAATAAATCGGCAATGATTGTAATTTCAGGAGTAGCAGCGGTAGCATTTTTTGCTAATTCTTCTGCTAATGCTGAAAACAATTTGAGTACTAAGATAACAAAAAGTGAGGCCCAAACCGCTGAGGCGGTTTTTTTAGTTTCTGAAGAAGAAAATAATAAACCTAGTAAAAAATACAAATACGGAACCCCTCTTGAAAAAGATGAACTAATCAAAATATTAAAATCTGTAGGGTTTGAAGGATATGCACTAAAAGTTGCTTGGGCAACGGTAATGAAAGAATCTATGGGTACTCCTAATTCTTGGAATCCCAATAGAAAAACGGGAGATAACTCTTATGGCCTATTTCAAATTAACATGCTTGGAGAAATGGGAGAAGCAAGAAGAGAAAAATTTAATCTAAAGTCTAATGAAGACTTATTTGATCCAGTTAAAAATGCAGAGATTGCTTATCATATGAGCGATGGTGGTAAAGATTGGTCTGCTTGGAAGGGCATTACCTGGAAAACTAAAGAGTGGTTAGCAAGATATTCTGATTAATAAACAAAACTAACAATTGCATATCTAATACCATCTGTTATTGGCAAAACTTTATGCTGATAAACATAACTTGATGGAAAAAGAAATAATTGATTAGCCTTTGGCCTAATCCTTAAATTAAACTTAGAAAACTCTATTTCTCCACCTTCGTAGCCATCATTACAGTAATAAATCAAAGACATTCGTCTTGGTGTTTCAATATGATCATCTAAATGAGTATTAAAATATTGACCTTTTCTATACTTTAAAACTAAATACGGCTCGTGAGTTTTTGTTTCTAAATGAAACATTTTTTTATAATATTCTTCGTATGGTGTAAAAAAATTTTTTAATTTATTTGATGCTTCAAACAAAAATAAATCATTTTTATCTAATTCAAAAGGAATGCTAATAGAAAAAACATTTCTTGTAGATAAATCAATAACCTTTTCCCCATAAGAGTTATGTGTTCCACCAAATCCCCAATTAAGATTTCTTTTTTTTGTTTCTAATTCTAATTCTTCTATAAAATTTGTTGAGTCTAAAAAAACATTATCATAGATAAAAAGTCCTGGAATTGGTTCTGTGTAATTAGATAATATCATTTTTATACTGGGTAACTATCGCCAACTGACAACTGACCATCTTCAATAAAAATCATTTGATGTGGTGTTGCAATAACTCTTGCCAATAACTCGTTACAATCCATAATAACCTCAACTACACCATCAATAGCAATTGCTATTTTATACTCATGGTTACTAGCATCATAACCCTTTGTTTTTATATCCATTAGGCTTCTTGGTGTTGGCATTTTGTCTCCATTAAAATAATTTTATCATAACTAACAATTGCATAATTATCCTTTTGCAAGTCTTGGAGAAGAATTAAAATTTGCCAATGTTCCATTTGATCTAAAAACTCTTACTATAGATTTTTTTGGATCATCAGGCATTCTAACTCCATAGTATCCTGGAGGATAATGATATGGTTCTTCTGGGTTATTTGTTGTTGTTGGCAATGGATTTTCATTATAAAAATCTTTAATAAAAACAAGGCTTGCAGAACAATATCGATCACCCTCTAAAACTTTTTTTACAGCGTGTTTAGTATTTCCTTCATGTAGCACTAAAGATCCTGCTTTTGGTTTATATTCAAAATTATGTTCTGAATAATATATTTCTCCACCTTTATAGTTATCATTTAAGTAAATTACTGCACCCCATAAAATTGGAAACTCCATATGCTCTTGATTATCTACATGTTCAAACATTTCATATTTATCTGAATTTATCCAGACTGTTGGATTAGAGTCTACATACATTTTAATAAAATTAAAATCAGAAGATGCCCACTCTCTAAATTCAATATCTTTATTTAATGTGTTGATAAGTCTATCTTTTAATAAATTCATATAAATCTCTACAGGTTTTAATGAATCTTCTAACCCAGGACTTATAGAAACTTGTAACTTATTTATTAATCTTTTTCCCCAAAACTTAAAAGTGTTTTGAATTAAAAGATCATAAGGATATGTTACAACAAAGTTTTGTAATATTTTTAGTTCTTCTAAAGTTAAAAAATTTTCATAAATTCTTACTTTTCCATTACAATGTATCTGAGCGTTTAATTTATTATCCATATTAAATCACAATACATTCGTGAGAGTGTTGTTTATCAAATGTCCAAAATGAAGCAATAGTATATCTAATTCCATTATCTACTTTAGATACACCATGCATATGATTATCATCTGCAGGATGTATAGCAAGCATTTTTGGTTTTGGACTTATAATAAAATTATGTTGTGGATAAAATGTTTCTCCTCCTGAAAAATTATTATTTAAATAAACAATAGAGCCATACTCTCTATGTTTATGTCTTATATGATCAACAGTATTTATCATGTTGTCTGAGTGTGGATTTTGCTCTTGTCCTGGAAACCATCTAACTAAAGCAAATGTATCAGAATATAACATCTTGGAAAGATTATAATTTTTCATTATATATTCTTTTTGTTTCATTAATAAATTAAAAAAAATTATAGAAATATTTTTATTTCTATTATTGATTTCTTCCATGTTTAAAACACGATTTTTCCAAAAATCATCACCACCACTATTCCAGTTTTCTTCTGATTGTGCATACTCCAAAATTATATTCAAATCTTCTGTTGATAAAAAATTTTCAACAATTTTTGCATTAAACATTTACCATTTTCCAATTGGACATCTAGCCTCTGCAAGTTTAGTCTTTAACTCCATAAAACATCCACATTTTTTGCATTGGTGTGTTAGTTTAATTAATTCTGGACAAGATAAACAAATATCTATTCTTTCTTTTTGAAATTCTGCTGACAATTTAGGTTTTTTGGCATTAAATAGGTCCCAAGGTCTAACTGGTTTGTTTGTAGTCATATGGCCTCATAACACTAGTTGCTGGTATGGCTGGTTTTGTAAAATTTCCAAATTCATCATAAGTGTGTCCTGCCATAACGCCTCTATTTTTATTTCTTTGATCTTCGTTTGGTGGACGAAAAATTTCTAAAATATCTGGTTCACTGCATATCAAACTTCCTAGCATTTCTGATGTATGTAATGTTTCTATAATTGTTCCATCTTTTATAAAATCAATAACAGTATAATCTGATGTGGTATTAATAATTGAATCAGCAGTTTTTAATAAATCATAAAATTCTACATATGATGGCATATCAAAAACTAAAACCCCATCTAATCCAAATCCAATTGCAATAAACGGTTTATCGTTTTTATTTGGCTCCCAGTAAATATCATTATCATTAATCATAATTTAATTATACACCAAACTCAATATCCCGAGCATCCAGGGGCACCAGTTCCACCGCAGTTTTGGCCTACTGAACATTCAAAATAATAATAGTCTGTAGAAGTACAGTACGGCGAAGTAGGTGGTGGTGGTGGCTCAGCAATAATAGTAATAACTGGTGGCTCAGTAATAATAGTAACAACTGGTGGTGGTGGTGGCTCACTAATAATAATTGGTGGTGGTGGTGGAGGTGCAACTGGTGTAGCAGAATTACTTGATGCAGATTCTAGTGATGTAGCAACACCATTACTTAATTTTACTTTAAATGTATAGGCTGTTCCATTTGATAAACCACTAACAGTAATTGGGGAAGTTGATGATGTTCCTGTTATATCTGATGGAGTTGAAGTTGCAGTATAAGTTGTTCCCGTTGGTTTTCCTAAATATGAAGGGGCTGTAAAACTAACTGATGCACTAGCATTTCCTGCTGTTGCGGTTCCAATAGTTGGAGTTCCTGGCTGTATTCCTCCACTACCTGAAGATATTGGTGGTAATGGCATTATGCACTCAGATCGCCGATTGCAATCCAAGTATTCTCTGCTCTTTTAATTAGTGTGCAAGATGAATACTGTGTTCTTAATTTTGCTGCATTTGAAGAAACTTGAGGTGTGCAATTTAATGTTACTCCTGCAGTTACTACTACAGTTGTTGCTCCAGTTCCAGTTTGAATAATTGTAATTTGTGAACCAATTGCAAATGCTTGTGTTGCATTGAGTGGAATTGTAACTGTGTTTGCAGTTGATGTTAAATTCATTTCAATAATTTTATATGCATCAGATAAAACCAATGAATGGTTTGCTGTTTTTTCTAAAATAGTAAAATCCAACGAAGACTTAGTATCTGCAACAGACTTTACTGCTGTTGGTGTTGCTGCTTTAGTCGATGAAGTTTCTGATGTAGAATCTGATAATTGAACAACTCCAGGTGTTGAAGTTGATGCTGCTACAGGTGCTGCCCACTCAAGGCCAGTTGCTGTGGCATTATTTGCTGTAAGAAGATATCCGTTGCTTCCAACCCCTATGCGACTTACTGTATCGTTTGCAGTGCCAGCAATTAAATCACCTTTAGCATTAATAATTGTTTCTTCTATAACGCCAGCCAAACTTGTATCAATATTGTCAATTCTTGTATCTATATCATCTAGATATTTTGAAATACCTGCAGTTGCTGTTCCTCCTGGTTCTGCTTCTTGTCCCCAATGATAATATTTAAGTGCAACCTGTATGTCTGCTGCATCTGTTAGTGCAGGCATTTTTGCAAGGGGATACTTAGAACTACCAATATTTGTGGCTGCCATACAAACATTATAACATATTAATAAAAAACTACTCTGCAACTATAATTGTGTTACTTGCTTGATTTACTTCAATTTCTTCATCAATTCCAGTTAAATTTGGAGCGGTATTTAAAACAATGTTTACTACATCATCATAAACAAAAATATTAGAGGTTTCATATACTATAACTTCTGGCATTATGCACCAGTTACATCATCAGTTACTGTAATTTCTCCTGTTAGAAGGGTATATCTTAATGAAGCACCATTAAAAATTTCAACATCATAATAGTATGTATTTTCACCAACAAGATCTTCTCTAGCGTTTGGTTTAATTACACAAGCAATGACATCTGTTGAAGTGTTAATTGTTGCAGCAAGTTTGTTTGAGTCATCTACAGAATTTATTGTCATGCTTGGAGAGTCTCCTCTTGCACTTGATATTGTAAAAATTGCTCCAGAAGCAGCATAGGAATCTAAAGCAAATGTCGCTCCAGTAGAAGTCTTTGGAGTAATTACAAATTGAAATGTGTCTCCACGATAATAGTCAAAGTTATATGTTCCTGGAAATGCCATGATCTTATTATACCACTAAGAAATATGAACTGTAAAAGATTTAACCCTTACAGCAGAATCTAGATCAGTTCTTATTTGTGGAACAATATTTCCTCGTTTCATTTTTTCATTCAAAATATACATTGTTTGAGAAATTGAAAAGTCATAGATATACTTGTATTTTAGATTGGCTACAAATTGTGAAACATTTAGGGTGGGAACAGAATAAGTCCTTAGCCAAACCTCAACATTATTATCAAATGTTTCTATTTCAAAATTATAAACTATCTCTACCTTTGTGCCAATGTCTAGTTGTTTAAAATTTAACTTTTGTGTTTCTGTATTCCACAAACTTACCTTTCCTATTGGCAAATATTTTTCTATTGTTTGTCCTTTAGAATCATTTAATAAATTTACCCAACCTTCATCACCTTTGTCTAATCCTAAAAATATTTGTTTTTGATCTAAATTCTCATAATATGCCCAACCAGTTTTGTTATCTTGTACAGAAGACCCTTCTTTATTTATATATATCGTTTCTCCAGCAGGGCCTCTTTCACCTTTTGGTCCCTTTTCTCCAGTATCGCCTTTATCGCCTTTAGGACCACGTTCTCCAGCCCTTCCAGTTAGTCCTTGAGGTCCTGGTGGCCCTACAAGTATTTTATAGTCTATATCGGTCTCTGATGTTGTTTTTGATTGTTCTGTAGTTTGTAACTCACCATATTTTGGCTTTGTCTGCATTCCAGGAATTTCAGACTTTCTGCTTACGCTCATTTATTAATTATAAAGGTTTTTCCGCCGACCTTAATTACTTTTGCTGGTGTGACTGCAGGAGAAGTAATTTTAATTATCATAGACTAGTTCCTGTAATGTCACTAGATACAACAATTGTCCCAATAATTGGAGTCCAAGTAATGTCTGATTCAGTTGAACCAGAATCATCATTAGGTACAATAATTTCAAGATCAAAAGGTAGTTCTAAAACGGTATTTTTATAACCAACTCCCCAAAGTTTTGTAGTATCAGCAGGAGCAGTTATAATTACATATCCAGAATATGTTTCAACACTTAAAGAATCAAGAACATTTCCAAGGGAGTCATAGGAAGAAGAAGAAAATGTCCAATTAGAAGTATCAATAGGAGTAACTTCATCATCTTCTAAAAATTCTATTTTAAGAGTTGCTGTATCTCCACGAACAACTTTCCATTGTATATTTATGGGAGATGCTCCAACTTGATCAATAGAAGATATAGTAGAACTCATAAAATTATTATATCATATGGTTTTCAATTTGACAGATCAGGAAAGTTCGTGTATACTTAAAATATATAAGAAAAAAGATATATCTTTAAGTTAAATATATAAAAGATATCTTATATATATAATATATACTATTTATGGTTTTTCAAATGATCGATCATAAGGTCAAAAATTTTGTCAGTTTTTTCCTCAAGCCTGCTGACCTGATCTTTTAAACTTGATCCAGAATTCGGGCGGAGTTCAGAAAGATAATGTCTTACAAGCCATTTAATTCCTCCAGCAACTAGGGCTACAATTGATAATGCTGTAAGGATTAGGCCTAGCCAGTCTTGTGGTGACATGATTGTATTATTATATCATCATTTAGGATAGTTTTTAAATTTGTTTTTCTCTGTCGCCGAAATAGAAAGACCGTTATCAAACCTTGCAAACTATATGCAAATTTTGACCTACAGGTCTAGTATGCATAAATGTCTGCTGTATGATGTATACTTAAGATATGGACGAAGTTAAACCTTGGGATTTATTAAATCCTAATAAACCTAGATCCTCGGAAGAACTTGCTATATACCGTTTAGAAATTTGCAACTCTTGTGAATTTTTTAGACCTAGACCGCAAACATGTAGAAAGTGTGGATGTTTTATGAAACTTAAGTCAGCATTAGAACAGGCTAAATGCCCGATTGGAAAATGGTAATGAATAAAGAAGAAATTAAAAATATTATAATTGATGAAATGGTACAGATTTGGAAAGAACAGGCTAAAGAAAATGCTGTTCCTACAAAGATGCTTGAAAGGTCAATAAAGACCATGCTACCTGGACTAGAAGATTTTGCCGAAAGAGCGTCTACAAAAATATCAGAAAACATTGGTTTGTAGCACAATCGGCAGTGCAGTCGGCTGTTAACCGACAGGTTGTAGGTTCGAATCCTACCAAACCAGCAATTTGACTTATCTACGCCTAAGATATATACTTGATATAACTACTACGAAAGGCAACTGTGTTTAAGTTAAAGGTTTTATTATTATCTATTTCTGTTTTATTGGCTTCTGCAGCCCCTTCTTTTTCTGCTCCCAAAAAACCAGCATCAAAAACGGTATCCAAAAAACCTGTTGCTAAGAAACCTGTCGTTAAGAAAGTTGTAGAAAAGCCAACTCCGACACCTTCCCCATCTACAGTTGTTGAAGCACCTAAAGTTGTAGAACCAACCCCAACTCCCACGCCAACAGCACCTGCACAACCAATAACTTTTGACAATCTAGATTTAGTTTGGACAAGTAAAGTTGCTCGGGCTGAAATTCTCACGGAATTTGCAAAATTAAAAAAGCCTGACGGTGCTTACGAACTCTTTGTTGGACCAACGGTCACTTCTGGGGATATAACCGAAGAGAAAAGACTTTTAGATATTGCGACAACTATGTTTTCAGAATATTTTTTACCAAAAAAGTTTCAGGTAGTTTACTTTTCAGAACTGGATGCAAGTTGGGCTGAAGAAATTGAAAAAAAGGTCGGTCCGTCTTACGATACGAACTTTCAAGCAGAGATCGACAAATATAATCGTGGATATGGATGCAATTTTGGTTTTGCTACAACGGGGAAAGATCAGACTCCCGCTTATTTTATGTGCCTGGATTCAAAATTCACTCGACGTATAAGTGATAAACAAACAGCGATTCATGAGTATTTCCACCTGGTCCAACAAAATTACTCTTTAAAAAAAATGCCTTGTTGGATGGTAGAGGGATCTCCTACATACTTTGGTGCAACATTAGGGATTGATGGAACTGATCCAACTGGTAAGTCCTCATTTGAATTTATTTGGCTATTAGCCAGAAATCCAGAGACTCCCAAATTAGTTGATAATCTAAAGAGTGATACTGGGGCATTTGAAGTACTTAAGAAGTTAGAACAAAGTAATGCATTTCAGGCGGGAGCCTCGTCTTGTACTTCATTAGGCGGTTACACAGTTGGTTCAATTGCAACAGAAGCATTAATTGCCGTAAAAGGTTACAAAACCTACATGAATTTTGTGACAAAC
>Ga0222713_10004195_pt1 | contig 14539 bp, 7 predicted proteins | sample C33_649DmetaG_FD_165061 | JGI IMG/M metagenome (GOLD analysis project Ga0222713, IMG submission 165061) | Estuarine water microbial communities from San Francisco Bay, California, United States - C33_649D | ecosystem: Environmental > Aquatic > Marine > Unclassified | place: USA: California...
CAGCGACAGGGAAACGGTCGAGGAAGTTCGGTGTGACCCCTTCATTGAGGGCGTCATCAAAATCTTCTTCGAGTAAGTCTAAACGTGCATTCCATCCATCTCGACCAAACGTCATCCATTTTGCGAGTAAGTACGCTTCTTCTGGATGGGCAGTTTGCGATGAGATCGCTTGGAAGTCTAAGATCGTGGGTGGGAAGAAACCCGCATCCCCTTGGGGATAAGGCCAGAATCCGAGTTCAAAGTCACGATTATCCATCGCATCTTTAATGACCCAGAATTGCCACGAACCTTCAATGTCCATTGCGGCGTAACCGGTTTGGATCATGTACGTACGTAATTCATCATTCTCTTCCGCATTCAAATCTTCTTCGGTAAAGCGTGTTGTTGTTCCATCAGTTAATTGATGAAGATCGACTTTCGCTTCCATCGCATCGACCCAAGAGGAAGAGGTGTAGTTAAATTGCGTACCGTCCCACGTATCGTATTGGGTTGACGCATTGCTCATGGTGGGCCACACTTGTTGGAAGTCTGGGGTTCCATACCATGTATCCATACCGACAACGAGGTTTTCGGTATTGATAAGATCAAAGTTTTTAATATCTTTGGCGATATTCACGAATTCTTCAAACGTCCAATCTTTGACAGGATACCCATCATTATCAATACGATATTTCCCTTCAACCGTGCTTAAGTTGGCACGTTCAAAGATATTGAGGTTGATTAAAATCCCTTTTAAGAATTGGAAACTTGGTACCGCATAACGTTTGCCATTATAGACTCCCGCTAAGGCGATGTTTTCGTAGACGAGTTCTGCATCCGGATCTTCATCCCAGTATTCTGCAACATCCAACGTTAAGCCCGCGTTAATGACGGTCGGCACGTTGTCGGTAGCGAAGACATCGGGTAAAAGACCCGCTTGCGCTGCCGTAATAAGGTTTCCGGTAAATTCCGCACCACTTCCGGTAATATCTTGGCGTAATTCCACCGTGATATGCGGATAGCGTGCTTCAAACGCATCAATCATGCGTTGATTAAATTCTTGGTTTCCCCAATCGGCATAGGATAACGTCACAGGACGAAGCGTTTGGCTTGTCGTTTGCGACGTGGTTGAGTTCGTAGTACTTGAGGCCACCCCGCTGGAAGCGGTGGACGTGCCACCGCATCCAACGAGGATGAATCCTGTTACTAACGAGAATTTGAGTAAGGTCTTATTCATCGATTCCTTACCTCCTTACGCGTTAAAGTTGCGATATAAAAGGACTTCAGAGAGGAGGAATTCTCCTGTTAAGGAGACTTTATCGCCACCTAATGTCCCGAAGTCGAGCTCCATTTTCACATTCGTAATGGGTTGTTCCACGACGATGGTTGCCGTGAAGGTATAAGCGACATCTTCGGTAACACCAAAGTCGGTAAAGCCACCTTCAAGAATCGACGCATAACCTGCATCTGGGAGAACAATGTTGAAACGTAAGTCACGGGTCACAGAGCTTGTCACCACGAACTTAAGTTGATACGTACCAACACCCAAGTTAGGAAGGATGTAGTAGTAATGAGGTTCATAGGCTTGACCACCTAAACTGTTGACGGTGATTAAAGCGCCTTCGTCCGTTTGCTTCATGGAAGCATCACCAAAGACAGTGTGGCCTCCTAAAACCGTTTCCATATCGCCGTTATAAAGGGTAGGAACAGCAGCATCGCCTTCTTTAAGCGACACGTTGTCTAAGTAAACGGTGATCGGATTGCCACCTAAGGTTAATCCGTTACCAAATTCAAACGCTAATTTTTCTGTATCATTCGTCACGGCACCTACCGTAGAAACGGTTTTGGTGAACGTTTGTTTTTCCGTGGATAATACAGACGCAGGCGATTGAACGTGGTTCGTCCAAATATCTTGACCAAAAATGTTCGGCGTTAACGTCACTTCTTCGGTCGCATACGCATCAAAGGTTAACGTGTAGGTTTTTTCTGGATCGATATCTAAGAAGGCAGAGGTTCCCGGAAGACCGGCTAACGATTCCGCGTCTTGGACGATTTGAAGATGCCATGATTCATACGCATTTTCAGCGGTGACCGTCATCGCGAATTCGCCGGCGACCACACCCGCTTCAAAGGCAGTCCCTTCCCACGTATTGGCAAAACCTCTCCAACCCGAAAGGTCAAATTGGTTATTAGCAATAAGAGCATCAGCTTCTAAGCGTTGTAAACGAACTTCTTCTAAAACAAGCGTTCCATCCGCGAAACCTTCTTGGGAACCAAGTTCTAACACCACTTTGACATCCGCTGTGGCTTTAGTCACCGTGAAGACAAATTCTTGGGTAGAGGAGGTCGTACCAATGTCTAATCCGTTTTGGCGACCATATTCGTTCCATGGATCACCATAACCGATACCAACACTGATTTTACGGGCAACCGTTGCACTCGCAGTAATCGAGAAGCGATAGGTTGTGCCTTCGGTGAGTTCAACACCATCTTGGAAGAATTGAATCGCCCAGACAGCATCACCACCACCTGTAATATCTAAACTATAGGTTCCCGCAGCCACATCTTGACTACGGTTCACCACAGGTGGGGTTCCCCATTCTTGTTGCCAGTAAGCCCATTCTGCACCAATTTCTGTACCAAAACTTCCATTGGTTAAAAGATTTTCATCTTTAAAGACTAAATCAACGACATTAACTTCTGTGGATGCAGTTGCTTCATTGCCAGCAGCATCTTCAACCGAATAGTTCACGGTAAAGGTGGCAGCGGCGGAAGTATCCACACTTTGAACCACTTGATCATTGGCATCTAAAATTTCCACAATGATATCAGCGGTAACATCCCCATCGACCACGTCAAGGGCGGTGACACCGGCACGTGGGTCATACGTCGCACCCACTAAGAGGTTCACAGATTCTTGAACACCAAAGAACGCCGGTGCGGTGGTGTCAGGATCCACGGTCGATTCGGTAATGCTCATGTTGTCAAAGTACAACGTCGCATTCACGGATTGATTATTCACACGACCTAAACCAAATAAGATCCCACCGCGTGGGTTGTCTTGGGTCATGGTGAATTTGTACGAGTAGCGGGCCATGGTGGTGCCAATCGTACGATAAATGATGTTTTCCGCAGGGGGTAAGAAATCGGTAAACCAAGGAGCAGAGGATAATAATTCCCCAACTTGAAGGGCGATTTCTTTTTGCACCGTCGAACGGGCATCAAAGGATACTTCATACGTTTTGCCTTGTTCAAACGGAATATTCATTTGACCAAAACGTGGCGTGAAGAAGTTAAATCCTGCTGTGACTTCCGCTTTAAATTCACCGTTTTCGGTGGAAAGCGTCATCGCAGCACCATCCGCGATATAAACCACGGAAGGATCATCCCAACCCGCTGTTCCTAAGGAAAAGTCAGGGTTGATTAACATCCCTGTCGCTTCCGGTTGATTGACAGTAATGTTACGGAATTTCGAGGCGCTCACGTCGCCAACCGTTACTAAGTAACGGACAACGTGGACACCAGTATCGGTGGTGTCTAATTCACCGGTAGTCGCGTTTACTGCGCTTGAGATCGAGGAAAGTGTTAATTCATCAGAATAATCAACACCGTCGTTCCCAATCGCGGTTACACCTGTAAACAGGTTAAAGTCTACGTCAAATTCGAGTTCGATATCATCAGCCCCGCTGATGGTAATCGACGTTAAGGCTGTTACCGAAGAGGTGACTTCTGAACTCGGAACTGTCGATGAGGCTGGGGTCGAGCTCGCCACTTGCGAGGACGATGTGCCGCCACATGCAGCAAGGATGAGTGCGAAGGTTCCTAAGGGTAACCAAGTCGTCATTTTTTTCATCATTTTTCTCCTTTCATGATGAGTCGTCAGTGAACAATTTCGAAAGCGAGGTGTGTTAACCGGGTTCACGACCTCCTTTCAAGAAAACATCGATATGTTGATAACGTAAGTCACGGATCGCTTCCGCGTACTTACCCTTTATCACCGAACCAGGGAGTCGAATGGCGTCATGTGCATTTTTTAATGCATACGCTTCGACAACGACCGTATCATCATACGTTGGTGTTTGGCCTTCGTAATGAATGGTTAATGTAATTTCACCAAATAAGGTCGTTTTCACAACCCCGTTTTTAAAATAATGGGCTGGTAATTGAGGTTGAATGGAAAATTGTAATTCGCCCTCGTTCATCGAAAAGAGCGTGGGACCCATAAACATGAGTTTCCACAAGGAAATTACTTCTGCGGTTGAACCGGATAAGCGGGCAAAGAAACCTTGCCCATGTTTGGTCGCATCCGGGTTATTCGAGGTGGCAATAAACGAAGAGTTTTCTAATGGAGAGCGACCATACACCGCCGGATCCATAAAGCAGGTCATGCCGGTGGCGATATCACGATAATATTCTTCATAAAGTCCGGCCTTAAAAAGACCAAGGAAAAATTTATAACTCATATGAAGGAAATCGGATTCCCGTTCAAGCCAACCCGGGGTAAAGGCACGAATACGTCCGAGTTCCATCGACATCGCATCCAAGGATTCACTGGTTTTATATAATTTTAAAGGGGTATCAAAGATTTCGGATTGACGAATGGCCTCTACGAGTGCCTTACCTTTATTCATCGCAGGTTGAATCGACGATAAATACCGTGTCGGTCCTTCAAGGAAATGGGGCAACGAATGACGTTTAAAAGCGGTGACCTTCACGGTGGGTTGACCATGATCTACCGCGATATTTAAAGGTTCATACTGAACCGCTTCATACATAAAGTATGTCGGAATAATCGCTTCGGATTGTTCTAATCGTGTGACGGCATCGTTTAAGAATTGATGCATATGCTTGAGAAGCTTTTGAATACGCTCGCCATCCACTGCGGTGGATGTTACCGGTTGTCGCAAGCCATCGCGGTACGTTTCTAATGCGGTCATCCGTGTATTCCACGCTTCCATCCCTTGTACGGATTTTAACGATAATAACGTATCCATTAACGGTACTAGGGGCGTTAACACATGCAAGGAGTCCGTGACAGGAATCGTCGTTAGAAAGGCTACAAGTTTAACCAGTTCAAACAGTTCACTCACGCCCGATCCAAATAATCCAGGCAACCCATTCATGGCATCATTCCAACCAGGGCGTTCCCCTTCATACATGAGCCCCATGGCATCCGGATCAAGATGGGCAAATTTATTCAAAGTTAAGGTTAAAAGTTTTGTAAAAAGGGTGTGTTCAATCACGTGCCCTTTGGCATCTTTCAACCATCCACGAACCGGCGCATGATGGTCATGATGGGCGGCGTAATATTGACGCACTTTTCCGTTTTTTAACACGTATTTTTCCGCGCGTGGTCGAACACGTGCTGGGGAGACAAAGTAAGGATAAATCGCTTGGAACATTAACGTATTTAAACGATCAGGATAGACATCCAAATACGCAGCAATTAAATCATGATGATACGTAAAATGATCTTCCCAATAGCCTTCGCCATAGGTCGCTTTAAATTCATACGTGGAATGTTTTAAAACCTTTGTAACAGTTTGAATGGGATCATCGCCTAAGCGTGCCGCCAAGGTGGCGACTTCACCGGGTGAAAAAGAACCTTTGAGTAAACTATGATATCCTTTGGCAAACGCGTTAAGATCGCCTTCAAATGAGAATACGAGCCCTTCGATACTTAAAGGGTTATATCCATCCGCTTGAATAAATGATCCAAATTGACGAATGGAAAAGTCATCCATTTTGGGTTGAATGTAAATGTCATTACGACGATTTTGTAAAACATCACGGAAGGCGCCATTCCCTTGCGAGAAATAGGCGGGTTCGAGCGAAAAGAAGTTGTAATCGCGTTCTAAATCACCATGTTTACGAGAATACACATGGTAAGCAATGAGCCCCTTTTTCGTTTCAAACATCATCGGGAATCCACCACGGAGGACATTATCTAAAAAACATTGTTCCACATACGCATCAAACATTTCTTCTGATGTTTCGGTATGCACATGGCCTACCAAATCACGAATGATCATTTGATTTTCTTGGAGTTTTTGATCTAAGTACGTCACATCCACATTTTGACGGAACGCTTCAATTATGGCTTTGTCTTTACCATAACCAAAGACACCGTAAAACGCAGTACTTTCGTTAAGTTCAAAGTGTGAAAGCACAAAGGCACACGGCACTTGATTGACCGCGGCTTGGGTTTGTTTGACTAAACCATCAAAGGAATGTTCCAAAAAACGATAAGGAGTTTGAAAGGATGTGTCTCGTGCATAAATTAATTTATAGTCATACACATAATGTGAGGTCGGTAAGCCTTCGTAAAAATAAAAGTTGCCATCTTGAACATCACTGACTTCGCTGGAGTCGGCGGTGGAAGCCCGTAACTTTAAGAAAATACCGTGATTAAATGTATCCACTTGCATCCAAGATTGGAGCAAATTACTGACCGCTTTGTAACCGCCATGATCAATGCCAGAGGGTAACATTTGATTTAATCCATCGAGAATTTCAATGTTTTTCTTTTTTCCGTCAAGGTTGACAAAGGAAACTTTACGAATCAACGCCGAGACACTCGCTTGAGGTAAAGTAAAATACGTGATTTTAACGCGTAATCCTAACTGAGGGATGTCTTCGGTTAATGCAATTTGATGGGCTTCAACATCCATGGTTTGCGACGATTGGTTTTTTTCTTGAAAACATTCATAAAAAACGCCATCGACTTTAATGAAAGTTCGAAAGCCATTGACTGCCACATACGCATACGCTTGGTTGGCAGGATAAAATTCCATAATCGCACCATTTTTGTCACGCACCCCAAAGGAGGCAATCGCTTGGCCACGATTCACATAAAAGGACCACATGGGAATGCCCAATGTGCCGCTGATTCCAGGTAAAAAACCGGCAAACGTTTTTTGTTTTTGAAATTGTTTTAATGTGTATTTTTTCATAAAAGTGATTCGAAAATACCGATTTAGGAAATCGGTTTCTTATATCATAATCTAATTTGTAATCGCTTACAATATTTTCATATCAAAAAATTGTGAATTTGTTTTTAAAGCAAAATAAATTGTGAATTCGGCACGAATTTGATAGAGTTATGTATGGTTTGGGGCTGTAGCTCATTTGGTAGAGCGCATCGTTCGCAACGATGAGGTAGCGAGTTCGATCCTCGTCAGCTCCACCAAGCTAGAAAAAAACTTCCCGCGTGGGAAGTTTTCTTTGTTTTATGACGTTGAATTTGTTTAGAAAGAGAAGCGCGTAAAGGTAATCGTTGCCCCTTCATTGGTGATGTTATCCACGCGGATTTCAAAACCAATTTCTGAACCATCATTAAATTGTCCAAAGATGGGGAAACTTGAGAAATGTTTGAGCGGTGTGAACGTATCCCCTTCTTCAAATAAGGTGTCATTGCTTGCATCAAATCCGTCACGGAACGTGTTGATCCCATTCGATTCTAACAAGTGAAGCAATTTCATGTATTGCGCTTCGGGGGTACCACGAGTCCCGTTAAGACGGTGACGACTCGGGGAGTTGGAGTTCGTAATCATGTAATATTCATACGTTGCCCCTGCTTCAATGTCTTCGGATTCGACGCGAATGACTTCATCCGAGAATCCCACAAAATTACTTGTAACCGAATCATAGGCACCGATACGAGAATCGACGTGATAAATCTTCAAACCAGGAATGGTAAAGCCTTGTAATCCGTTACCAGGATACGGGGTTAAGGAATGTTTTTCATTTAATCCAGTTGGCGTATAGAATTCGATAATTAAATATTCATCATATGGCGAACCATTAAATCCATTATTGATAATGATGGCGTCCCCACTCGATTCAAAAGGTTGAATCGTCAAGGTTGTTTCTTGTTTGGTGTTGTCAATGACATAGGGTTCAATCCATTCCAATAAGAATTTAGAATAGGCATTGTGATCAAGGACGTTATTGTCCATCATATCTAAGGCACCCGCTGCACCCCAGTCTCCATTAAGTCCGTCATAAGTGTAGTAATCTTGTAACCCTAAAATGTGACCCATTTCGTGAATAAACGTGTGGGGATCAACGGTTCCTGTGCCGTAACCTTCATACATAAAGTCATGACTTGCAAAGAAGAAGGTGAAAGGAATTGGGTAGTCAGCATCATTTTCACTTTCAAAATCAAGCATATTATAGTTCCAGTAGCAGTAGGCCCAGAACGTATCTTCGACATCATCGGGATAATTACCATTCGGATAGGATGGCGCATTATAAATCATAATGAGCGCATCAATCCAACCATCATCGTTTTGGTCAAATTCTTCAATGGGTAACGGGAAATCAACTTGATTGACTTCGCGTTGTGCACGATACCATGCGGTGATATCTTCGGTTAAACCCCAAGTGGGGTTGTAATAGGATTGTAAAGAAGGATCAATCATTGGACGTGTTTCACGTGCCCATTCCACCGCGGTTTTACCGACTTGGAATTCAGGAGTGACCACCCCACCAATATTGAGGCGACCATAACTTGATTTTTCATAGTACGAGGCAACCGATTCATATTCCATTTCTTCAGATTCACCAAAGAAACTTTGTTCTAACTTGTTGCGACGTGCATCACAAATGTCTTGGGCACCACAGTTATAGTCAAGAAAGTTCACGGGAACAATAAGAAGGTTAACGTTCCCTACATGGGGCATGGCACCGCCATCCAGGGCAGATCCAGTCATCCATTTAAAGTCATCACGGGTAATCGTAGGGGATTCTAATTTGTAAAATCCATCACCTGTATCTGGAAGTGTTTCGCCGCCACCGGTACTAATGGAATCAGGAAATTCAAAGGTAGAGGAAATGGTTAAAACAATCGACTTTATCATTAATGTATAAAGACCATTTTTGAATCGGAAATGGTTGGCATTTAACCCAGAAAAATCATACTCATACACTAACGCTGCCGTTTGGGTGTAAGGGACTTTGAATTCATCGAGTTCAGGTCCGACAATATCGGTGGCCGCAAACATTTCAAAATTCTTTTGCGTTTTATTCTTCGCCAAGGTTACCGTAATCTTTTCAATGTTGTCGATGGCGTCAACGTTATACATATAAAAGGATGCTGAGTTACCATTGATGGCATCGGTAATCTGACCATCGGGTTCATCACTAGCTCCGAAATAACGGAACTGTAAATTGTTAAAAAACGCCCGCGTTGGAACGTACGGATCATACGTTAACAACGGCCATGTTTCTCGTGAAATTTCTAGGGTTTTTTCTACTGGAACTTCCGAAGAAACTTCCGAGGACGTTTCGGAAGGTGATTCCGAAGAAAGTAATCCGCTACTAGAGGTAGCAGTTGTACAGGCTGTGAGAACACCCACGCCTAGTAAGGTTAAAAAGAGATTGGTTTTATTCATAGAACCCTCCGCTAAATTTTCACTAATTTTACACCATTTAAGATGATTTTAAAACCATAAAGATTATTTTTTTATATGATATTACTATTAGGAAATACATATGCCCCAACTTCCCTTACATGAAACCCTTCTCCTTCATGGCGCCAAAATGGTTTATTATGGCGGTTTTACCGTCCCACAAGACTTTGTAGGTCTTATCAAAGAACATCAAGCCGTTCGGCAAACAACCGGTTTATTTGATGTCTCCCACATGGGTCGTGTATTAATTACAGGAAAGGATGCGACTCCTTTTGTTGAATCCCTTATCACCAATCGCCTCCCCGAACCTGAAACCCACAAGGCCGTTTACGGGCTTTTGTTAAATCAGGAAGGTTACCCCATCGATGATCTCATTGCCTACCCGTTTTCAAAACAAAAAATTCTCGTCGTCATCAATGCGATTAACGCCGTCATTGATTTAGAGTGGCTGCGATCCCATCAACAGAAACATCAGTATGACGTTCATCTTGAGGTAGTGACGTTATCCATGTGCCAACTTGCCCTTCAAGGGCCTCTGTCTGAAAAAGTATTACAAGCCGTAATCACTAAAAAAGTGGAATTATCTCAGCTTAAATTTATGACCTATGTTGAAACCAAACATCAAGGCCATTGGCTCATGATATCCCGATCTGGTTACACCGGAAGCGATGGGTTTGAAATTTATGCGGATGTAAAAACGACCGCCTTATTATGGGAAGCTTTGTTAAAACAAGACAATGTCACTCCTTGTGGATTGGGCGCGCGCGACACATTACGTTTTGAAGCGGCACTCCCTCTTTATTCCCACGAAATCTCACCAGAAATTCATCCGCTGGAAGCAGGTTTATCCTTTGCGCTCAAATGGGATAAAGAATTTGTCGGTAAAGAGGCACTTCTCACAATCAAGGACGTCCCGTTAAAACGAAAACTTGTCGGTCTTGAACTCCGCGATCGGGGTGTCATCCGGGCCGAGTATCCTGTTCTTATTGGGGATCAAACCATCGGCCATGTCACAACAGGATATTTACTTCCTGGCCGTGAAAAAGGTTTAGCCATGGCGCTTCTAGATGCCCCGTATTATGAACTCGGCCAAGAAGTCACGGTGATGATGAGAACGACCCCCTTACGCGCCGTCGTTCGTGATATGATATTTATGCAAAAGCAATATAAACGCTAAGGAGATTACCCATGTCAGAAAAACGTTATTCCCCCTCTCACGAATGGGTGGTCATCCACGATGATATTGCCACCATTGGCATTACCGAATTCGCCCAAGCAAGTTTAGGTACCATCGTGTTTGTCGACTTACCGAATCCCGGTAAATCCTTCAAAGAAAATGATATTTTTGGGGTTGTTGAATCCGTGAAATCCGCGTCTGATCTGTATCTTCCTGTGTCTGGAGAAGTCTTAGAAATCAACGAAGCAGTCGCCACAAATCCCGAACTCATTAATGAGAATGCCGAAGAAAATTGGATGATTAAATTAAAAGTCACAAATCCTAGTGAATTTGCTAAACTATTGAGCAAGGAAGACTATGACGCCTTAGCGAAATAGTCGTTGAAGTGTATGTTCAAATACTTGCCGCTGACCGATACCAATCGTAAAGATATGTTAAAAGTCATCAACGTCTCGGATGTTGATGACTTATTAATTGATATCCCTTCTTCATTAAGGTTGAAAAAACCGTATGCCATTTTGCCACGCTTATCCGAACACCAATTACGCAAACACCTTAAAGCAAATCAAGGCACGGTATTAGAATCTTACCGCGGATTTGGCGCCTATGAACATGAACGTCCTGCAATCGTGGACACGTTGAGTTCGCGTCAAGAATTTTTAACGTCCTACACACCCTATCAACCCGAAGTGGCACAAGGGACCTTGCAATATATTTTTGAATGGCAATCGATGATCACCGAACTCACCGGTATGGAGGTTTCCAATGCCTCGGTTTATGATGGACCCACCGCTCTTGCCGAAGCGATGATGATGGCCGTCAATATTGCGACGCATCGCCGTGTGATTGTTGCTTCCCCCTTACTTCCGCATGTGGAAAAAGTCATTCAAACGTATGCCCATTATCGAAATATAACCTTGGATGTCTTACCTTCGAAAGCCGGACTCATTGATATAAATGCGCTTGAAAAAGCGATGCAAGAACCGTTTTCAGCGGTGATTTTTTGTTACCCAAATCGTTACGGAAATATCGAGTATTTCGACCGTTTTGTTGCCGCGATTCATCAACAAAAAGCCCTGGTTATTTCCTACAATGACCCTTTTGCCTTATCTCGTTTAAAAACGCCGGGTTCCTTAGGTGCTGACATCGTCTGTGGTGAGGCACAATCGTTAGGACTTCCGTTATCTTTTGGTGGTCCTTATTTAGGATATTTAGCAACAAAGATGGACTATGTTCGCAAAATGCCAGGTCGCATTTGTGGATACACCAAAGATTCCCGTGGGGAACGGGGCTTTGTCTTAACGTTACAAGCGCGGGAACAACACATTCGTCGGGAAAAAGCGAACTCTAACATTTGTTCAAATCAATCCTTACTCGCATTACAGGCCACCATTTATTGTGCTTCGATGGGAAAACAAGGGCTCGTCAAAGCCTTTGATCAAGCCACGCAAGCAACTCATTACCTCGCCCAAGAACTTGTGAAGACAAATCTGTTTACGATGGCCTTTCAAGCACCCTTTGCCTATGAAGTGACGCTGACATATGTCGGCGACACCGAAGCATTAGAAAACGGGCTCTTACAACACGGATACTTATTAGGACAACGTCTTGACGATCAGCGCGTGATATTTTATTGTTCTGAAAGCAAAACAAAAACAGATATCGATGCGTTTGTCTCGCTTATCAAGGAGGTTCATCATGACTTATAATCGCCTTATTTTTGAACTTTCTTCGCCCGGACGTATTGGGTTTGAATTAACCCAACAAGGGTTCCAAGACGGGGATGTATCCACTCCGTTAGATACCTCCTTATTCCGCGACTCACCCGCCGATCTTCCTGAAGTTTCCGAACTTGAGGTTGTTCGTCATTATACGAAAGTTTCCCAAAAGAATATTGGCATTGAATCTGGGTTTTATCCTCTTGGTTCCTGCACGATGAAGTATAATCCTAAAATTAATGATGAAATGGCCTCTTTAGATGGGTTCCGTCTCATTCATCCCTTACAACCTTTATCCACCGTTCAACCTTTACTTAAGCTCTATCATGAAACCGCGACGATGCTCAATGAAATCACCGGGATGGCTGGAACCACCTTGAACACATTTGCCGGTGCCCATGGGGAACTCATCGGTCTGATGATTATGAAGCATTATCATGAATTACGGGGTGATCACCGTCGTACCAAAGTCATTATTCCTGATTCTGCACACGGAACTAACCCGGCCAGCGCCATGATGCTTGGCTATGAAACGATAACCTTACCTTCCAAAGATGGCTTAGTCGACATTGATACGTTATTACCGTTCCTGGATGACACCATCGCCGGCATTATGTTAACGAACCCGAACACGATGGGCTTATTCGAAAAAGATATTTTAAAAATTTCCAAAGCCGTTCACGATGTGGGAGGCTTACTCTATTACGATGGTGCCAATTTAAATCCCTTACTTGGTATCGCCCGACCCGGTGATATGGGTTTTGATATCATGCACATGAATTTACACAAAACCTTTTCCACACCACATGGAGGAGGGGGTCCGGGTTCTGGTCCCGTCAGTGTTGCCGCGCATCTCGTAGAATATCTCCCAAGTCCGGTGGTGACGAAAGTCGGTGAGGACTACACGCTATCCTACCCTGAACATGCGTGTGGTCAAGTGGGTGGATTTTACGGGAATTTCCTGGTGATGATTCGCGCTTATTCCTACATTCGCACCGTCGCCCACGACCTCATGAATGTTGGACCGAATGCTATTTTAAACGCCAATTACATTAAAGAATCCTTAAAAAACGACTATAAATTAGTCATTCAAAAACCGTGTATGCACGAATTCGTTTTCAGTGGCTTAATCGACCAATCCACGGGGGTAAAAACCTTAGACATCGCGAAACGTACCCTTGATTTTGGCATTCACGCGCCGACGATTTATTTCCCTCTCCTTGTTGAACAATCCATTATGATTGAGCCGACCGAAGTTGAATCCAAAGAAACACTTGATCAATTTATTGCCATTTTCAAACAAATTGCTCACGAAGCAAAGACTCAGCCTGATATCGTGAAAACTGCGCCACATTCCACGCCTGTGGGCCGATTAGATGAAGTCTTTGCCGCACGTTTCCCCACTTTACACTTCAAAGCCCTCCAAAAAGTCGAACAAAAATAATGTTTTCACGGAAACTTATTCTTTGCATCCTAGCAATCTTTTTGATACTTTATTTTTAGATTTTTTAGGAGGTTTCATATGAAACTTAAACGCGAACTCGGATTGTTCTCTAGTATTGCGATTTTAGCAGGGATTATGATTGGATCGGGTATCTATTTCTTTTCCATGCTCGTCCTTGGATTAGCATCCAACAGCCTTAGCCTCTCCCTAGTTGCCTGGATTGTCGGGGGGATTTTAACGTTATTCTCTGCATTAACGTATGCTGAATTAGGCACGTTATTTCCGAAGACCGGTGGATATTATGTTTATTTAAAGAAAGCGTATGGTCCACGCCTCGCTTTCTTATCAGGGATCACCAACTTCTTCTTATCAAGCAGTGGTTCTGTCGCCTTATTGGCTTTGCTTTTTGCCCAAGCGTTTGGTTACATGCTGAATGCACCTTTTGATAGCGTAACGACCGCAGCGATTGCCATTGGTGTCATTCTTGTTTTGTCCTTCGTTAACTATTTAGGTTTACGCTACGGGAAGGTCGTTCAAAACGTCTTTTTTGTGGCGAAACTCATTCCACTTTTGATTGTCATTTTCTATGGTTTATTTTTCGGAACTCAAACCGATATTTTTGCGTCAAATGGCGCTGAAAATGTCGAATTTGGTTTACTCATTTCCGGATTACTCTTTGCCGTTGCCCGTACCTTATTCGCCTATGAAGGTTGGACCAACTTAAACAACGTGGTTGAAGAAATGAAAGATGCCCAACGGGATTTACCAAAAGCATTATCCATCGCTGTCTTACTCGTGATGGGAGTCT
>Ga0222713_10004196_pt1 | contig 14538 bp, 13 predicted proteins | sample C33_649DmetaG_FD_165061 | JGI IMG/M metagenome (GOLD analysis project Ga0222713, IMG submission 165061) | Estuarine water microbial communities from San Francisco Bay, California, United States - C33_649D | ecosystem: Environmental > Aquatic > Marine > Unclassified | place: USA: California...
GTTGCCTCACGGCTCTGCGGCTCTGCGTGAGCCAATGCTGTCTTCTGCATTCCACTTAGTGGTTAAGCCAAACCAGACTTTCCAATGCAAAGCGCACAAAGAACTCGGTGTTTAGCACACCCACCGTCACGCCAATCAGGATTAGCCGCGAAAAGTCGCAAAAATCATTAACTGATGAGACATTAAAGGCGCCTATAGGCGCGCGGGTGAGCCAATAACAGTGACGCTATTTTGTGCATTTTTGCGGCCAAAGGATTTCCAACACACCCAGCCTTCGCCACTTGTTTCTCAGAGGATTTGCATATCTGGAAGGCTACGGCGGGCAAGGAGTTCACAGAGGTTGTAGGGCGGGATCGCCGATCCCGCCTTTTGCATTTCACCCCAATCGATTGGCGGGATCAGCGATACCCGCCCTACATCGCATTCATTACCTCACGGCTCTGCGGCTCCGCGCCTCTGCGTGAGCCAATGCCTTCTTCCGTGTGTTCCGTGTGTTCCGTGGTTAATAACTGTGCGTCCTCCTTGCCCGCCGTAGCCTAAGGGGCGAAGGCTGGGTGCGTGAGACCATTTCCAGTGTATTCAAAGTTCCCACTTGCATGGCGTCAGAATCCCGATATTCCGTTTACGGCAACTCATGACTAAGGTTGCCACGCATTCACCCTCCCACCAAGCCGCGTCCGACGCCGAATTCTACCTGCCGGCCGACGCGTTTTTCCGAGCCAACCTCCCCTCGGGCCTGACCTTCGACGATGTGTCCCTCGCGACGCTTTACTCGAATATCCTGCCGAAGGACGCCGATACGTCCACCAGCCTATCCGAGGCGCTCAAGCTACAGATCCCGATCATTTCCTCGGACATGGACACGGTCACGGAATCCCGCATGGCGATCGCCATGGCCCTCAATGGCGGCCTGGGTCTGATCCATTACAACATGCCGGCCAAGGAACAAGTGAAGGAAATCGCCCGGGTGAAGCGCCACATTCACGGCCTAATTCAAGACCCGATCACCGTCAAACCGGACGAGCACATCGGCGACGTCCTCGCGATGATGGCCGAGCGCAAGTTTACCTTCAGCACCTTCCCGGTCGTCTCCGAGGACGGCAAACTGGCCGGCCTCCTCTCCGGCAACGTCGTCAAAGATCGCTACCGCACTAAGAAGGTCGTCGATGTGATGACCCCCCGGTCGGAATTGATCACCGAGTTGGAAAGTGCCGTCGCCCACGATCCCATTGCCGCCGCCGACAAATTTTTCACCACCCACATCGGCATCAACAAGATGCTGGTCGTGAATGCGAAGGATGAACTCCGCGGCCTCGTGACCAGTTCCGACGTTGAGAAGATCACCAGCGAATCCAAGGCCCGCCGCAAGCCGGCCCGCGATGCCCAGTTCCGCCTCGTGGTCGGCGCCGCCATCTCCCCGGTGCGCAAGTCCAACGGCGAACTCGACCACGATAAGATTCGTGATCATGTCGGCCACCTCGTCGACGAGCACATTGATGCCGTCGCGATTTCCTCGGCCCACGCGCACACCTCAGGCGTCGGCGAAATGACCAAGGCCCTCCGCGAAGCCTTCCCGCAACTGACTATTATTGCCGGCAATGTCACCAGTGGGTCCGGCGTTGAATTTCTCGCCGATTGCGGCGCCGATGCGATCAAGGTCGGTCAAGGCCCCGGCTCCATCTGCACCACCCGGGTGGTCGCGGGCGTGGGCATTCCCCAACTCACCGCGCTCCACGTCGCCTCCAAATCCGCCGCCCAAAAAGGCGTGAAGCTCATCGCCGACGGTGGCATTACCAAGTCGGGCGACATCGTCAAAGCGCTCACCATCGGTCACGCCGTCATCCTCGGTGGACTGCTCGCCGGTTGCCGCGAAGCCCCGGGCGAGATCATGGAAATCAGCGGCAAGGTCTACAAAGCCTACCGCGGGATGGGATCCCTCGCCGCCATGCAGGCCGGCAGTGCCGCCCGTTACGGTCACGACAAAAATGACAAGGTCCGCAAGATCGCCGCCGAGGGCATTGAGGCCCTCAAGGAAGTCAGCGGATCGACCGACGACGTTTTGGCCAATCTGATCGGGGGCGTGCAAAGCGGCATGGGTTACCTCGGGGCCGCGACCTTGGATCAACTCCGCGAAAAGGCCCGTTACATCCGGGTGAGTCCCGCCGGGCAAAAGGAATCCGCTCCGCACGACGTGATCGAGGTCTCCACGCGGAAGAACTGAGATTTAGGCGGAAGTCTAACACACCCGCCTTCGCCGCAGGCTATGGCGGGCAAGGATGTCACAGAGGACACTGAGAAATACTCAGGGCACCACGGAATACACCGAACACACGGAAAAGACTCACGCACCCAGCCTTCGCCCCTTAGGCTACGGCGGGCAAGGAGGACGCGGAGCCGCAGAGGAAAACGTCCTAAATACAGGTATTAAACACAGAGTACACAGAGGCCACAGAGGGAAATACCCTGATAGTCTCTGCGCTCTCTGTGTGCTCTGTGTTAGTAAACTTCCGTGTTTTCCGTGGTCGAACTCATCCGTGGTTTTAAACTCTGCGCCTCAGCGGCTCTGCGTGAGTATTTGCAACCTTTTGTGCCTTTTACGGCCAATGTCTCTGCGTCCTCTGTGAGCTCTGTGTTAAAAGGTCTGTAAGCTCCCTGATGACACAGCCGGCCACCCCCGGTGATCGGTTTTTTATTGCCCTACCCCCTCCCCTTGGTTTTTCCCTTAACGGCAACAGGGGTCCTGCCGACTTCGGTTGCCGCGCCAACCATGTCTCTCCCCGTTTTCTCCAGTCAATTGATCGCCGATGTGGGCATTTCACTCGGTGACGAAGGCAAAGGTCGTCTGATCCCCGAGGTCGCCGAGGAGCTCCGCGGCACCCCCGCCGCCGTCTCGGTGGTATTCAAAGTCAACGGTGGCGCCAATTCCGGTCACACGGCCGGCGGCATCAAACTCAACCTGCTTCCGGCCGGCGTGGTCGTGAAGGATGTGCCCCATCTTTGCATGGGTGCCGGGGTCGTGGCCGATCCCCGCAAAATCTGGTGGGAAGCCAAGCCACTTGAAAAGAAGGGCTATGAGATTCTCAGCCGCCTGCGGATTGACGAACGCACGATGGTCTCCGATCTCTCGCACCGTCTGCTGGACCTCGCGACCGAGCACTACCGCACTGCCATCCTCAAGGAAGAGCCGCGCGGCTCCACCGGCCGCGGCATCACCCCGGCCTATTACGAGGAAGTCGGGCAATGGCAGATCACCTACGCGGATTTTCAAGCCGGCCCCAATTTCTTCGCCCGCAAACTGGCGCAACGCGCGACCCGGGCCCTGGCCCTGATCCAACACGTCTATCAAGTGGATGCGGCCACGTTCGCCGGATTCTTCGACACCCTGACTGCGGCGGAACTGCGCGCCAATGCCGAGGGATTGGAAATGGGTGTCTTCGACAAATCAGAATTCGATTTCACAGTGTTCCGTGGCGCGGAGCCGTTCACGTTGAACCTCGAACGCTTGACCGAGGTTTACTGGCAGGCCGGCACCGCGCTGGCGAAGAACATCGGCGAAGTGCGCGAATTGATCCTGCGCGAAAAGCAGGCGGGCCACACCATCCTCGGGGAATTTGGCCAAGCCTATTGGCTCGACAAGCGTCACGGGTTCTCACCCAACGTCACCGCTTCGCACACCTATACGCCGGAGTTTTTCGAGAGCGCCGGCATACCGCTGCAACCGGTCCACACCATCGGCGTGGCCAAGGCCTATGACACGAAAGTCGGCACCCACACCTTTATCACCCAGATGGATGACGCCCACCCGTTGGCGGTGCGGTTGAAGAAAATCGAGTTCGGCACCAGCACGGGTCGGCAGCGCATGGTCGGCTGGTATGACGCCGTGGAAAAAGGCGACGCCCTGCGCTATGGCGGTTTTCAGGATTTGATGATCAACAAGGCCGATGCGTTGACCGGCGCCGACGAACTGTTGATCTGCACCGCGTATCAGGATGCGGCAGGCAAGGTCTATCACCACGTGCCGCGCAATGAAGCCGTGCGCAAAACGCTCAAGCCGGTTTACGCGACTTACCCGGGATGGACGGAGGACATTTCGAAAGTGCGTAAGTTTGCCGATCTGCCGGTCCATGCGCAGAGGTATGTCGCCGGCATGGTGAAGGCACTGTTCGACGTCGCCTACGAAGGCTTGGATTGGCCGGCCGATGACAAGTTACCCAATCTGCGCTATCTCGGGGTTGGTCCGGAGCCGTCCCAGATTATCAAGGACCTGCCGTCCGCCGCCGAGCTGATCAAACTGGCTTGAGGCTCAGGTTACCTACCACGGAATACACAGAATACACGGAAGAAGGTTCCAGTCCCTAGTCTCTGATTTTTAACACAGAGGTCACAGAGGCTGCAGAGAAAGAGGGATTGTTTTAAACTCCGTGATCTCTGTTTGCTCTGTGTTAGTAGACTTCCGTGTGTTCTGTGTATTCCGTGGTGATAATTCCGTATACTCTGCGGCTCTGCGTGAGACTCTTCCCTGATTTGCCCTAAAAGTCCTGCAGGTGGCCCTCGCCCACTTGCGGGCCAAGCAACGTCATCACTTCACCGATCAGGTAAATTGAACCGGTAACCACGATCACATCATCGGCCTCACCCGCCGTGCATTGATCCGCACTCGGAAACAACGACGGCAAATCCGTGTGAGTCACCGTCCCTTTGTATTCCGCCGGAATCAACGCCGCCAGATCACTTTGGCTGGTTGCGCGGGGCTGATGCGGCACCACCAAATGAATCGCACTCGCGTGCTGCGCGATCGTGGCCAGCAGTGGACGCGCCCGCACAGTGCCCAACACTCCGGTGATCACAACCGGCTTGCGTCCGGTCTCCGCCACCAGACTCCTTAAATTGCTCTCCAAGACTTCGGCGCCTTCCGGGTTGTGCGAGGCATCGAGAATCAGCAGCCGGTTGCCCAACTTGACCCGTTGCCAGCGGCCCGGCCAGTCGACGTGCGTCAGGCCATCCACAATTGCCTGTTCAGTGATTCGCCAGCGTTCACCCAGCACGCGGGCCGTCAGGGTCGCGGTCGCCGCATTCCAGCGCTGATAGTCACCCTCGAGATTCGTGTGCGGGTAATGCGTCACTTCCTCGCCAAATTCCTCCCGCACCGAACGCAGCGGGGATCCCAATTCGGCGGCGCGCGCCCGAATCACGGTTTCAGCCTCAGGTGGCACGCGACCGACCACCACCGGGATGCCCTGTTTGATGATCCCGGCTTTTTCACCGGCGATTGCCGCGTAGGTTGTGCCCAACATTTCGCAGTGATCCATCCCGATCGAGGTGATCACCGTGATCTCCGGCGTGATGATATTCGTCGCATCGAGGCGTCCGCCAAGTCCGACTTCGAGCAAGGCGATATCACATTGGCGGCGGCGAAACTGCAGCAGCGCCATCGCGGTCATGAATTCAAAGAAACTCGGATGATCATCCGGATTGCCCTTGGCCAGGGTTTCGGCGATTGGACGCAGTTCCGTCACATAGGCGGTAATTTCATCCTCGGTCAGCGGAGTGCGGTCCACCTGCACGCGTTCCCCCAGTTTCACCAAATGCGGCGAGGTATACATGCCGGTATGCCATCCGGCCGCATGCAGGATCGCATCGAGCATGGCCACCACGGACCCCTTGCCGTTGGTTCCGGCCACATGGATGAACGATTGCCGCTGCTCCGGATGATCCAGGGCCGCCGCGAAGAGCCGCATCCGGTCGATGCCAAACTTCAAGCCATGCGTCGACTTGAGGCCAAAGAGATACGAAGTGACCGCCGTATAATCGGGAGTAACACCCAGTGCCATGGCCGGCTTTACTTCTTGCGCGGCGGAGCCGGATTATCCGGCTTGGACTTCACATACAGGGCCTCGAGAATATCGCGCAGTCGATCCCGCATCTCCGTGCGTTTCACGATCAAATCCACCAAGCCGTGCTGCAGTAAAAATTCCGAGGTCTGAAATCCTTCCGGTAAAGTCTGCTTCGTGGTGTCCTTGATCACACGCGGACCGGCAAAGCCAATCAGAGCACCGGGCTCGGCAATGATGACGTCACCCAATGTCGCGTAGCTGGCGGACACTCCCCCGGTCGTCGGATGGGTCAGCACCGAGATATAAGGCAATTTCGCTTCGGCCAAACGGCCAAGCGCGGCACTCGTCTTGGCCATCTGCATCAGTGAAAGGATACCCTCCTGCATGCGGGCGCCGCCCGAAGTGCTGAAGATGATGCAGGGAATCTTTTTGGCCAATGCCACCTCAATGGCGCGGGTGATCTTTTCCCCGGTCGCGGAACCGAGCGTGCCACCGCAAAAACGAAAATCCATCACCGCCAAGGATACCGGAATACCGTGAATCTTGCCGGTGCCGCAAACCACCGCCTCTTTCAAGCCGCTCGCTTTTTCGTATTTTTTGATCCGGTCGGGATAAGGCACGGAGTCCTTGAATCCGAGCGGATCAGCCGAACGGACGCCTGCATCCGCCTCTTTGAAGGATTTTTCGTCCAGCAGCGCCGCAATGCGTTCACGCGCCCCGATCGGGAAATGATAGCCACTGGTCGGCACGACCATGAGGTTCTCCACCACTTCCTTCGTGAACAGCGTTTCACCGCTGACGGGATCCTGGGTGTAGAGACCGTGCGGAATCTCCTTTTTGCGGGTTTTCCGGACCGAATAGGTCGGCTTGTCGAAATTAATCACGGCTTCAGCCGTGTCCGAAGGTAAAGACATCGAGATTTAGGCAACCTGCGCGCCGGAGCGTGCGGGCACAGCTGTTAAGGGTGGAACCAGTCGTGAAAACGTCATCAATCAGGATAGTATGCTGGGCGGTATTAATGGTCACCCCTTGGGCCAGTGCAAAGGCATTTTTCAAGTTCGCTTGGCGGGTCTTTTTGTCGTGATGCGTTTGCGATACGGTATCCACGTCCCGAATGAGCAAGTCCTCGACTCTAGTGGTCCCGCCCGCCAACCGGGCAACCGATTCGGCAATCAACCGGCTTTGGTTGTAACCGCGTTCCCGCTCCCGACGGGAATGCAGCGGCACGGGCACCAGCACCGCATCACGCAGCCAACTCACCAACGATTCGTTCTGGGCGATGATTGCCACCATGTCCCCGAGCACGTGCAAACCGCGGTGATATTTCAAGGTGTGCACCAGAGCCCGGGCCGGGCCCTTGAGCAGGACGGCCGTGCGTCCTTCCCGGAAAGCCGGAGCCAACCCCTGGCAATGCGGACACATCCGCTCACCCTGCATTTCGCCATAAAAAGGATGCCCACAAGTCGAACAGTGCGGCGCATGAACCAGGTGCAGCAACGGCGCACATTTCGCACAGAGATGGCGGTAGCCGGATCCCTCAACCAACGCCTCACACTGCACACAGACCGGAGGAAATACCACATCGAGTAAACCCCGGCCGATCTGCTGGACAGTGTTCATGGTGAGGTTTTACCACAGATCACCCGGAATACACGGAATTATGGATGGCCGCAAAAAGATCAAACGACCGCGAACTAAGTAACCACAGAACACATGGAACACACTGAAAAGGCTTCCAAGCCTCTGTCCTATATTTTCAACACAGAGGACACAGAGAAGAGGTTCTTAGTTTTAACTCTGAGATCTCTGTGTGCTCTGTGTTATTTCCCTTCCGTGTTTTCTGTGTATTCTGTGGTTAACTTCCTATTGCAAACTCTGCGTCTCCGCGGCTCTGCGTGAGTTCACTCCTGATCTTCGTTGAATCAGAATCCGTGTGTTCGGTGTATTCCGTGGTGACCATGGATTAATATGCTTCTGGCTCAGCCATACCGCGGGCTGGCTAGTGGTTCCCGATCAGTAAAATACCTTGGTTAAAAACAAGCCCTGGGCAGGGGCGGTCTGGACAACTTCCGTGCGCCGCCGGGACTTCAGGATCCGCTCAACTTCATCCGGGCCGAGGCGTCCTTCACCCACCGAGACCAAGAGCCCGGCCAAACTGCGCACCATCTTGTAGAGAAAGCCATCGCCCGTCGCCGTAATCCGGATCTGCGCGCCGCGTTTGACGACATCCAACCGACGCAAGGTGCGGATCGTGTCGTCTTTTTCGGGTCCATTGAGCGCGGTGAGCGCGCGAAAATCATGTTTCCCGCAGAGCCGCTTCGCCGCGGCCTGCATCGCCGCGATATCCAGCGGCCGATAAACCACCCAGGTGTAAGGCCGGGTAAACGGATCCGCATCGCCCAGGTGCACATAGTAATCGTAACGCTTGCCGCTGGCATCGAAGCGCGCATGAAAATCCGCTTTGGCTGGTCGGGCCGATTTGATCTGAATGCTCGCCGGCAAACCGTTGCGCAGCGCCATCAGCAGTTTCTGTTCACCATGCGGCCAGACTGCATCGAAATGAAAAACCTGACCGCGCGCATGCACCCCGGCATCAGTCCGCCCACTGCCGTGAATACGCACCGGCGTTTTCATGATGTCAGCCAAGCGTGTCTCGATGATATCCTGAATCGCCCGGCCGCGGACCTGACTCTGCCAACCCGCCAAGCCCGTGCCATCGTAGGCGCAGATACATTTCCAACGGGAGGGTTTGGTTACCACGGAATTCACGGAAGACACGGAATTAACGGACGATCCTTTCATATTCAACCAGCGGATGATGTCCAAAATCGACCAATAATCCCACCCGATGCCCTGTGGCTTTTAAATAGTTGTGCACCTGTGCCCGGTGTTCATCGGCCAAATGAGTGACTGCTTTGATTTCCAAGATCACTTTGTTGAAACAAACGAAATCCGGCTGATAAACCTGCTTCAGCTGTTCGCCACGATAATGAAGTTTCAAAATCGGTTGAGCGATGACCTCGATCTGCCGGTGTGCAAACTCGATGGTGAGACACTCCTGATAAACCGACTCCAGAAAACCGCAGCCCTTGTCTTTATAGACTTCAAAGCAGGCACCAAGAATGGCATGCGTCTCCTCACGTAAGATCAGTTCAGCCATAGGTCTTCTTTCCGTGTATTCTGTGTCTTCCGTGGTTTATTCCGATTCTTCCTGGGACACGATGGGCGGGAAGCGTTGGTCCAAATAATCCTGCAGGATGATGGTGGCCGCGCGGGAATCCACCAAGCCACTCGCCCTCACTTCGCGGCGTTTGTGTTTCGCGATCGATGACTCCGCCTCAAAGCTGGTCAGCCGTTCATCAATCAAGTGAACCGGGAGCCCGAAACTGTTTTTCAAAGCCTCGGCAAAGGCATCCACTTCCTGGGCTTTGAACCCCACCGTGCCGTCCATGTTGTAGGGATAGCCCAGCACCAAGTCGGTGATTTTGCGTTGCACGATGATCTCCCCCAAGGCCAGCCAACGCAGTTCAGGGGTCGCCTGCACCAAAGCCGGCAGTGGGGTGGCCACGCCAATGTCATCGCCGTAGCCAAGGCCAATCCGGCGGGTGCCATAATCAATCCCGAGGCAACGCATGCGGCAATTTGGATGGGGCGCCCGCTTGGGTGCAATTTCATTTGCGAGCGCCGGTGAATCGCCTCTCTTAACCTTAATGCCAGATCAAACGCCCAATCTCGATGCCGCAGCCCTGCGCCGCTACAGTCGTCAAATCCTGCTGGAGGAAGTGGGTGTGGCCAGGCAGCAGAAACTCGCCGCCGCCAAGGTATTGATCGTCGGGGCCGGTGGACTGGGCAGCCCGGCCGCGCTCTATCTGACCGCCGCCGGGGTTGGGACCTTGGGGATCGCCGATCTCGATATCGTTGAGGAACACAATTTGCAGCGGCAGTTGTTGCATACCACCGACTCGGTTGGCCAAGCCAAGGTGGAGTCCGCCGCAGCCACTCTGCGGGCCTTGAATCCGTTGGTAAAGATCGTCCCCCATCCCAAGGGGATCACGGCTGAAAACGCGGTGGAATTGTTTACCCACTACGATGTAATCGTGGATGGCACGGATAATTTTGCCGTGCGTTATCTCAACAACGATGCGGCGTATTTTGCGCAAAAGCCTTTGGTGCACGGCAGTGTTTTCAAATTCGAAGGTCAGGTCAGCGTGTTCGACCCCGCATCGGGCGGCCCCTGCTATCGCTGCCTGTTTCCGGCCCCCCCGGCGGCAGGCAGTGTGCCGGGTTGCGGTGAAGCCGGCGTGATCGGCGCCCTGTGCGGGATCATCGGCAGCATGCAAGCCATGGAAGTGATCAAGCTGATCACGGGTTGCGGCGAAACGTTGCGCGGCCGATTACTCACTTACGATGCTCTCAGTCACCAAGTGCAGACCATTGCGATGGCGCGCAATCCCACCTGCCCCTTGTGCAGTCAGCACGCCACCATCACCGGCATCACCCCTACCCGCTATGCGCCCACGTGCGAAAACGTCAATCCCACTCTTATGAACCATTCTGAACACCCCTTGGAAATTTCGGTAACAGAGGCCCACGCGCTGCTGCAAAATGCCGCGGATGACACCGTCGTCCTGATCGATGTGCGCGAACCATTTGAAGTGGAATTGTGCCGGGTGGAGATTGCCCGGCATATTCCCATGCGACAAGTTCCCGAGCAGTTGGATGAGCTGTCCAAGGATCACCATCTGCTGATCATGTGTCACCATGGCGGTCGCAGTCAGCGGGTCGCTGAATTTCTCCGCGCCCAAGGTTACCCAGCCGTAACCAATGTGGCCGGAGGGATTGACGCATGGGCCGTGGAAATCGATAGCACCCTCACCCGTTACTGATCCACCGGGCGCTCAGTCCAAACGTTGCCCGGGATGCGCCGCCACATAGCGGGCCACATGCTCGGCGAAAGCGTGCTTCAATTGCATGGTCTGTGAGTCGACCGCGACCCGGAACGGATGCTGATCTATCGCCCCCACCGGTGAGATATCCCGGGTGGTGGACATGATAAAACACTCCCCCATGGATTTCATATCGTCGGGTTTCAACGCCACTTCACGAACGGTAAAACCGGCCTTGGCCGCTACTTCCCGCAACACCAATGCCCGGGTGATCCCACCCAGAATTCCCGCATCCAACGGCGGCGTGAGGATAACGCCATCCCGGATGAATGCCAGATTGCTGGTGGCCGCCTCGGTGATTTCCCCGGCCTGGTTTACCATCACCACATCATCCGCCCCCCGCTCCCGGGCCGCACGCAGACAGAGAATATTATTGAGATAGTTGCCCGTTTTCCACGCCGGGTTGATCGTATTGGCCGGATTGCGGCGCAGCGTTGTCTCCAAGGATAGTGTATAGCCTTTCGCGAGAATGGCCGGCGTCAGGTCTTTGTTGGCCTGCACCAACAACGTATAATCGGGGCCCTCCGCCAGGGCCGTATCGAGACCGATCGCGCCGCCGCCGCGGGTGATTTGCAATCGCACATACAGTTCGCCGCCAAATTCCGTATGCTGACGAAATGCCGCCGCGGTGCGTTTAATCTCCGCCAACATCATGGCGGCATCGCCCGGTATGGCGATGTGCAGGGCGGCCCCGGATTGGTGCAGTCTCCGACAATGTTCTTCCCAGGCAAACAGCACCCCCTGGTAGGTGCGCCACACTTCATAGATGGCATCCCCATACAAAAAGCCCCGGTTCAAAGGCGACAAGGCCGGCTCCCGGGCATCATGCAAGCGCCCGTTGGTGTTGGCTTGAATATAGGTGGACATCTGGCGCCAGCAGAACCAATTCGCCAAACTTGCACCACAAAAAAGCCCCGCAGGCTGTGCAGGGCTTAATTTTTGGAATCTGGCCGGCGGGTTACTTCTTCCGAGCCTTGGTCAGGCCAAGTTCTTTTTTGATGTTCTGCACGCTGGGCACAGAGATACCCACGGTGGCTGCAATGTCCGCACCGGTTTTTCCGGCGACGGTCATGGCCTTCACCTTGTTCTTGGTATCATCGGTGATGATGGCGCGTTTGCGGCGTTTGCCGCCCTTGGTCTTGCTGAGGGAACGACCGCCAGCGGCGGCCTTCAGGGCTTTGACGAAGGCATTGACATCCTGAAAGCCATACTTGGCTGGCAGGGTGGCCAATTCCTTGGATTGTTCGGCGGCGATGGCTTGCTCCAACTTTGTGATTTTGGCGCGGGCGGCCTCGAGTGCTTTTATTTTATTAGTAAGCATGGTGGTGGATTAATTAATGTTCAATACGAGTTGTATTAACATTCGCATAGCAGAGCAAGTCCTATATAGATAAAATTCCTGTATCGATATATTCTTCTCCCATTATGTTATGAAATCCCTATACAAGTAGATACATTCAGACCTACTGGGCCGGATGATCCCCTCGTCGGAACGTGGCCGGACCACAACCGGCATACTTGGCAAATACCCGGCTGAAATGATGCCGGTTGCTATAGCCCAAACGCTCCGCGATTTGCTCGATCGATTCGTCCGTCAGGGCCAGACGACGGCAAGCCTCCTGCACCCGATTTTCCGCCACATAGGCGGCCGGCGTTTTACCCGTGCGGGCCTTGAACCAGCGAATGAATCCCTCCACGCCCATGCCCGCCTGCTGGGCGAGTAATTCGTTGGTGATTGCCGAACCGAGATTCAGGTCCAGCCACGTCAACACCTTGTGTAATCGCCGACTCGGTATCGCCGTCCAACCCGATCCCAAGTCCGATAGGACGACATGCAGAAGCGCCGTCGCCAAATGGGCCGACTTGTCGGTGAATTTGGCTGTCACCGCCGCCTGCAAGGCAGTCGCCACCCCCTGAAAATCCGGTCCCGCGTCCACCATCAACATTTTCTGCGCATCCAAGGGCCGGCTCAATTGCAGGGTGAAATGTAGCCAAAGGTGATCCACCCCGTCCTGACTGCCGCAATCGAACGGCACGCCGGCCGGCAACAGCACCACCCGTTCTTGATTCAGGGCCACTCGTTCACCCGCACAGTCCACCCAGGTGCCGGAGCTAAATTCGTAAAACAATCTCCAGAAAGGACTGCAGACCGCGCGGTGTTGCCAATTGCCGTCCAACCGCAACACCCCGGTCTCATGAATTTGAAAGACACCGGTGCCACGATCGGCTGGTATTCTTAAACCCTGCTCCGTAAACGGATTTTGCCATCGGGTTCGGTCAATTATAGACATAAGTCAGTTCCTACTAGGCATAGCCCTCACGCAAGATAATTGATATATTGGAACCATGAGCCTGTCCCCACTCGCCCCACCCCTTAAACCAGCCGCGCGCAAAGTCTTGGTCGACGCCCAAGCGAAGCAAAAGCCCCGCACGGTCGACCAGCTTTGTGATTGGCAATATGTGGAGAAGTCCATCCACCGATTGATCTGCGCCTGGGGTCGCGATGTCTCCGCGTGGGATGACAAGAGCACTATTCACCGCCACGTCTGGGATCAGGCCGAATGCGTGCGACGCCTGCGTGAACGCACGGAACAGTTCCCCGGCGGCAAACCCGATGCCCCGGTCTCGGGCCAACTGGAACGGCTCGTCAACACCGTGCTGCTGGCCCCCACCCACCACGATGCCCTCGATGGCATTTACGTGCACCTGCTCAAGACCCTCGTCGCGGCCTACGGCGAATACAGTGTCACGGTCCACCCGATCCACGATGCCCCGACCATCGCGTTGTTGCATGAGATCAACCAAATCAAAAGCCAGCAGTGGCTTTGGTATCGCGACTATCGCCGGCGCTATCCGCATGAGACCGACCCCGTCTACCGGCAAAAGGTGGAAGCCGCCCTCGCCGATTGCGGCCACCTCAAGTCTGCCCTGCCGCTAAACGCCGCCGACACCGCGCAACCGGCCGGCGTGGCCACCGATTTTAAGCTGCGTCGTTTCTTTGCCCGCGACGAACCCACCCGCGCCAAACAACCATTCATGGATTATGTGCGCGCGGATTTCACCACCAGTATCGAAGCCCGCCGGTTGTTCTGGGCCTACGGTTACATGATGGAAAAAAACATTCCGGACGACCAGTTGGCGTGGATCTATTACGGCCATTATATGCCGTGGCAGTGGCATCATGACATCTCGCGCCATCTTTGGGATGAATCCCGTCACGGCGATTCCGGTTATTCGCGCCTGTGCGACTTTGGCATCGGTTTGGATGAAGTCGGCTTCGGTCCCTACGACCTGCAGGACCGCGACAAGGCCCTCGAGGAAATCGCCAAGGAACGCGGCATTTCCATTCCTGAAGCCCGTGAACGGCACAACGAGCTGCTCGCTCCGCTGCGCATGGAACCCATTTCCAAGGCCCTGCTCTATCAGCACGTATTCATGATCGGCATGGTCGCCGAAACCGGTCACTTTGTCGTCAAGAACGAGGGCTACGTCGACTTCAAGGAAGGTCAGGATCTCGAATCCGCGGAGATGATGCTGTTCGACATCATTGATGAAACGGCCCACGTGCAATACGCCCACCGCTGGTTGCCGATGCTCGCCGAGCATGCCGGGATCGATAATTCCGATTACCGCGAACGGGCCGCGAAGGTGCGCGAGGAAAGTCAGGCCAAGGCCAATCACGACGCGGGCAAACTGCAGCGCGAACTCTCCCGCACCCCCGGCGACCCGTCCTTCGATTTTTATCAAAGCCTGCTGAG
>Ga0222713_10004200_pt1 | contig 14530 bp, 20 predicted proteins | sample C33_649DmetaG_FD_165061 | JGI IMG/M metagenome (GOLD analysis project Ga0222713, IMG submission 165061) | Estuarine water microbial communities from San Francisco Bay, California, United States - C33_649D | ecosystem: Environmental > Aquatic > Marine > Unclassified | place: USA: California...
AAGTATTTAAAGGCAATAAGAAGCCAAACCCCCCTTCACCGAAGGTTTCTCCCGAAAATACTGACGATAAACAAAACAATAACAAATAGTCTCCTAGCCGGATTAGCTCAGTGGTAGAGCAACCGCCTTGTAAGCGGTAGGTCCTCAGTTCAATCCTGAGATCCGGCTCTAGACAGTAGCCAACATCCCAGTGCCTGCACCGGGGGACGACAAAATCGTGTATAATGTTGGTGGACACATATCCTCCGCACGACTACTGTCTTTATCTTGAAAGGATAAAACAAAATGAAAAAGATTATTACTCTTACTGCTTTTGCTGCGCTTGCTCTTACCGCTTGTGGTGGAACGCGCACGGTTTACGTCAATACAACCGAAGCACCAGATACCACTGTCAAGGTCGTCAAGACCACCGACGCTCCTATTGTGACTCCTCCTCCAACCACTCAGGCTCCTTGGACTGAAGAGGACGAGTTTCTTTACGACATTGAGAGTCAGTATTACGGAACCATCTATGTCTCGGACTACGAGATGATTTCCACTGGACGACTTGTTTGCGACTCGCTCTTGGGTGGAATGTCTGGTCAAGAAGTTATTTGGGCCGTTGTTCAGGCTGGTGGAGACACCGAGTTTGTCACGACCGTTGTGTCTTCGGCGGTTGTAAACTTTTGTCCGTCACAAATTTATAAGTTTGAGAACTTGTGATAAAGCGATTTCTTATCATTCTTCTCCTTGCTGGTTGCTCGTCGGGGGCAGCCAGCAAGGAGGGAACAATTTTAAATACTTCATCAACATCTAGTAATTTAGTTAATACTCTTCCATCTGAGGATATTACTTATACCCCTATAGAGTATGCTTTTTTTGATGACGCAGAATATTATTATTCTATTAATCCTAGTCCCGAACAAAAGATTGTAATGCTTGAAACTGGTTATCTTTTGTGTCAATTAATGGACGAGGGAATGACAGATAAAGATATTGTAGAAAGAATCAATGAAGCTGGCACAGATGCTCATCAGAGACGAATTGATTTCTCTATAGCCATAGCTGCTACTACAACTCTATGTCGTTCTCATATAGAAAACGCAGAATATATTTCTCTTAACTTTCCTCTTTAAAGGATAAGAAATTGAAAAAATATCTTTTTATTATAATACCCTTGTCTATTGCCACTGTTCTTACAACAGTGGCTCTTTTATTTTTAATATCTATTAGTTCTATTGACTCACAGGCAACAACCACTTCTTTAAATCCACTTAGTCAAGCAGACATTAATACAACTACAACGAGTTCAATTCCTGCACTAGAAGATTTACCTGTTGGATTGTCTGCAGAAGAAGTTCATGTATATTATCTTGCAAAGACCAAACAAATTTATGGCAGTAACTTTACTGCTCTATCTGATCAAGATATAATTGGTTATGGACTCTTGTGGTGTGAAGCAATAGAACTAGGTATGACTCAAGCAGATGTTGAAGAAAGAATCAATGAAGGTGCAGTTGATAATGACGATGCTGCTCTTCAACGTTCAATTGTCATCGCCGCTCTGCTATACTTATGCCCTCATCTGAATTGGTAAAGGAATAATCATGGTTATTATTACAGATAATCCTAATCACAATTGTATTACTGGACATAAATCTACAGGTTGCATTATTCGTTTAAACGGTCAAATTAATCATTTTAATTCAATTGAATATGTTGAAGAAAATGCTGAATGGCCTGAAGGTGATGGACCATTTTATTATTTAGTTGATGATAAGTCTAATCGTCGTTACGGCCTTGAAGTTTCAGACGTTAAAGCTATTTATTATTATGAAGACGCACGAATACGTGGGCTAGAAGAAATCTAAACTCTTCTAGCCCCTGTCGTCTACTGGTTAGGACTCGACTCTTATAAAGTCGCTAAGGTGGTTCAATTCCACCCAGGGGTACTATGGATCCACTTGAATATTTTGACGAAGAATATAAAAGATTTAATGACAATGTGTCAAGTATTAATTCTTTAATGTTAGAGTCTAGAGATCATTATCTCAAACTAATTGAGATACAAAAAAGTATGCAGGTATTATTTAGTAAAAATGATATCACTTCTGAAAACTTAAAAACTTTTTTGAGTTTACTGGAAGATCTTATGCGTAATAGCAAAGAACTTTTATCAGTTATAGAATCTTCTTATAATATTATTGATGATTTAAGATATAAGTAAAGGTAGAAATTGACAGTCTCAACATATTGTAAGGCGAAAGGCGCTATCGGAATGAATGATGAAAGTAGTGTTCCCATAAATTATACTTGGAGAGAGAACGCTGCTTGCAAAGGATTGTCAGAAAATAACTATGACGATTTTTTTCCGATCTCTATTACAAAGTTAAATATTAATAATGTTAAAAAAATTTTTGCTATTTGCGAAAAATGCACAGTAAGTGCAGAGTGTATGCAAGAAGCACTGCTTCATTCTTATGACGGAATATGGGGTCGCAGTACGTATAAACAAAGACAATCTTACATAAGACACATTAAACATAATAATTTAGAAGATTTAACTTTGGAAGATTGTAGAAATTTTGTGGATGATTTGTCTGGAAAGAATATTTCTCCAACAAAAATCTATGTTAGAGGTAAGCGCAGTGATGTTTACAAAAAGATGAAAGAAGATTCATCTGCAAACAAAACTGAGATGTCCGATGTAGAAGAAACTGAAAGTGATTAATTATGTCTAGTCATATTTCCAGTAATGATGATGATCTTTTTGACTATGATCCAGATTTAGAAGAAAAGACTAGTAATAATTTTTTTACTAGCGAAACACACGATGCATCTAATTTTACTGATTCAGAAAATCGTATATTAAATGGAATTAAAAATCATATCAATGATCTTACTGAATCAGATAAAAGCATCTTAAATGATAACGCAGTTAGACTGGCTTTAGGATTTCATGAAGCTAGTCATAACTATTTTAATAGTGTAAATAGCGAAGCTATGGTCAAGTCTTTGACTATAGCCATGGATACGCTAACAGAAGGTAATTATTCTTTATTAGTTATGTTTCATAAAACAGAAATGCGAATCTCTAAGCGGATGCATTTCTTAAGTTTGTTTCATAATTTATTTAATGAAACAGATATAAATGATAACTTTATAAAATCTATTTTCGATTTGCTAAAGGTAGATGTCAATGATTTATATGTCAGAGCATGCTACTCTTCATCTATTGCAATTTGCAATCATGCTCTAAGATTAGACAGAGCTACGTATAGACTACTTTCTGAAAAGCTTGATATTCCAGTTAAAGAATATTTATTTGCTAATCCTTCAGATATGAAGGATGATCAAGATCATCAAGTAAGTTATGGAGATTTTGCAAATGAAGTAGATAAAAATATTCATGAAATGTTATTTAATTCAGGCTTATCAAAATTAGTCTCAGAAGAATTTTCTACATCAGCTTTTCTAAGAAGACAAAATGAAGAATAGATTTTTTAAAAAGATTCCACAATCTATTTATACTATTTTTAGTTTAGCAGCGGTAGCAGCGGTTAATTATAGCTTGATACAAAGTCCAATAGTTTTTATATTTTTAGCTATAATATTAGCTCATGAACTTGGACATTATTTTGTAGCCAAAAAATATAAAGCAAAAGTTAGATTACCAATATTTATTCCTCTTCCATTCTTTGTTGTAGGTTTAACTAAAATATCTAAACTTTCGTTAAAACATCAAAAAGAAGTTGCTATTTCTGGACCTTTGGCTGGATTCATAGCAGCACTTATGTTTTTGATGCTTAATGGTATATTTAACTTTATGTCTTATATTCCACTTCTATTTATTGCGTTCAATGAAAGTGTTCTGAATTATTTTGGGTCTGACGGCGCAAAATATCGTAAAGCTAAAGAAGGTTCATACATATGTATTTAGTTATCGCTCCTTTTGTTTTCATAGGTTATAGTGCAAAATTACTAAATGCAGTAAAGAAAAAGAAGCTAAATACTTCCGTAGAACATTCAAATCAAGACACTGAAATTGAACATATTTTACAAGCATTTGAAAGTCAGCTAAACTCTACGGACATATGGGGATCTTTAATCGATGCGCAAAGATTATTCAAACCAGAAACAGAATTTACAAATAAAAGTCAACAAATTTCTTGAAGAGTATTATTTAGATATTCAAGGTCTTTCTCCAAATACGACTTCTTTAGATGAAGCATATTTGGCTAGAGTGCTTACAAAGTTGGCGATAGGATCCGCAACAGTGTGGTGGTCTCTTTTGGAAATTAAAGAATTTATAACCCTACACAGAAAGGCTAAATGATGAGTAATCATGAGCAGCCGTTGTTTAAAATGAATAACTTCAACTTTTCTTTTGCTCTAGCTAATAAAGCAAAAGAGAATATAGAATCAGAGAATAATACTCTTGAAGAAAGAATTGGTAACATTGTAGATTCTGAGAAATTCCATATTAATGGTTTTCCAGTACTAAAAAATATTCTCATGCTTCAGCCAAAAAAGTCTGATCTTAAAAAGCTTTCAAAAGCTATTGATAGACTTGCTGATCTCATAGAAGTATATCAAGAAGTTCAATCTAAACTTTCAGTTATTGAAGCTGTAGAGAAAGATCCCAATTGGTTCGCTTGGACTTTTGGCGACTTTGCTCAAGAAATTGATCAAGATATTGAAAACTTTTTCAATTCTAAAGAATAAATAAAAGGATTATTGTAGAATTATGTCTAATGTAAACTATTCTTTTACAAATAAAGATACTGATGGTAGCATAGTATTTAGATCAAATATAACTTCGTTTGGTTTAGATCATGTTACTGATAAAGACTTGACTTCATTCTATACACATTTTTCAGAGAATGCATATCAAGATACTGGGCTTCTACCGGTTGATGGATCTGGTCTTCTAGCCATAAGATCTGCTGGAAATCATACTCAAATTGCTTATCAACATAAGCCAGGTATGTATTACATTAACTGGGGACAGTATGAGCGAGACGTTCATGCTATAAAATATTATGTAGCTCAACCATATAGAATTGTTATTGCTGATCTTCTAAATGGAAATATTTACGGAGCAAGAACATTCTATAGTCCAATTCCGATCACATATCCTCAAGCTCCATTGTATCATGTTAATCTTCCAAACATTAACTGCAAAGGCTATCGCGGAAATGGTGTTGGCTGGATTTGTTTGTATCATAGCGAAGATATTTCAAAGTATCCTTTTAATGAAAAGCTAGCTAAAATTTTAGATCGTTGTTCTGGTACAGAAGCTTACAATGATCAAAATATGTCAGAGACTGATGGTCCTCGTTTTTATCGGGATAATAATAAACCATCTTATATCCATATCCCTGCTGAATGGCAATCGTATTCTGAAGAAAATGGATATGAGTGGACTCTTGATCCAGAATTATGGATTCCTATTTTAGTGCAGGATATGGATCATCAAGATAAACATTATTCAGACGGTCAGCCTCTGACATTTGCAGATGCGCTGTTTGGAAATTATCAGGCTTATTATACTGATACAACAATTCCCAAGCCTGTCAACATGATAGCTCGTAGTGATTACAGTTTGGATTCTAAAACAGTTTTTAACTGGTTTAAGCAGTCTTACAATAATTCTTCTGAATCATCTCAAGAGGCAATAAACCCTTTTGATTCAAGTGCAACAGTAAGAGTTAAACTCTCCACTGCTGCACCTGTTTTTATAGCAGATGAAGATGAAGATGAAGAAGATGAGTCTTCATGGTATTGTGAAGACTGCGAATCAACTATGTATTTTAGTGATTCAAGCCCGAACCAAACTTATTCATCAAACTTTATTTGCGATCATTGCTTAGACAATAATTATAGTTATGTTGAACACAAAAATGTTTACGTTCACAATGATGAAACATTATATCTATCGGAATCAAATGTATTTATTTATCCAAGCGATTTAACTGCTGGTACTCATTATAAGTATTGCGAACAATGTTCAGGAGGGTGGTATTATACTCACTCGGACTTTGAGTCAATTGAATTTGTACATGATGAACTGTGTGCAAAATGCTACAATGATATGACAGTAAATTGTCTTTGTGGTGATACATCTGCTCATGCTTGTTTATTCGAACAAGAACTTACTGTATCTTATAATACTCCTTTATATAAATTAATCGAAGAAAATCCTCACGCATTGCCGATTGTTCACAATAATGTGATTCAACCTCCATATAATTATATAATTGAAGTTGAAAACATATGTGAATCATGCTATTCAGTAATCTCGTCAGTAGAAGAGTCTATAAAGACATCTTATCTGAAAGATAAATTGTTTGTGAATCTAAGAGAATATAGTTTGTTACCAAAAAACAATATCAATCAAAACCTTAAGATAATTTCTGGATTAACAATTCAGAAATCTGAAATATTTTAGGAGAAATAATGTCTGATCAACTTGAGTTAGAGTTTAATAATTCTGAAGAAATAGAAGAAGTAGAACTAGAAGACCTAGATCATTATTGGATGTCTAATGGTCTTCCTGTTTTTATGGCTAATCGTGATAATGTTTGCGAGTTAGTTGAATCACTTGGATTTAACTTGTATTATCTTCTTGCAAATATTGAAGAAACAAAAACTACAAACACAACGAGTTATGTTGCTGGTAAGTCAACTCAAACACCAGTTAGTGTAACGACTAGCAAAATGCAATTGTTTAAAGTTGTTAATAACTTTGTTGGTAGGTCAGTTAGCCTTTCCAATGAATCGTTTGATGAGGCATTTATTCCTATAGAGGAAGAGGCTGTTTACAACATGCCTGCGATTCCTCATGTTCTTATTGATAAGCTTGATCAGTTTTTCCGTTTGGTTGATGCACAGCATGGCACTGAGTCAATTGTTATGTTGACTTATGATCTTGATAAAGAAGGTCCTGAAGGTTGGGGAATTCTTGTTCCAGATCAGACCAATACGGCTGTTCATTGCAACTATGATCCTGATAGTATTGCTCAGATTAAACCTGACAACGTGATGATTGTTGGTTCAGTTCACAGCCATCCTGGTATGGCGGCATATGCTTCTGGAACTGACCATAAAGATCAAGCAGACTTTGACGGCATCCATATTACATTTGGTTGGCAAAAGTCTGTTAATAATGGCGCTACTCAGTATCATATTGAGATGCAGATGTCTGGCAAAGCTTATACTTTAGATCCTGAAGATGTCTTCGAAGATTTTATAATTAATAAAGCACCAGATCCAGAAGTTGTTGGATGGACTGATAAAGTAAAAAAAGTACTCCCCCCCAACACGGTGGGGGGACTTTACACTCCAACAAATGGGCCCCTACATCAGGATACTCAGCTTGGTACAACGGCAGCTACACGCCGTGAAAAATATCAGCTACACGTACCAAAGTTTGATGTTGAACCAGATTCATTAATAATAGCAGAAGTAGATGCAAATAAATACCAAAACACATACTGTCCATCTTGCAAATCTCTTATTGACGATTATGATATTTTTGACGGTTGTTGTTCTTTTTGCTTTATTCCCATTGCTGAAAAAGACACGAACGTAGCAACAATTCTTGAAAATATTTCGTATCATTGCAGCAAGTATAAACTATCTACTAATGTTCCAGTTTATCTGTGGGGCACAGATCCACAAGGTGCAGACTTTGTTATTAGATTGACTCCTAACACACTGCTCGATACAATTGGAAAAGACTTAAGTCTACTCAGCGATGTAGACAGTTCAGAAATTAGTCTTTTGAATATGGATGATTTCTTTGATCAAAAGACTGTTTGCTGCAACGTAGACATGGATGCTGCAATGGTATCCTGTTATTGCGATACTCAAATATTGCCAATTGATGCTAAAGAGTTTGATGATTATACAGAAAAAATAAATCTATATTTTAAAAATACTATATGTCAAACTTGTGAATTTTATTACGACTTGTCATGTCCATCCTATATGGGTGCGCTAAAAAAATTTGTTAATAATCCTTTCATTAGTTTGGATGAACTTGAAGAAAAAATCACTGGCGAAAACTGTAAAAGTTTTATAGCTTATGGTAGTGATTCTATTATGTATGATTCGGAGACATGATGAATGAAGAAAAGCGTTTTATACTTGTTGGAGCTGGCGGTATCGGCACATGGCTTGCTGCTGGTCTTGTAAGACTTCTTGAATGGAAGTTTCCAGGATCAGCTTTGATCATTGTCGATGGCGACACATATGAGGAAAAGAATAAAGAGCGTCAAGATTTTACTAAGCTTGGAAATAAAGCTGTAGTAAAAGCAACAGAGCTCGTTCCTCAGTTTCCAAATACAACTATCATCCCTTTGCCAAAGTGGGTAGTTGATGATAATTTTAATGGAGTTACAGATGAAGAAAGTCCTAAAATTACTGCTAGCCAGCTCATCCGTGAAAATGATGTTGTTTTCGCAGTTGTTGACAACTTCGCAGCACGCAAAATCATCTTCGATGCGGCGTCAAAGCTAGAAAACATTGATGTGTTTACTGGTGGAAATGATGATGATCTTTTTGGTTCCATCTATCATTATCAGAAACGTGATGGAATAGAAATCACTGCACATCCAGCTGAGTTTCACCCCGAGTATGATAGTCCGCCAGATAAAAATCCTGGTGAACTATCTTGTCAAGATCGCGCCAAAATTGAAGGAGGCACTCAGCTGTTGGCTACCAACATGGCTGTAGCATCTTTTATTCTTGGTCGTGTACAAAAAACAATAGTGTCCAATCAAAGTCCCGAAGAGACAGAAATCTTCTTCGATTTAGGACTGGGCAAATCAGAACCTTACAATAGAATGAATTCTTCTGTAGAAGAACCAGTAACAGTATAATAGGAGAAATAAAATGGAGAATACAAGCTCATCGGCTGCACAGCCGAACCGTGCCACTGGAATGGCTAACTTGCGCTATGGTGTCTATAACCAGCCAAGCAACATTGCCGGTAAGACTGTCAGTGATGTCCGCCAGCAGTTTGCTAAGATCTGGGGTATTCCTAGCGACGCAATTGCTTACTGCGGAAAAGATAAGCTTGACGAGAACGCTGTCATTCAGCCCGGTCAGAACATTGAGTTCCACCGCCGCGCTGGCGAGAAGGGCTGATTGACACAGGTTCGGGGGAGGATATGAATGTATGTCCTTTTGGGTTAGCACATTCTATCCTCCCCCACCATATTTTTTGTAAAGGCACTACCTAATACGTTTGGTGATATAATATGATGTTTGATTCTATTAAACTTAATTATCCTAATATTTGGATTAAAGATTCTGATAGTGCTAGAATTACAGATGTAATCATTTCAACTATCGATAGAGATTACTATACTATTGATTTTGTTTCCGGTCTTTCTAAGTATGTTGATGGTCAGTGGAAGAGTGTGCTTGTTCCCAACCCAACAGCTGAGATAACAGGTGGGCCAGATTTTGTTACTACTCACGACCCTGCTATATCAATGCAGTATCTGTTGGATAATGCAAAAACTTTTACTAAGCCAGCAACATACTTTATTAATGTCATAGGTGATCCCAATAATACAATAATGGGAATCTCACCTTTCATTTCTCATTTCAAATCCAGCTATCGCAAAGCTTTTTGGAATGATGATCTTTCTTTGATGCCACTTCAACTTATTTTCTTGAGTGCACAAGATGTTCCAGAGCACTATACACAATACTTCACAGTGCTAGAAGATGTTATACCCACTCCAGAAGAGCTTCATAGTATTGTTGATCATATCAATACTGCTGCTCATGATCGTTTGATTCAACAGGAAGAAGTTAAAGATCTTGTTAACGCAGGGTTAGGTTTGACAGAATCTCAGTTTATAGATTTATGTCTTACTTCAGTTGTAAATACAAACAAGCTTGATGCTAAATTTGTATATGATCAAAAGATGTCTAAGATTAAAAAGAATGGTATTCTTGAAATAATTAAACCAACAATGTCTTTTGCTGACATTGGTGGTCTTGATAATATTAAGGATATTATTCGTCGTACTGCAGTTCTTTGGAATGACAGAGAGCGCGCCAAGTCTTTTGGCATTACTCCTATTCGCAGAATGCTGATGGTCGGTATTCCGGGCACTGGTAAGTCTGCCATATGCCAAGCTACTGCAAATGAGCTTGGATTGGATCTAGCAAGAACTGGCATTAGCCAAGTTATGAATTCTTTTATTGGCCAATCAGAAGCTAATATGCGTGCTGTTTTTAAACAGATTAAAGTTATGTCTCCTTTGTGCGTTTGGATTGACGAGTTTGGTCGTGATCTTTCTGGTGGTTCTAGTTCTTCTCACGTTGATGGTGGCACCACTGATCGTGTTCATGGCGAGTTTCTGACTGGCCTTCAAGAGCTTCCTGAAGAGACATTCTTGTTGTGCGCTGCTAATCAGCTAGAAGCTTTACGTCCAGAAATGCTACGTGCTGATCGTTTTGATAAGATTATGTTTGTTGGTCTTCCAGCGTTCACAGAACGCAAACATATTTTTAACATTCATTTGAGCAAGATAGATACAGATCATCAATATGATTTTGACGCCCTTGCAGAAGCATCAATATATATGACTGGTGCAGAAATTGTTTCTCTCATTAGAGAGACAAAGTTTTATGTTACAACTGAATCTTTTAGGCCCATTAATACTCAAGACATACTAAACTTTATACCCAGAACCAAAAATACCATTTGGTTGAAGCATAATGAAATGGTTATGAACATGTATCAGTATGCACTCGAACAATGGGATTGGGCTTCCAATGAGCAGATGGAAGATGCTAAAATGATACTGGGCAAAAAGACACCTGTAAAAACAGAGAAAAAAGTTATCTGGAACTAAACGATAGGAGTAGATATGAGTGACACATTTGAAAATGCAGAAGACTTTTTAGCTTCTTTACAGATTCCAAACGATACTCAAAAGAATGAAAATAAAGAGTATCAGCAGGATCTTTATAAGAAGTGGTTCCGTTCCAAGACACAAAGTGGATTTCTTGCCATTCGGCCTTGGAATGAAGCATTGAAAATGAAAATTGATATTGGTAAAACTTCTGCTGAAGGAAAGCTAATTAGCAGCACAGCTGTATTCGTAGATAGCATTGATTTTGCAGCATATCTTCGTAGCATAACTATCGGTATGGCTTCTGTCAACTATCCTGCTAACGACAAAATGGGTATTCCGACAGCAGAAGGATTTGTTTCTTATGGCGGTACCACTCTTGATGGAAAGCCAATATCAAGAATCTTTAAGTCTCATTACTGGCAGACTGGTGATACAGTAGATTCTACAGCTTTTGTGTGGAAGTGTGGCCACTTTGCAGCACGTAAATCTGAAAGTGGAGCTTTTATCCCTGATATGAAGAGTCCTATATCTGTAGATCAGATTAAGGTAACGCGTCAGGATATATGTTCAATTTCATATTTGATGGATCTTTCAATGGTTTCCCATGTTACAAATAATCAAGATTGGTATGAACAATGAGCGAAGAAATACCAGCACTTGATGCAGTAACAGCTGAATTTATTACAAATCTTTTTAAAGATGTAATGACTGGCATTTATGCTCAAACAGAAGATCGTCTAAGAAACATAGAAAAATCTGTTGAAGCTTTGGAAAAGCAAATAGCAACTTTGGTTTTAGGATACGGAGAACAAGCCGTATTCATGGAAGCTCTTGTTGCTCAAATAGCTTATTCTACAGATGAAGCTCGTGAAGCTTTCCATAATGATGTTTCTAAAGCTCGCAAAGAAATGCTAGAGGTAATGCAAAGTGCATCAAAAGGAATCTTGGCTGACGAAGATCAAAACATTGCCACAGCCATTGCAGACTTGGCTGAGTCAAAGTTATTTAATTCAAAACCCTGATTTATCTTGCTTGCTTCTTGTAGATAATTCTACTGCAGAACTGCTAAAAAATATATCTTATCTTTCTAGCATATATCCAATCGCTCAATCTATTTATCCTGATATAACATCTCTTTTTGTATCAAGTACGTCTTTACAAGAGTTTATAAAAGCCGGGAAGATAGAAGTTTATTCTGTTGAGGTAAATAATGATTATCAATAAGTTTCAATCTGTAGAACATTTGAACGAAGTATATAAAGATTTATTTAATTCTACATATATACAAAGAATTAATTCAGATAATTTTGATACAGTAACATTAAACTTAGATGATATACGCAAGTTAAAGCTAAAGACTATTATTGAAGAAAACAGTACAAAAGAATTGTATGTATATTTAGATTCTAAAACAGAATTTAAAAAGCAATACTATTCTCACATGGTAACTTCATTATATGAAAAATATTATGATTCACTGAAAAACAATGGAATCATAATCAGTGCTACTGGATCTTATGTAGTGATTCAAAAAACAGACAATATTGATATTGTATTTTCTGATATAGAAAATGAACCACATATTCCAGATATGTCTAAAGTTTTATCTGTTTTTATGAATAAAATAGATAATCTTGAAAAAGATAATAAATTCTATGTTGATCATATATCAAAGCTTGAATCAACAATAGTTGATATGCAAGAAGAGCTAAGTTTGATTAAGACAAATCTTTTTAATAAAACAATATCAAGTTGGTATTAATATGGAAAAAGATTTAGAACCATTAATAAACGCTATTATTTTTGATGGAACAAATGGAGATGAATTAAATATTAAATTTGATGAAATTTTCAATATTTTGAAATTAAAAATAAAAGTTAATGATCAAGAATTATTTGTAAAAGATACATTAGACTTACAGTCGGAGTTTAAGTTGAATAATATTATTTATAATAATGAATATAAGCCTGAAGTATATGGTGAAGAAATACCAATTCAAGTAACTGATACTCAGCCTTATTTTGTTATAGAAAAAAGCGATGATGTAAAAATTAGATTTTTTATTAATTTTATTGATAAAAAAAATGCAATGATGAACAAAATAGTTTGCCCAGAAGGCTATTTTGTTTTTGACTATTTTGCTTCAGGTGAACTTTATTTAAACATACCTGAAGATAAATATATTGTTTCAGCAAAACACACTTTTGACACTTTATATTACAAACACTTAAATGGTGGCGCACTTAGTAACCATCCAACAGAAGTGGATTATAAACCAACACAATTTGCTACTTCGTGTCTTTCACCTACAAATGATTTTCCAATTCTTGGAGACCAAGTTACATACGCATGGCGATTTGAATTAAGTAAATTCTTTCATATTGTAGATGCTTCTGAAATTGATGTTAAAAATAAGAAGTCAGTAAATAATCCTCCAGTATGCAAGTATTTGACTCTTCATACTAACGTTCACAACATTACTTCGGAATACTATAACTTTGCCAACATTATTCCAAACAGAAGCGTATGTTCTTCTCCAACAATTGGCTCCACAAATTCTATAACATCATGTCCTTTTGTTGACATGGGACCTTTTAGTGGTCCAATTAATACTTGTATTAGTTATGTACCATTGTTTAAAGTATTAAATAATGTTTCAATTCGTCCTCAGAATACGGAACAAGAAGTTAATATTAGAATGAGATATAGCAATACTTTGTCTAAAGAACACAGCTTTATTATTGAGAATATTTCAGCAAATACAAAATTATCTACTTTGCAGTATCCAAATGAAATATCTTATGAAGATGCACTTGCTGAAGCAAACAATGTTTTTGATGAGTTTATATCTTGTTATACAGATCATGAACTAAATGAAAAAGAACATTTTAATGATACAGAAACTCCTTTAGATAAAGTAAGTTATATTCAAACATTACTTGGAGTATAAATATGACTTTTAGAAGTACATTAACCAGTATGAATGACGACAAAATTGATTCATACTCTGTTTGTATAGATGTAGCAAGAATAAGTCTTCTTGCTGGACAAGAAAAGAAGTTAACAACTTCAAACGAACCCCTTCTTGTTACTGGTGACATAAGATCAATATTTCATGCTGACACTGTTTCTCTTGTAAGAGCTAAAAATGAAATTTTATCTTCAAAGGCATCAGATGATATTTATCCAATTGCTGTAAGATATATCGATAATAAAAATAATTACTATATAGAAAGACCACCTTTTCAAGTAACTGTTGATCTTTCTACAAATAGATCTAGACGCAATAATAGAAAAACAACTTTACCTTACAAAATTTGGATTCCTTGGACAATTACTATTTTTAATCCAAATTCTTTTAATGATGTAAGAATATTTTTTTCGGATAAATCATTAAGTTCTTTTGATGATTTATATATTAATTGTTTACTTCCAAATACTTACAATGATTCTAGAATTTGTTTTGGAAACAGTTTGTCTGATATTCCTTTAGAAGGAACTGATTCCAAAGACATCAGATATTTGTATTCACTAATATTCAATGAATACATGAATGGTGGGTGGAATTTAGATCTAGCACCTAGCATCTATAATTACAATTATTTTTTAATTAAAAATAAAGATAATATTTCTCAATTTCCAATGATTGCAAAGTTCATGAATCCGG
>Ga0222713_10004202_pt1 | contig 14524 bp, 13 predicted proteins | sample C33_649DmetaG_FD_165061 | JGI IMG/M metagenome (GOLD analysis project Ga0222713, IMG submission 165061) | Estuarine water microbial communities from San Francisco Bay, California, United States - C33_649D | ecosystem: Environmental > Aquatic > Marine > Unclassified | place: USA: California...
AGCGTCAACAAAAAGTACAACTTGCCGCTCTGGATCACCGAGTACTCGTGCGCCGACTGGGGCTGCACGTTCACCAACGGCCAGAACGTGCACACGGCCGGCATCGACTGGTCTTACCCGACGGACGCCAACATCGCCACCAACGCAACGGCCGTGTTTATGAAGCAGACGGTGACGGGCATGGAGAGCATGCCTTTCGTCGAGCGGTACTCGTGGAAGGAGCGGTACCTGCTGGTGCCCCCAGACAGCAGCACGCCGGGTGACACGCCGATGAGCGCGAGCAACCCTGACGTCATGGGTCAGTCGGCTCTCTTCGCATCGTACCAGCACTTCCCAACAACGCTTCCGCCGCTCACACCACTTGGCAAACTCTATGCGGGCCTTTAAAAAAAAGAAAAGAAAGAATAGTATGGAGGAAATTCTGAAGCCCACCACTGGACGTTTCACAACCTTTCCTATCCGGTACCCTGACCTATGGGCACTGTATAAGAAAGCGGTCGGCTCCTTCTGGACGGCCGAGGAGATTGACCTCGCGGGCGACCTCAAGGACTGGGACACGCTCAAGCCGGACGAGCAGCACTTCATCAAGATGGTACTGGCATTCTTCGCCGCCAGTGACGGAATTGTTTTTGAAAATATTGATCTGAACTTTGGCAGCGAGGTGCAAATCTCCGAGGCTCGGGCGTTCTATGCCTATCAAGGGTTTAACGAGAGCATCCACGGCGAGACGTACTCGCTGATGATCGACAAGTTGGTCCAGGACAAGGCGGAGAAAGATCGGCTGTTCAGGGCGATAGAGACTGTGCCAGCTGTGAAGAGCAAGGCGGAATGGGTGATGGCATGGATGAGCAAAAGCTCTCCTTTTGCACAGAGACTCTTGGCTTTCGCGTGCATGGAGGGTATCTTTTTCTCGGGCTCCTTCTGTGCCATTTTCTGGCTCAAGAAACGTGGCCTTATGCCAGGGCTGTGTTTTTCGAACGAGCTCATCTCGCGTGACGAGGGCTCGCACCTCGAGTTTGCGGTTGCGCTGTACCAGCACCTGTCCAACAAGCTTCCGGTGACGGACGTCCATTCGATAGTTGGCGGGGCGGTGGCGATCGAGGAGAATTTCATCACGGAGGCGCTTCCATGCCGACTCATAGGCATGGATGCCGAACAGATGAAACAGTATATTAGATACGTTGCAGACCGAATGCTAAAGCAGCTGGGTTACGCACCTCTTTTTGGGGCCGAGAATCCGTTCGCGTGGATGGAGACCATCTCACTCGAGGGAAAGACCAACTTTTTCGAGAAACGCGTCGGAGATTACTCCAAGCGTATGGTCACCGAAGGCGATGCCGTGCGGTTCGACGAAGAGTTTTAGTCGACGTCCTTGATGTCCAGGTAGTCGGGCTCCTCGAAGTTGGATTTCTTGCCAAACAGCGCCATGACGGCGTTGGATCTGTGCTTGGAGCCCGACTTAGTGTGGCGGCCGGCGCCGTAGAAGGACACGCGCTTCATCAGCGCACCGACGACGAAAATGAAAACCAGGGCGTGCAGCAGAACACCCGCCTGTGTGGGCAACCCGTAGGAGTTGGCCACCCAGTTGCCTGCGACGCTCGCCACTAGCTTGAAAGTAGCCGGGTTCGCGAAGATGAAAAAAGCGATCAGGGGAAGGACCCAGTTGCTGAGGCGCGCCATTTATATTCTTTTAGAAAATATTTAAAGGCTGGGTACCAGATTCCGTCTACCCAGCTGAGCCTTGGGATCCGTATACGGATATGCCGTACTTATGTGATACATTATTTTACCTCTGGACTTATTTTTAGATACATTTACTATGGGCCAGTACTTTTCAGGTTCGGTCATCAAATAATAGCCGTGGCGGCCATTATTGTAGGTTCTGATGTAAATTTTACCCCCAGAACCAAATTGGCTCTTAAAGACGTCTTTATAGTTGACACCTGTACTTCCGATGAGGCCCGTCGCTGGCTGCATATTCGAGGCACCCGCCTTTATATTGCCTGTATTGGCATTTATGTATTTGTTATAAAGGGGTTTGAGTTTTTCGAGTGTATTGGTTTTCCACCCCCAATCCTTGCCCTCTCGCCAAATCTTTTGAAGATTTGGAAAAGCTGTAAGCTTTCTGGCGGCACCCAGAGCCATAATGTGGTTTATGCGTTTCTTGGTGGCGTTTATATCTGCGTTTCTGACGAAAGTGTTATAGTTGGCTTTGCGCTTGGCGTCATTGCCCAACTTGCCCAACAAATTCTTGAATTGTGTGTTGAACTGTGAACGAGTGTTGAAGTGGACCGCGTTTTTGGCAGACAGCCATCTCTTGTACTGCTCGTCGAACGCCTTTTGATATTTTCCAAGATTCTCTGCAGCCTTGCGTCTGTTGATCTCGCCTTGTATAAATTTCTTGTCGTTGGCTTTTAGTCTAGGGTTTGTAAGTAGTTCTTTCAGGCCCAACTCGGTCCTATTCTCTAGTCTAGCGTTGTTGTGTAGCCCCGCCTTGGCGATGATCTTGTTCCACGGGGTGTTAATGTTTCCACTGGAATTTACACGGTGTGTATTGTTGTTGAATTCGTTGTTGGCGTTGAAAAACTCGTTACTCTTCCCAGCCTGTTTGAAAAGCGCCACTGCACGTCTGACCGCCGGCTTGTTGTTCGCCGCCGCCTGTGCATTCGCCAGCCGTCTCATAGCAGCCGCCAACTCCGCCTCCGCCTTGGCAGTGGCCTCGGCAGAAGCTCTTTGAATGGCATTTATATTGGACGTTTGCTGAGCCGCGGCGGCTTCGGCTTTCGCGATCTTGGCTTCCGCCTGTGCTAGAAGCAAATTCGATGAAGCTTTGAAAGCACCCAACCTGAGTTGCGAGTTGTTTTCAGCCTTATTTGCCCGTGCGTTCGCGGCAGCCACAAGAGCTTGGGCATTTTTCACAGCTTTGTTCTTTTCCGCCGCATAATCTATGAGTTGACGGCGCGTTCTTTTAAGTGCTTCCACATTCCCCTCGGCGGCAGTCAGTTTTGTAGCGAGGTCGTTCTTATGCGCCGCCAGGGTCGCCAGGGCCGCATTCTTGTTGGCCGCAGCAGCCGCCAGGGCCGCCTTCTTGTTGGCCGCAGCAGCCGCCAGGGCCGCATTCTTGTTGGCCGCAGCAGCCGCCAGGGCCGCATTCTTGGCCTTCCGGGCATTTGCAGTTGCTGCATTAGCCGCATTACGCTCTTTCCGAGCGGCATTCAGGGCCGCTGCGAGACCAGCACCGGAACGTCGAGCTCTTTCAGCCTCGGCCTCGGTCGCCAACGCTTTCGCCTCCAGCTCGGCGGCTTTTTCAGCCGCCGCCGCGCTATTGGCCCGCGCCTTTGCTTCGGCAGCGGCTTTGTTCGCCAGGGCCGCTGTCGCCGTTCCACGAGCATTGTTGGCCTCTTGTCTCGCCGCAGCCGCCGCTGCACTCGCCGCACTCGCTTCGGCCGCTGCTGCGTTAATAGCGGCTCTAGCACTCGCCTGGAGATTAGTGAGCGCCTGCATCGCCGCCGCCTTTTCTGCATTGCTTGCATTGGCGCGAGCCGCGGCCGCGCTGGCAGCCGCCGCAGCCGCCGCAGCCTCTTCACGAGCCGCCGTAGCCTCTGCGGTCTTCGCCGCTGCATTTGCCGCGGCCGCTGCAATTCTATTGGCAGCTTTTGCATTAGTCGCTCGTGCTCTAGCATTGGCATTGGTGGCCGCCTGTTTCGCAGCGGTCGCCTCGGCACGCGCCGCGTTGGCATTTCTCTTGGCAGTGTTCACAGCCCCACGGATGACGGCATTTGCATTCGTCTGAGCCGTCCTGACATTCGCGTTGTTTCCAAACGCGAGCAGGGCTGACGAGGCCGCCACAAGCGCCCGGGCGGCATTTGGCGACTTGTTTAGGATAAAAGCCGCCTTGGCATTTTTATAAGCTGTATTAGCAGCCCTCTTGTTTGCATTCATCTTGGTCTGGAGACCGGTGGCCTTATTCTCGGCCGCCTGGCGCGCCGCGTTAGCCACCCCCTGGGCCTGGATCGCCGCCTCGGCACTTGCTTTGTGAGATGCAGCGTTCGCCAAGGCTTGCGCGGCCGCTAACTGTTTCGCAGCTGCATTGGCCTCTGCAGCCGCTTGGGCCGCCGCCGCCGCCGCCACATTTTTCTCAGCCTGGTTTGTGGCGGCCGCTTGGGCAGCGCGGGCAGCCGCCGCATTACGGGCCGCATTTGCAGCCGCCGCATTTGCAGCCACTCTTTGGGCATTCGCCGCCTCGCGGGCTCGTTTCTCTGCCGCCGCTTGCTCCGTGGCGGTGCGGGCATTTGTCAACGCCTTCGCCGCCTCCTCCGCCGCCGCCGCCGCTTGCGCCGTGGCGGCATTCTTGTTGGCTTTAATCTTATTTATAAATGTCATTGCATTACTATGAGCCTTCTGGGCATTTGCGTTGGCCCCCTGGGTTTTCTTGAGTACGTAGTTGGCGAGTTTCTTCAGCTCCAGTGCCCGGTTGCTATTTTTCGTCTTTGAGTTGTTTGCCCAGTTAGTCATGGCTCTGCCCAAATTAGCCTTGGCGGCCACCAGCTTGGTATTCTTGGCCGCGAGCCGCGCTGCATTCGCAATAGCGGCATTTTTGAGCTTTTGCTCGGCCTCGGCATGGGCCGCCTTGGCCGCCGCCTCTGCTGCTTTGGCTGCCGCCTCTGCATTCTGAGCTGCAGACGCTAATGCTCTATTAGTAATGGCCCGTGCCGACAGCTCTGCAGACTCTTTTTCAGCAGCCGATGCTCTGGCATTCGCCTCTGCTGCAGCCGCCGTAGCCATTGCCGCCGTCGCTCTGGAGGCCGCAGCATTCGCGGCGGCCAAGTTCCCAGCCGCCTGGGCCGCCGCCGCCTCGTTACGCGCCGTCGCAGCCTGCGCTTCGGCCGCCGCCCGCGCCGCCTCGGCATTTCGAATTGCCGCGTTGTGGGCCGCGGTGGCCTCGGTGAGAGCCTGGTTGGCAGCCGCCTGGGCCGCCCGGGCAGCATTGCGTTCCCGCGTCGTGTTCGCCCCAGCTGCTATGGCGGCATTGAGGTTACTTTGCTTTTGAGCAGCATTCGCCGCAGCCGTCGCAAGCGCTGTATTCTTGGCCTCCGAGTTCGCCAAAGCCGTCTGGAGCGCTGCATTCTTGTTGGCCAGTGCGTTAGCGGCGGCACCGATCAACGTGCGAGCTTTATTCACATTGGCATTGGCTTTCACAGTCTGCGCATTTCCGGGTTTTCCATTGAGTCTAAGGACGGCCATATAAGCCGCCGCCTTATTTACTAGAGCCATGGCCGCCTTGTGATTCGTTGGAGTTTGTTGGAAGGCCCCCTTGGCGGCATTATAAGCATTCAAGTTTGCTTGGAGGCTGGGTTTTAGTCTAGACTTTAGTGCATTTTTATTACCATTATTCCACTTGGCCTCATTCAAAGTCGCTTTCATGTTATTATTAAGAACTAGTCCCTTTCTGTACTCATTTGCATATACAATGCCTGCGCGTATGGCAATCTTTTGCAAATTTTCATTAGCCTGGGCCCAATTGTCTTCTGCAGTTGGCCCTGCCGTACCTCTTCTAATTTGTTCCACAATGTTTTGACGAACCTTTAAGGCCGCCGCGAAATTTTGGTTGGCCTTTTCAGCCGCCATCTTACAATGGTCCTCGAAAAAAATATATAAAGCCCTGGACCCAGTGTATAGTAGAACGAAATGGCACTGAACGTGATGAAGATTTCCGAGTTCAACCCCGCCCTGATCAAGTTTTCCGACGTGCGCAAGAATGCGCGCGGCGGCAAGATGGTCTACCTGAACAACACTGACGGGTCTAAGATTCTCCTGAAGCTTCCTCAACTCAAGGCGCCGTTCGGTATCTCCTCGTTCACCGAGGAGTCTGGTAAGGTGTCTAGCTATTCCCTGCCCCTGTCCTGCGACAACGCAGAGGTGGCGGTCAAGTTCGCTCAGCTGGACGAGCGCATCTGCAACTTTGTCAAGGACCACTCCGAGGACCTGCTGGGCAAGAAACTGAGCATCGAGGTTATCCGCGAGATGTACAAGTCGCCCTTCAAGCCGAGCACCAAGGAGGGTTACGCGCCTCTCCTGAACCTCAAGGTTATCATGGACCCGACCACCGGGGCTATCAAGACTGAGTTCTACGACGCCAAGGGTGTTGACGTCCCGCTCGATCAGCTGGAGCGCGAAAAGGGCCAGCTGATGACCACCCTCATCGAGATCGCTCAGATCTGGCGCACCCCTGCCGGCTTTGGCGTCTCGGTCCGCGTCCGCCAAGCCAAGGTGGCAACGGCCAACAAGATCCCAGCCCGCGCCTTGATCGACGATGACGAGCAGACTATCGGCGACGATGAGGATGAGGTTGAGGAGGAGCCTTTCGACGAGTAACTTTTTTCTGTTAATATTGTATATGGATTGGGTGAACGCACTCGCGTTCAAGTTGTATACCGGCCCGACCGGTAAATATGTGATACACATGAATGGAAAGAAAAAAACGAAAATAGACGTCCCTAGAAACATAACAAACAAAAAGATGGCCCGAAACTGGATTAAACAACAACAAAAGCCCAAGACTAAGCCTTCGCCCCCTCGTAACGCGAAAGGCCACGTCATAGGCGACAAATTCCCCCGCGTGAAGGAAAACCTTCCCGCGCCACCTGTAATTAACAAGGTGCTCTTTAACTGTGGTACCAAGCTGTTCAAGCAGATCCGCAAGTCAAACGGTGCTACTGGTTTCTTGGCCAACAAGGTGGTGCCTCTGCCTAACCGGCGTCTCTACACCGTCCGTAACGGTTCCTTTAATATCAAGCCTGGTATTGCGAAGATCGGGTCTGGCCAGCAGGGTGTTGTGTTCCTCGGGTACACGTCCGAAAAGGCGGTTCACGGCACTGGTGTGATCATCAAGGTGTGCCCGGAGGACAAGACGTGGGCCAAGCAGAACTCGGTTATTGAGTTTGATATTCAGAAAAAACTGTATGATGTTGTTCCGAGACACATCCCCAAGCCATATGCCCTCGTCAAGTGCAAAAACTACGTCAACCCCGACAAGGTGTGGCCCACCAACAGAAGCAGCCGGTACGACTATGTGAAGCAGTACGTCGAGTTCAGCGAGTACGCCACTGGCGGGTCCCTTTATGAATGGCTGACCAAGATGTCTTCGCGCGTTACGGAGGGTCTCCTGCAGAGCATCGTCACCCAGGTTCTGCGCTCCCTGGTCAAGATCATGCGCAAGTACCCCGAGTTCAGACACAACGACCTGCACCTCGACAACGTGCTCATCAAGCAGGGGGCGTGGACCAAGTATCCGACGGTCGTCCTAGCCGACTTCGGGTGGGCCCGTCTGAAAAAGAGCGGCTCGAACCCCAGGGTGAACGGTGCAGGGGCGGCCAACCAGGCTGGCATCGGGCCGCTCACGAGCAGCCGCTACGACATGCACCTGTTCCTCAACGAGTTGCAGAAGTGGATCCAGAGAAACGGGCCCGAGCGTTTCCCTAGGGCGCTGGAATTCATCTACCGCATCCTTCCAGAGGGCTACCGTGGCACCGTCAGCGAGTACATCAACGATGGCCGTCTCCGGTACAACATATCTTATCCTGGTCTCCCGGCTCTCGATACGGTAATCAAGGACCCGTATATTCTCGGCGCCCAGCAGTACATGAATAACCTCGAGGAGGGCCCCAAGAGACTCGCGCGCCAGGCGGCCGCCAAGTCCAACAACTCGCCCAACGTCAAGGCTCTGAAGCTGACGACCCCACCCAAGGCCAAGACCAAGACGCCCTCGCCGCCCAAACCCAAACCCAAGGTGCCATCGCCCGTCCCCAATCTACCAAAGAATTTGGCAAATGTTTCTCCGAAAACTTTTATGAAACTTTCTCCAGCAAGCAAGGCCAAGGTGACGGCTGCCCGCCGTGCCAAGGCGGGGGCGCCCAAGGCCAAGGTACTGGCGGTGCCCACAGTGGCGAACTCGGTGACGGGTCGCAAGAAAGCGTCGCCTCGCAAGCGGATCAACACGGCTGCACAGAACGTGCGCATCTCGCCACGCGTCTTGCGGACCAACAAGTTCAACAAGCTCCGTACCCGTCTGCTCGTGAACAACAACCGCTCGTACAGCAACCGGTGGACCGAGGCGCGCCAGAAGGCTATCGCAGTGCTCGAGAATCGTCTCCGCCGCGGTCTGCCGATGTTCACGCCAAGCCCTGTCCGTCTGCCATCACTGCCGCCCCCTCTGAGCCCGATCGGCCCGCCCCCTGCCCGCAAAAGCTCGCCGAAGCGCGCGAGCCCGCCGAAGCGCGCGAGCCCGCCGAAGCGCGCGAGCCCGCCGAAGGCTGCCGGTGGCCGGGCGGTGAAGAATTTGAACATGCGGATGAATGGCAACCGTGTGAAGCTCCGTGTCGACGGCGGCCGTCCCGTGTACGCCAACGGCGCAGCGGTGAGCCTCGACTACCTCAAGGCGATGGCGGCCCGGTACGGGGTGTCCACCAAGGGGCTGCGCAGCAAAGCGGATATTGCCAAGGCTATTTTTTCTTCGTAGAGAGTAAATGGACGACTTCAACCCGTGGGTTTATGTCGGCATAGGTATCCTGCTTTTGCTGGTCGTCTGGCTGGCGTCTCAGCGCACAGTGTCCGTCTCGAACTTTGAGGGTGACGTAAAGGTGTACGGCTCCAACACATGCCCTTGGTGTGTGAAGCAGAAGGAGTACCTGGACGGCAAGTCCATCAAGTACGAGTTTATCGACTGCACCACCAGCGAGTGCCCAGAGTTTGTGAGCGGCTTCCCGACACTGGTGGTGAACGGCGAGGTCAAGAGCGGCTACACTGAACTGTAAAAAAAATGTTTTGAAACAATAAAATGACTTCTGTCAAGTCTTATGCCAAGATGGGTTTTGGTCTAGGACTTGGAGTTGCCGCTTCGCAGCTGCTTTACTTGGCGCTGGGCCTCGCACTGTTGGTGTGGGGCCTGTCGCTGCTAAAGGAGGCGCGCCGCGGGCGTGGTAATCTGACCGTCGCCTACATCGTCATGGGCCTCGGCGTTGTGCTTGGCCTCGGGCTAGGCGCTGGCCTTTTTTTCGAAAACTTGATGAATAACATCTAGAGCTTGAACATGGAGATGCCCAGGGCGAGCAGGAAGGTGTGCCACAGAGAGTCCACGGGCTTGAGCACGCTGATGTACTTGACCAGGGTCTTGTTCCACAGGAAGCGCATCAGGATCATGATAAGGATCAGAAATATGGCGAAGATAATCACCTCACGGATGAGTTCGCGCTGGTTGCGAGCGTGGAGAATTCCGTACATTTTATCATGTACTGAGAAAAAAAACAGTACATAATAATAATGGTATTGAAGAGGGTCCGGCCGCGGCCAGCAGCCGCCCGGCCGGCTGTGGCCCGGGGCCGCGTGGCGAAGCGCGTCCCCACAGGTAATAACATCAACGCCAACACTGGCGTCAAGTTTCACCCGTTTGAAAAGGATGCCACGATGTTCACGTGGGATCCATGGGGCACTCGGGGCCGCACGCACTGCAACTGCTACGACTATGCGTTCGACAGTTACAGTCCTTACAGACGGGTGAAGAGCATCCCTGGCGCCAAGAATAATGATGCGTCAAAAAACAGTTTGACATATACCAAGTGCGACGGCATCGCCCGGCTCGTGCTCGGCGACAACCCCGGTACCGTGTACAAGATGACTAACCCGTACGCCAAGCCCAAGCCTGGCTACTACAAGGTGATGTGCTTCGTGGCGCCGAAGAATGACTTTGACGAGCCCACCGGCGACTTTCATTGGTACAAGCACAACAACGCCGTCCGGTACCGCATACGCCCCGGTGACACGATCGGCGGCCTCGCCAAGTTTTTCCGCGTCAAGCCATCGGTCATCAAGGCGGCGCTCAAAAAGCAGACGGCGCCCCTCAGTGCCAACAACGGCCGGATCGCCAACTCGAACGACAACCGGACGCTCGGTGCCATCAACAAGCTTAACGAGACCAACAAGAGTTTCATAGCTCCAGGGAAGGTGATTCAGTTCCCAGTGAACCTGTGGAGCCACAAGCAGGGGTGGGCGACAGGGCCCCAACTTGTGGACGCAAAGGGCAAGACAATTTACGACCCCATAAAGGCTTCCAAGGTTTATCACCCTGGTTTTTCTTACACAAAGTTCTGCGCCGCTTATGCCGTCAAGCGCGGTTACGTGTCGACCGGCAACAACACGAATCGTCAGATGGGCAACTCAAAGTGAATAATGCCAAGATCGTTGAGCACCTCCCGTAGGTCCTCGTTTTCATCGATGCCGAACATTATGTCCATTCGGTAGTTGGCGTTCACCGTGTGCAACTGAATGTCAAATTCACTTGCCAGGGCTTCGATATCGTCCACCGGAACTTCCTGGACGGTCTCGACGCCGTCCGAAACTCTTTGAATGGAAAGAGTCACCCTGTACTTGGGTGCGTCAAAGGGTGCTCGGCACATGGGACAGGTGGGTCTGTCCTGCTGGCGCTTCCAGCGCTCGAGGCACCGGTCATGGAAGGTGTGTCCGCACTCAAGCGTGCGGGTACCGCCATTCATGTGCACGAAGCACACTGAACATTGTTCGGTACTGTGGAGGGCACACGGGTTGCCGTCCCGCGCCCTCCTCTTACAGGGAGCACCCGTCATTGTGGGGTGTCCGCACCTTCCTTCCATTGGAGTATTCTGACAATTTTTTCATGAATATTTTCCGGGGTGTCCGAGCCGTCCACAAAGTGGATGGTCATCGGCAACTTGGCCAACATTTCCTTGTAGTACTTGTCCAGTTCCACAAGGTAGTCGTAAGTCACGCCCGAGTCGCCCGTCTGGTGCCTGGCCTGTACGTGCTCCCACGCCAGCTTGGGATTCTTGAGGATGAAGATGTACACGTCCGGCTCCCACAAAAACTTTTCATAAAAATATTTGTAAACTTTATTTTCATCTTGCGTCACAAGACCACGGTCGAGCATGTACTGCCAGAACACCCAGCGGCTGCTGAGCAGACAACGCTCGTAAACCACCGTGCCCTCCACGGGCTGAAGGGTCTTCAGAATGGCCATGTGAAGCAGAAAGGACCAGCGGGAGGGGTCCTTGTAGAAGTCCTCCAAGGGCCACTCGGCGATTGGCTCGCGCTGGACCTTGTGACCAGCACGCTCCAAGAGATCAAGTTGGGTAGTTTTTCCGGAACCGATATTGCCGTCAATTACTATCTTCATTACACATCAATGGTTTCAATCCTCTAAGTCAACAGGGTTGGACAGGGGGCGGCCGCACGCTGCGTTGGCGAACGGCAAGTTCAGGGCCGCTGGGCCTTGAGACTGCAGAAACTTGCGGTAAGAATAGTTGTCCATAAAGGCGATGCCATTCTTTTCCATGATCAGATCGTTGATGATCCGGGGGGACTCGTACGAGGTGATGCAGCGTCCGTTCGCTGGACCCAGACGCTGAGACATTTATTATTCACCAAGACTTTATTCCCTGGGTCTTGAGCATATCGACCCACTCTTCAAACTTGTAGCCGGCAAACCCGTCGTACACCTCTTTCTTCGCGACCGGCTCCACCTTGATGCCTGGCTCGTCAAGTTTCTCGTTGAGCGCCTTGTACGCTGCGCAGATCACCTGGAGCGTCGGCGCGCCGGTGGCCACCAGAATCTTGCCGGTCGAGAAAATGCTGGCAGTCACCTCGCGGTGCCCTGGCACAGGCGTGAACTTCACCTTGACCGCCGAGTAGCGGTCCGCGTCGTACGTCACCTTGTACTTTTTGGGCTCGCGCTCGAAAGCCGCCTTCGCCTTGCGCAAGTTGACGACGTGGTTGAGCGCAAAGATGGTGTTGATAAGGCACACCGAGATGGACTCGAGAGGGATGGACTCCTCAAAGCCCGTCACGGTCTGGATGATCTGACTCACGTGCTTGGTCACGCGCTGGCAGACGCTCAGGTCGGAACACCCCGCCCCCTGGATGCTACCGTTCGGAAAGATCTTGATGACTTTCTTGGAGTACTGGTCTCGGTAGCCTATGGCAAAACTGTTGTAAAACTTTTCATTTAGTTTTTCTTCTACGTTCCACTGGAAGGCGCCAATCTTCATAGGCTTGAAGTTCTTACGGAACTTGTCCATGTCGATGTCACGTGGATATTTCGCAATCATCGTGATCGTAGTGATACGGACCCACGATGACTCCGGATGTTGCTCGCGGATGTCGTTGAGCGTGCTAATGTACTGGAGAGTCTCCATATTTGAACTTGAAAAACTTTAGGTCTTTACTTGGCCCGTGACTTCAAAACTCTTTTTTTTTTCTTGAGGGGCGGCAGATTTTTACCTAGCACATATTTCTTGTATATCTTTGCTAGCTCAGCCTTTGAGTACACCTTATTCAAAAGGTTGGCATTCTCCATACGCTTCGTGATCTCATCCTTTGTCGCAATGTTGAGCAGCTTGTTCAGCTCCGCGGTTCTGACGCGGTCCCCTGGGCGCGTTCTGTACACCACGCGCGTCTTGGCCTTGGGCTTGGCCTTCGCCACGCGGCCCTTGGCGACGGCCTTGCCCTTGGCCTTCGGCTTGGACCGGCGCTTGCGTTTCTTGAGCTGGATCGCAACGTTGTTCAGACCGTTGAGCACATTCTTGGCGCGCTCGATGTTTGTGAGATTCTTGCCGCCGCCCAGCTGGATCACCACCTTGACCGCCTTTTCGTTGGCGCCCTTTTCGGCGATCGCACGGTTCACGTTACCACCCGTCTGTGCAAGGGCGTTGGCGGCCGCGGCGACATTCGTGCCACCGCCCGCCTGGTTAACGAGATTCGCAGCCTTGTTCACGCCACCTGCAGCGTTGATGGCTGCCCGCTCGTTCGACGGCAGGTTGGCCAGCAGCGGCGCCATCGGGCTGGGTGCAAACGGCTGCTGGTTGCCGGCGCCTGTGAGGTTGATGGGCGGCGGGGGGAGCGCCGGGGCGCCCATGTTGGGCATGCGCGGCGCCGCGGGCGTGTTCGACGGCAGACGGAAAGACGACGCCGGCTCCGGTGCACGGAAGGCACGGTTGTTTCGAGGAAACTCCGGGCCTGGCCCCATGTTGAAGCCCGGAGGCGGCATGCGAGGCACCGGGAAGCGCGGAGGCCGCCGGCCATAGCCGTTATTGTTGTTTCTCGAACGACCACCATAGCCATAGTTGACGTTGTACTCGCGCAGACGGCCCTTGATGTTCGACTCTTCAATTTCGAACGCCTTTTTGACGTTCGAGTTTTTGATGGGAATGGAGCTCAGTCTGACGTTCGCCTTGGCGCGCTCGAGCTCAACCTTGGCCTTTCTGGGATCTCTGATGTTGCGCAGAGCGGCCCGAAGTTCCGTGCGGATGGCGTCACGCACCTTGGCACGCCCTGGATAGTTGCGGCCCGACCCCATCTTTATCAGGATGTCGCCGTACATACCAAACTTGCGGGAGCGCGAGTTGCCGTTGACCGATCTCAGCTGCTTGTTCACCGCGGCATTTAGAGCGGCGTTCAGGTTCGAGTTGGGGTCGCTCTTATTGTTACGCGCTTTTATGAGCTGCTCCAACGTCATCGACTTGTAGTTTACTGGTGGGGCGCCATTTGACCCGGGCGGCGGGGGAGGACCCTGACCTGGTGGGGCATTCATGGACCACTTACCTTTACCCAAGGTATAAATTGGGACCCACTTCCTGGCCTTTGAGTTTTTAACGGCCCAGGAGTCTTGGCCCTTTCCGTTTGAATACAGTTTATATATCTGCCTCCCGTTGAACGTCCCCTTATTCAATCTGTACTCGCGTGTAGTGGTCGTCACATCAACATAAGTTTTGTTATTTTTCTTAAAGTATCCATTGATATCCGTCGCCTTTGATATGAATACTGGATAACCTTCCGCATCTGTAGAGTAGTCGAAAAACACGCGCGAGCCGCCCACATCGGCATAGTACCGCTGCAGAGCTTTCTCCTTGTATAGCGGTGCACCTCTGTAAACAAGCTTGGTACCGTTCCATTCGGCGTCGCCTAGTTTCATGGGCGGGAAACCGTCGAGCATTTCCGTCCAAGTAGCCGGCAAGGTGCGACCCAATTTACTTATATCTGGCCGGCCTATTTTGACATTGCCGGCATTATTGACATTCGCCTTGAGCTTGAGGGGATTGCCCCGCGCGCCGAGAGCCTTGGGTTTTATCGTGAGATCGCGTTGGACATTATAGTTGCCGAATTTCATGGCGCGCCCATTCCACTTGGCGTCGCCCATATTGACATTAGTTCTATTCTTATATTTCAAAGATATATAAGTAAACATAATACTCTTGGTATTATTGAAATTCCAGTTGTTTGTGTTACGCTCCTTGAAGCCGATTCCATAGAGCATTCCACGATTAGTTGGTTTCGCCCGCCCCGTCGTCTTGTTCACGGGCAGTGTTATTTCGGTACTATTGTTTCTGTTTTTAAATATATAAAACAAGTTGTTACCGATCTGCGTTAGGACGCCGCGCTTGATGCGCCCGGGAGGCGGTGCTCCCCCGCCACCGCCACCGCCGCCACCGCCGACTCCGCG
>Ga0222713_10004203_pt1 | contig 14524 bp, 19 predicted proteins | sample C33_649DmetaG_FD_165061 | JGI IMG/M metagenome (GOLD analysis project Ga0222713, IMG submission 165061) | Estuarine water microbial communities from San Francisco Bay, California, United States - C33_649D | ecosystem: Environmental > Aquatic > Marine > Unclassified | place: USA: California...
ACAAGGCATAGAGCACCTCTCAATTTTTTAGTTCATATCATTACTTGCATTGTTAGCTATGCTCTTACTAAATTAACATATCTAAAAACAGTTTACATCTAATTCTAAACTCTCCTTATCCTAAATTTGCGTTGACAGGAGGCGACAGAAACATTTAAATACCTTCCCATCTTTTAATTAAATTTGTCTCAATATCGAATAAATCTAATACTCTTGTTACAGAGTGGTTGATTACATCATCTAAACTAGCTGGTTGATTGTAAAAAGCTGGAACAGGAGGGCATATTGCAACGCCAATTCTAGATAGTTTGAGCATATTTTCTAAATGAATGGGACTAAATGGTGTTTCTCTTGTCATTAAAACTAATTTTTTTTGTTCTTTGATTATTACACCAGCTGCTCTTATGGTTAAATCATTTTCAAAACCAGAAGCTATTGCGGATAATGTTTTCATACTACATGGTGCTATAATCATGCCCATTACTTTAAAAGATCCGCTAGAAATTTTTGCGCCAATATCACTAGGGTTATAAACATAATTTGCAAGATTCTTAATCTCATTTATTGAAAATGATATCTCGGTTGCAATGCTCAAATTAGCTGATTTAGAAATAATTAAGTGAGTTTCTACATCGTATTCTTTTAATATTTCAAGTAATCTTATCCCATAAATTGCTCCCGAAGCACCAGTAATAGCAATGATAATTTTTTTAACTTGTTTTGTCATATTTAAAAAACACTTACATAAATAATAATCCACTTTAACTCATTAAATACAAGCTTGCAAGAGAGGTGTAAAATTCTGTGGTATTTTGTAAAATGAGTTAGAGTCAATTCGTAGTAAAATAACAATTAATTAAAAAATTAACTATTAGTTAGTAATATTTGTTGTACACTTCAAGAATATAAAGATAATAAGAAGAAATTTATATTATCTTTATATTCTTCTAAACAAGTAAATTATGAGGGTATGTATTATGATGAATTACTGGAAAATTTGCGCGAAGCTTAGTACTTCAATACCTGGAATGTATTTTATTGGAAAATTTATGAAACCAAAAGATCGAAACGATAATGAGAATCATCATAACGAGAATCATTACAAATTACAATTTCTTGTAGAGAGTAATTCAGAGGGAAATGAGGTTTTAGCTCATTGTATGGAAAAGAATAATCATCCTTACAACGAGAATCATTACAAATTACAATTTCTTGTAGAAAGCAATTCAGGAGAAAATGAGGTTTTAGGTCATTGTGTAGAACGTGGTACTCATACTCTTGATGAGCATTCTCATACCTCTGCAGGAGTTGAAGTATCAGGAGAGTCTCATGTAGAATTATGATTTAGAATTGTATTTCTTATAAAGCATAAGTGTTAAGTTAACCTTGAGTTTTTCTTATGCAAAACACAAGGTTAACTATTCTTCCTGAAACAATGATTCTTGTGCAAGTATTTGATTCTTTGGTTTGGGTATGTCAAGATGTTCAAATGCGCTTCCTGTTATCACTCTTCCACGAGATGTTCTTTGTAAAAGTCCTATTTGAATTAGATATGGTTCTATTGCTTCTTCTATAGTGTCGCGTTGCTCTGAGAGGGCGGCAGCGATTGTTTCAATACCCACTGGTCCACCATTATAGTTATCAATAATAAATTTTAAATAACGATAATCGTTGCTATCTAGACCTAATTTATCTACTTCCATTCTATTTAATGCGTTGTCGGCTATTTTTCCTGTGATTTGAAGATTATTATCAACTGATGCAAAGTCACGAACTCTTTTTAGTAGCCTTAGTGCAATTCTAGGAGTTCCGCGAGAACGATATGCTATTTCCTTTGCGCCTTCTTGGGTTATGCTAGTATCTAGTAATTTTGCTGCTCTGATTAGAACATTTTCAAGCTCGTCAGAATTATAAAAATTGAGACGAAGTGGTATGCCGAATCTATCACGAAGTGGGTTGCTTAATAATCCTAATCTAGTGGTGGCTCCAATCAAGGTGAATTTTGGTAGGTCGATACGCAGTGATCTTGCTGCTGGCCCTTCTCCTATTATTATATCTAAAAAGAAATCTTCCATAGCAGGATATAAAATTTCTTCAATATTAGTGTTTAATCTATGAATTTCATCAATAAATAATACGTCATTTTCTTGTAAATTAGTTAAGATACCAGCAAGATCAGCGGCTTTTGATAAAGCAGGACCGCTTGTTGCTTTAAAATTAACACCCATCTCTTTTGATACTATCTGAGCAAGAGAAGTTTTGCCAAGACCTGGAGGACCATAAAAAAGCGTATGATCTAGTGATTCACCACGATTTCTAGCTGCTTGTATAAATATGCCAAGATTTGTTTTAAGCTGTTCTTGACCAATAAAATCCTTAAGCAAGTTTGGTCTTAGATTAAACTCATGGTCTGTTTCTAATTTTGTCCCTTTCAGAATTTCTTTGTTCATAAATTATCCTAGAGTTTCATTTTTTAAAGCAGCTTTTATAAGGTCATTTAAAGAGCTGTTTTTATCTTGAGATAATATTGAGCTCACTCTGTTCTGAGCATCTGCTCTACTTACTCCTAATGCAACTAGAGCGGAGATTGCATCAATAGCATTGTTTCCTAATGTGAATTTAGTGATATCTGTTTCTTTTATATATTCTGAGGAGTATTTATCTTTTAGTTCAGTGATTATCCTTTCTGCTAATTTTTTACCAACTCCAGAAACTCGATTAAAAGCTATTGTATCTTTTGTTGCCAAAGCATAACTTATTTCTTCAGGGCTTAAAGTTGATAAAATTGCTAATGACATCTTGGTGCCCACACCTTTTACCGATTGAAGCAGAGTGAATGTATTTTTTTCTTCACTATTATAAAAACCGTATAAATGAATATGATCTTCTCTAACATGTGTTTCAATTAGCAGTGTAACTGCGCTACCAAGATTTAAATTTGCTAGAGTTTTACTTGAGCAAAATACTAGATAACCAACGCCACTAGCATCGATTATAGCATGGTCATGGTAACAAGAATCAACTATACCTTTAAGTTTTCCTATCATAGAAAGATAAATTAGTTTATTATTTTTTATTTGATTGGTATAATAACATCTAGAAAATTTTTAGCAAATAAATCATAGCGATAATTCATTTTGCGCATTTCAGACAAAACTTCATATTTAATAGCAATTTTTGCAACTATTGTGCGCTATTATGATTACGCCCTGTTTGGATTATCTGCTTCGGCTATTGCTAGCGCTTTTATGCCAGGAGGGAGCGGTAGTGATAAATTACTTAATTTTTTTATAGTTTTTAGTATTTCAGTGGCTGCGAGACCTATTGGTTCTATTATTTTTGGTAGTATTAGTGATAAAATAGGTAGGGTTATATCAGTTAAGATTACAACGATGATTTCGTCATTATCTGTGGTCGTTATAGCTATATTACCTAGTTATGAGATGATTGGTTTTTTAGCGACTATAGTTCTTATATTTTCTAGAATGATATTCATTATGAGTTTGGCTGGAGAGGTTGATGCAATTAAAGTATATATATCCGAAAAAACTGGCAAGAAATCTAGGCATTTAGCTAGTAGTGTTGTTTCATTTTCGGCTCAATTAGGAGTTTTTGCGGCTGCGTGTATGTATCAGTTTACATTTACTATCACAGAGTTAAATTGGCTTTGGAGGGTTAATTTTGTTGCAGGCGGTTTGTTGGGGTTGCTAGTTTTTTTCTTGCGGAAGTCAATTCATGAAAGTAGTTACTATATAAAAAACAAATTGAAAAATGAAGGCGATGATGAACCGGCGCTGCTAAAAATATTAGTTCAAAATAGGTTGAAATTTGTATTAGCATTAATACTTAGCGGTGGTATTGGTGCGAGTTATAATTTCCTTATCATTTTTTTGGGTACTTTTGCCGCTGAAATTGTAGGTGGCATTTCTCATCAGGATGCGGCAAAAAATAATGTGATTTTAATTATCGTTTATGCATTTTCATGTTTGATATCTGGTATTTTAGCCGATAGAATATCTGTATATAAACAAATATTTATATCGCTAATAATAATGGTTTGTTTGTGCTTTGTAATGGAATTACTAGGCAAGGATAATGTGGTTTCTTTTCCAATCCATATGGCATTGGTTTTTTTCGTTCCAATTTACATGATTCCAATACAGGTTAAATTACAGTCAATTTTTCCTGCTAATATAAGGGTTAGAATGTGTAGTTTGGCGCATTCACTTGGAAGTATGTTTCTATCTTCAACAATAGCTTTTATTTGCATGTTATTATGGAAATATACAGGAAGTTTTTCAGCAGTTTATTTATATTTTATAAGCATAATTTTGTTGATTATTGGTGTAGTATTTGTAATGATGAAGTCTGATTATCAGAATATGTTTGAGATATAAATATATTCATTTAGTAATGAGTAAATTTATCTTCATAGAAATGTCTCAAACAGCTTATTTTGTTATTAAAAAATATTAATTACTTCTTGCTTTGCAAAATTAGATGACTAAATCTTTTTTTGCTGTTATGTTGATTTTTAAGTAATTTATTTTATTTTAGGGGCTTAAAATTTACGAATATAGATATGATTGATCAAAAGATTGTTAGAAATTATGCTTCATGTTTGTTTAGTAACGTTAAATCTGACTTAGAGCATCAAAAAGTCTTGGATCAAATATCTTTATTTAATCAGCTTTTATTAAGTTCTGAGTTGATTCGTTTTTCTCTATATTCACCTATTATTTCTAAATCTGATAAATTAAAATTACTGAAGGTTTTTATGGAAAGGTTTGAATTTGAAAAATTAGTAAGTCAGTTTTTTATAGTGATTATTAAAAATTCTCGTTTTGAAATATTGTCATCTGTGGTCGAGCAATATCAGTATTTGCTTAACGAAGCTAGAGGTGTAAAACTTGTTACAGTGGAATCTATTGTAAAAGAGCCGAGTGAAAAAATTCTAAATATCATAAAAATTTATCTGGAAAATAAATTAAAGAAAATTGTTGAGTTTAATACGATTCAAAATGAATCACTAATTGGTGGTGTAGTTATAAAATATGATAGTTTATTCTATGATTGTTCTATTTCTGGTATTTTGGACAGGACTGCAAAAATTGCTAAACTTGCCAAAATATAAACGTAGTTTTGGATAGTAAAAAAGTTTATTATAAATATTATTTAAGGAGTTTTAAGAAATGAAGATAAATCCATCTGAGATATCTGAGATTTTAAAAAAAGAAATAGGTGATATAGATCAAATTTCTAAATTGCAAGAAGTTGGCTATGTTGTTGCTGTGGGCGATGGTATTGCTAAAATTCATGGAATGGATAATGTTCAAGCTGGAGAAATGGTGGGGTTTGATTCTGGCGTGAAAGGTATGGTTCTCAATCTTGAAACAGATACTATAGGCGTTGTAATTATGGGCGACGATAGATCTGTTATGCAAGGTGATATAGTAAAAAGAACGGGTGAAATTCTTAGTACTCCTGTTGGACCTGCTATGCTTGGAAGGGTTGTTGATGCGCTTGGTAATCCAATTGATGGAAAAGGTGCTATTAACACAAAAGAACATCGTCATGTAGAAACAAAAGCCCCTGGTATTATTGCAAGAAAATCTGTTCACGAGCCAGTCCAAACTGGTATTAAAGCGATTGATACCTTAATACCAATCGGCAGGGGACAAAGAGAATTAATAATAGGTGATCGTCAAACAGGGAAGACGGCAATTGCAATAGATACGATTATAAATCAAAAACATGCTCATTTAAGTAATGAAGATGCTGATAAAATTTTCTGTGTTTATGTGGCAATCGGTCAAAAGAGATCAACGGTTGCGCAAATAGTAAAGAAATTAGAAGAAGCCGGTGCTTTGTCTTATACTGTTGTTGTTGCTGCAACTGCTTCCGACCCAGCGCCATTGCAATTTTTGGCTCCTTATACTGGTTGTACAATTGGTGAATATTTTAGAGATAATGGGATGCATGCGCTTGTTGTTTATGATGATTTGACTAAACATGCGATAGCTTATCGTCAGATTTCATTGCTTCTTAGAAGACCTCCAGGTCGCGAGGCTTATCCAGGAGATGTGTTTTATTTGCATTCAAGATTATTGGAGCGAGCAGCGAAGCTTTCTGATAAAAATGGAGGTGGTTCTCTAACTGCGCTGCCAATTATTGAAACCCAAGCTGGTGACGTTTCAGCTTATATTCCAACTAACGTTATTTCAATAACTGATGGTCAAATATTTTTAGAAAGTGAATTATTTCATAAAGGTATAAGACCAGCTGTAAATGTGGGTATTTCTGTGAGTAGGGTAGGATCGGCTGCTCAAATTAAAGCAATGAAAAAAGTTGCTGGTTCTTTAAAGTTGGAGCTTGCTCAATTTCGTGAGATGGAATCTTTTGCTCAATTTGGCTCGGATCTTGACTCTGCAACTCAGAAATTAATACAACATGGTTTGAAATTAACGGAAATTCTTAAACAACCGCAATATTCACCTTTTGTTGTGGAAGAACAAGTTGTTACTCTTTATTCTGGTGTGCGTGGGTATCTTGAGAAGATAAAACCATCGGATGTAAAGAAATTTGAACATGAGTTTATTTCTAGTATTCGTTTAACTGGTGATTCAATATTAAATGCTATTAGGCAAGAAAAAGATTTAAGTAGCGATACAGAGGAAAAGTTAAAGCTTTTTCTTGAGGGTTTTTTAAAAGATTTTTTAGATAATAATCAATAATTAGTATGTCTGGTTTAAAACAGCTTAGAAATAGAGTGAAAAGCGTAAAATCTACGCAAAAAATTACCAAAGCAATGCAAGTGGTATCGGCTGCCAAACTGCGTAGGGTTAAAGACCATGCAGAAGCATTAGATGATTATTCATCTGTTCTTTTAAAGATGATGAATGATATTAAGTTAAATATTAATTTTCTTCATTTAAGTCCATTAGATAAGATTTATTTTCAAGAGGATGTTGAAAATAAATCTCGCTTATTATTGGTAATGACTTCTGAAAGAGGGTTATGTGGCAGTTTTAATTCACAAATAATAAGAGCTGTAAAACGTGATATTGCTAAGTTTTTAGAGCAAAATATTAAGGTAAGATTGATTGTTGTTGGTAAAAAAGGTTATGATGCGTTAAAAGGTGCTTATTCAGATTTAATCGAAGAATATTATCATGTAAGTAAGGATAATTTTCTTCCTCTTGCTTTGCAAATTAAAGATAAAATCATTAACTTAACTGAGAAAGATAAAATAGGAAGTTGCTATTTATATTATAATGAGTTTAAAAACGCCTTAACACAAATTATGACTAGAATTAGCGTTTTTCCTATTGATGAGATAGATGAAAATCAGCAAAAAAATAATGAAGTATCGGTAAATTCTGGATTTGAGTATGAAGGTTCTAATATTGTAAATATTTTAATAAATTTATATATTTCTGGTCTTGTAAAATATTCTTTTTTACAGAATAAAGCTAGTGAAGAAGCTGCAAGAATGACAGCAATGGATAGTGCTACTAGAAATGCAGGAGAATTAATAGAAAAGCTTACTTTAAAACTTAATAGATCAAGACAAGCGATGATTACAACTGAGCTTACAGAAATTATTTCTGGAGCAGAGGCCTTGTAAATTAGTGTAATTTTTAATATGTGCTTGAATGGTGATCTTAAATATGTGTGTAGTGATGTTAATTTAAAAAATATAATAATATGCCGATTGTACAAATTCATTTAATACAAGGAAGAGATAAAGATAAAAAGAAACAGCTTGTAAAAAAAGTAACGCAAGCTATATGCGAATCTTTAGATGTGGAGTCTAAGAATGTTCGTATTATATTGTCGGAAATGATGCCTGAAAATTATGCGATTGCAGGTGAATTAGTTCAGGATCAGAAAGATCCTTTTGGAAAAAGTGCTAAATAATATTAAAGGTTTAAAATGACTAAAAAAACAGGGAAAATAACTCAGATTATCTCAGCAGTAGTTGATGTTAGATTTGAAGATGGTGAAAAATTACCAAGTATTTTAAATGCACTTGAATGTATTAATAATGGTGAGAGATTGGTGCTAGAAGTTGCTCAGCATATTGGTGATAGTTCTGTTCGTTGTATTGCAATGGATTCAACTGATGGCTTAGTAAGAGGAGCTATTGTTGAGGATACTGGCATGCCGATACAAGTTCCAGTAGGAAAGGGTACTTTAGGGCGCATCATGAATGTAATAGGTCAACCAGTTGATGAGATGGGAGAAATTAAGACAAAAGAATTTTCTTCAATATATAAGGATGCTCCAAAATTTGAAGATCAGTCAACAGAAAGAAGTATTTTAGTAACAGGGATCAAAGTTGTTGATTTATTAGCTCCTTATTCTAAAGGTGGTAAAATTGGTCTTTTTGGTGGAGCAGGAGTTGGTAAAACTGTTATTATAATGGAGTTAATTAATAATGTTGCTAAAGCTCACGGTGGTTATACCGCTTTTGCTGGTGTCGGTGAAAGGACTCGTGAAGGTAATGATCTTTACCATGAAATGATTGATTCTGGCGTGATTAATAAAGATGACTTGGAAAAATCTAAAGTTGCGCTTGTTTATGGTCAAATGAATGAACCACCGGGGGCTAGAGCTAGGGTAGCTTTAACAGGACTAACTATTGCTGAGTATTTTCGTGATCTTGATGGCGGGCAAGATGTTTTATTTTTCGTAGATAATATATTTCGTTTTACTCAGGCTGGTTCTGAAGTATCGGCGACTTTAGGGCGTATACCTTCTGCGGTTGGTTATCAACCAACTTTGGCAACTGACATGGGTTCTTTGCAAGAAAGAATTACTTCAACAAAACGTGGTTCTATTACTTCCGTGCAAGCTATTTACGTTCCAGCTGATGATTTAACCGATCCAGCGCCTGCAACTTCTTTTACTCATTTGGATGCAACAACAGTGCTGAGTCGTCAAATTGCCGAACTAGGTATTTATCCTGCTGTTGACCCTCTTGATAGTAATTCGCAAATTTTAGATCCAGAGATTGTTGGTGAAGAGCATTACAACACGGCAAGAGAAGTGCAAAGAATTTTACAAACTTATAAATCTTTGCAAGATATTATAGCTATTCTTGGTATGGATGAATTATCAGAGGAGGATAAGCTAGTTGTTGGTAGAGCTAGAAAAATTCAGAGATTTTTGTCTCAACCCTTTCATGTAGCTGAGGTATTCACTGGAATTAAAGGTAAATTTGTTGAGCTTAAAGATACGATTGCAGGGTTTAAAGGGTTAATAGAAGGTAAATATGATCATTTGCCAGAATCAGCTTTTTATATGGTTGGTACTATTGAAGAAGCTGTAGAAAAAGCTAAAAAAATGGATAATAAGTGAGTTTGATTCGATGAGCAGTAGTATTTTGGTGAAGATTATTATGCCGTTAGATGTTATGTTTGAGGCAAATGCAACAATGGTTACTATTCCTGGAGGGGAGGGTGTTTTTAGTGTTCTTCCTAGGCATGTTAAATTTATTTCAACTATTTCAACAGGTTGTGTAAGTGTTTTTTTAGATAAAGAAGAAAAGAGATTTTTTATTTCTGGAGGGGTGGCTTATGTTAAACCTGATGAAGTAGATTTAGTTTCTGAATTTGTTGTTTCTTTAGAAAATCAAAAGAAAAATGATGTATTAAGTAAGATTAAGAGTTTAAAATTAGAACTAGATGGACTGGAAAAAAATAGTTTTCAAGCAAATATATTAAATGCTACGATAGAAAAATATGATTCTTTACTTACTTTTGTGAATAACTAAAATTATGTTAGAATGTACCAGAAAAATAGAGTTTGATGCTGCTCATCGGGTAGTTGATCATGAAAATAAATGTAAATATTTGCATGGTCATAGATATGTCCTAGAAATCACTGCTAATAGTTCTAAATTAAATGAAATTGGTATGGTTGCTGATTTTGGTTTGCTTAAGACTGTTATGAAAGAATGGATTGACACTCACTTTGACCATAATGTAATTTTAAATGTAAGTGATAAAAATTTAGGTGATTATATTGGAAAATATACAGGACAATCAGTGTATTATTTAAATGCAAATCCAACAGCTGAAAATATTGCTTTACATCTATTAGAAGATGTTATACCTCTATTATTTACAAAAAGTTTATTTCATATAGTAAGAGTTAAGCTTTATGAGACGCCTAATTGTTATGTAGAAGTAAGATGAGTAATACGGAATATTGTCTCATTATAACTACTACTGATGATTTAAAAATAGCAAATGATATTATATCTTATTTGCTTAAGAATAATCATGCTGCTTGTGTTCAAATAGATGAGGTTTCGAGTTGGTTTTGTTGGGGAAAAAAACTTTGTCAATCAAATGAATTTCGCTTGATGATAAAAACTTTGTCTAGTAAATATGCTGACGTTGAAACAATTATAGTTAAATATCATAATTATAATGTTCCAGAAATAATTAAGCTTGATATTACCTCTGGATTACCCCAATATTTAAATTGGGTAAAAGGAAGTGCTAATACATTAAATGATATTTAACATATGTAATAAACTTTTGTTTAAGCTAGCTATATAAACAATATATCGCTTGTTTAAGCTGTTGTTTAATCGGTTAAATATAAAATTATAATTTCAAACTAAATAATAAATGAGGTTTATTTATGAAACTTTGGCATAAAGTCACTCTTGGGTTAATTTTGGGAGTAGTGTTTGGAGTATATTTACCTCAATATTCTGAAGATGTGAAACCTATAGGAACTGTATTTCTAAGATTAATCCAGATGATAATATTGCCATTAATTTTTTTCAGCTTGGTTTCTGGTATTACTAGTATGAATGACCCAAGCTCTCTTGGTAGAGTTGGAATGAAATCTGTTTTAGCATTTATTGGAACTACATTTTTTGCAGTTGTCTTTGGTCTGGCTGTTGCTTCTATACTAAAACCTGGTGTAGGAGTTGTGATAAATTTTGGATCTTCTCCAGAAAAGAATTTAAAAATTGTGGAATTTAATTTGGTTGAATTTTTGATAAATATTGTGCCTAACAATATTGTCGGAGCATTTGCGGGAGGTGAAACACTTCAGGTTGTATTTTTTGCTATCTTTACTGGTATTATTTTAAATGTAATGGGTTCAGCCGCAGATCCTGTTAAGAATCTTATTCACTCCATGGCAAAGATGGTGTTAAAAATGATTTCCAAAATTGTTGAGTTATCGCCTTATGGCGCATTTGCTTTGACAGCTTGGGTAGTTGGAAATCAAGGGCTTGATGTTATGGTTAGTTTATCAAGATTAGTATTTGCAATAACTATTGCTATGGTATTGCAATATTTAATTTTTGGATTATTTATCATAGTTTTTTGTAGGATGTCGCCAATTCCTTTTTATAAAAAAAGTTTTGAATATCAATCAATAGCTTTATCTACTGGTAGCAGCAAAGCTAGTTTGGCAACTACTATGAAAGTTTGTCGTCAAAAATTGGGAATTTCTGAATCAAGCACTTCATTTATACTACCTCTTGGGGCTTCTATTAATATGGATGGTATGGCTATTAATTTGTCTCTAACTACTTTGTTTTTTGCTCAAATGATGGGTATAACACTTTCTATCAGTGATTATATTGTGATAATACTTACTTCAACTCTTGGTTCCATGGGTGGGGCTGGAATTCCAGGGGGGTCAATAGTTATGTTACCGATGATTTTATCGGCAGTGAATATTCCTATAGAGGGTGTTGCAATAATAGCTGGTATTGATAGGGTGCTTGATTTACTACGTACAGCTATAAATATTACTGGTGATGCAACAATTACTTTGTTAATAGATAGTAGCGAGGGTACCCTAGATAGAGATTTATATAATTCTGATTAAATATTATAATGGTTATGAAAAGTTTTAATTCCATCATTGTCTTTATTCTTATATTAAGTTTTTCTTCTAACTCTGTTTTTGCTTCGCAAGATTCAGACAAAAAAATTATAAAGATTGCTGCTGGAAGTGTTCTAGAAGGGTATTATTTTATTGGATTAAGGTTGTGTAGATATATAACAGAATCTAACAATGGCATACGTTGTGAAGTTGTGCCAACAACTGGTAGTCTAGAAAATATCAGGCTTTTAAAAAATCGAGAAGTGGATTTTGCTTTCTCATTGTAGAGCTTGGCGGTTGATGCTTATAAAGGAAAAGGGTATTTTGCTGAGTCTAAGCCGTTTGATGATATAGCGCAACTTCTTAGACTTCATGACGAGGCTTTTACTGTTATTGCTAAGGACAAAGATAAGATTTTTATGTTTGGAGATTTAGATGCTAAGAAAATATCTAATGGATCTAGAAATTCTGATAGTACAATAGCTTACCTTGCTTTAGCTTCCTATTATGATTTTAAGAAAGAACCAGAAGATTTAGAGATAGCGCATGAAGATTATGCTAATCAATTTTGTAGTGGTAAGATTGATGCTATAATTATGATGACGGGTCATCCTAATGCTTTGGTGAATCATATTACTCATTCTTGTGAATCTGACTTTGTTAGTATTGAAAAAGATAAAATTGATATGTTAATTAAGAATAATCCAGTTTTTAAAAAATATACTATTGATGAAAAAGGTTATCCAGGGATAAATAAGAGTGAACAAACAATAGCTATTTCTTCAATTTTTATCACAAGAAAATCTGTTTCAAAAAAAATAATTTCTAATCTTATGAATTATTTAAAAGATAGGATTAATCAGTTTAAATTATCAGATCCTTTATTACATGATTTAGATAATGATCACTTTACTTCTGACTTTATTTTACCAAGAATTAATGATAACTAATTTAAAAAACATTAAATATTATTTAAAATGTATAAAAATATAATTGTTCCAATAGATTTATCAGATAAGCAATCAATCAAAGCTATTTTTCCACCTGCACTTAATTTTGTGAATGCTTTTGGAGCGAGTTTACATCTTGTGCATATTATTCCAGATTTTGGTACAAAGTTGGTAGAAGATTATTTACCTAAGAACTGGATAAGTGATCAAAAAGAAAGGTATAACAACCAGTTGCAAGATCTAGTAACAAATTATGTGCCAGAAGAAATTCAAGTAAAATGTTATGTTGGTCGTGGGGCAATATATGATGAAATAATAAATTATTCAAATAAAGTGAATGCAGATTTGATTATTATCTCAGCTGTTCGACCAGAATTACGTGGTTACATGCTTGGTCCTAATGCCTCAAAAATTGTTAGGCATTCATCTATTTCTGTGCTAGTAGTACGCGAATAATAACAATATAAAATAAAAACATTATGTTCCTTACTTTGCCTCAATTATGGTTATTAGTTGGTATAATTTTAATTATTCTTGAATTTAGCCTTTTAACAGGTATAGGATTCTTATTTATTGGTCTAGGAGCTGTTTCTAATGCAGTAATTATAAGTTATTTGGGGCAAAGTTCTTTGTTTAGTCAGCTTGGATATTTTGGTATAATGTCTTTGTTATGGTTTTTATTATTATGGTATCCGCTAAAGTTTTTTATTTATAAAAAGAATCTTAACAATTTATCAAGACATTCTTTTGACATTGTTGGATCTCAAGTAAAAGTTGTGAATAATGATATAAAAACTGGTGATTATGGTCAAGTATTGTGGTCTGGTACTATTATGAATGCAAAATTATTAGAAAGCACTAATGGCGTAGCTAAAGTAGAAGAGATTATTCATGTGCTAGAAGTGCAAGGCAATGTGCTTATTTGCACAACAAATCCACCCGAATTGCTTTAAGAGTGAGAAGATAACTTTTCATTTCAAAGGTATTATTTATTCTTTGGCAATATTTATTATTGCTAACTTAGTGGAATGATATTTTCTGTTATTTATGTTTTGGTAAAAGACATAAAAGGGAAATGGCATGATTGGATCGTTTTTTTCTAGTATTGGTGGTAGTATTGGTAAATATTTTGGAAGTGGTATATTATCAACTATTGGTAAGTATGCTGGTAGACATTTAGGTGATTTTTTAGAAAGAAAATGGTTTTATAAGAAAGAAGTATTTCGAAAATATTCTAACCTTAAAGAAAGTTTTGCTTTATCAATAGCAAATCCTGGATCACCAATAGCCCTAGTATTTGGTAAAACTAGAATATCTGGTAAAATTATTTGGGTAGATGAAATAAAAAATATCGCCGAAACCACCTCAACTTCCAGACATTTTCCACAGCCAAGATTTTTTCGATTGCCCAAACAGATTAAATTTACAACTCATTATACAGAATATAAATATTTACTATCTTTTGCTATTTGCATTTGCGAAGGAGAAATAAAGGAAATTACTAGAGTATGGAATGGTAATGAAGTTATAGATATTAGCCAATATAAATTCAGGCTTTATAAAGGCTCAGCTAATCAAATGCCAGACCCTTATATGGGAGTGTTCATCAAACTGTGTCATTTTAAAAATCATCTCCCAAATTTCAGTCTATCTGGAAAATAAATATCCAGCTGGGAAATTGCCAAAGCCCAATTTGATATTGGCATATTCCA
>Ga0222713_10004204_pt1 | contig 14523 bp, 12 predicted proteins | sample C33_649DmetaG_FD_165061 | JGI IMG/M metagenome (GOLD analysis project Ga0222713, IMG submission 165061) | Estuarine water microbial communities from San Francisco Bay, California, United States - C33_649D | ecosystem: Environmental > Aquatic > Marine > Unclassified | place: USA: California...
GGTGCCCAAGCAGCGCCCAGACCATGCTTGGCTGGTCCTGGGAGTCCGTGGCGCAAACCGCCTACTTGGCCGGTCAAACTGGTCAGGCCCGGTACCTCCACCTCGCAGAAGTATCCATGGGCCTCTGTCCCGACATCCAACGTCCCGCCTTGGCCCGCGCCGTCGCGTGGACCGCGCTGCAATTCATTCGCGGCTGCGAAACGCCCACCTTCTAGCGATGGTCGAATGTGTCGCCAATGTGTCGGAGGGGCGAAATCTCGTCGCCCTAGACCGCATGAGTGCGGCCATTCGGCAGATTCCAGGTTGCCTCCTCCTCCACCGAGACGTGGGGCACGATGCGCACCGAAGCGTCTTCACATTTGCGGGCTCCGGGGAAGCGGTGGCCCAAGCCGCCCTGGCCCTTGCAGATACCTGCCTGCGGCACATTGACATGAGGCAGCACCAGGGCAGCCATCCCCGGATTGGTGCGCTCGATGTCTGCCCAATTGTCCCACTCAGTCCGGAGGCGGATTCGGAGGCGGATGCCACCGTGGCGGCCATTGCCGCGGGCCTGGAAAATCGGGGAGTTGGCGGATGGCTCTATGCCCAGAGTGCCTGCCATCCTGGCTATGCCGACCTGGCGGAAGTTCGCCGGGGTGAGTATGAAGGACTACCTGACCGACGCATTCCGATGGATTTCGGTGTCTACCAGCCGGCATATGGAGCCACCGCTTTGGGCAAAAGGCCCTTCCTCCTGGCGTATAACATCAATGTCCGTGGGCGGAACGTAGCGTTGGTGCGCTCCGTCGCCCATCGCGTGCGGCAGCGCCATCCGCAGGGGCTCCGCGGGGTGAAAGCCATCGGTTGGGATTGCCCAACCTGGGATTGCACCCAAGTCAGTTGCAATGTGGTCGACCTAGACCTCTGCACCCCAAAGCAGCTTTTTGACCGAGTTTCTCAGGAAATCTCCGCCTTGGGTGGCGAAGTGTTCGGTTCCGAATTGATTGGGCTTGCTCCGGCCTATGCCTTTCGCGATTTTGCCAACATGGAGGAGGCCGTGAACTACTTGGGCCTCCACTCCGTTGCATTGTTTCATCCCCGGGACCGAATCCTCGAGTCGGTCCTTTCTTCTCACCTAACCTCCTCCTGACCCTATGGATCTCTACAAAAAGCGAATCCTCATCACCGGTGGCTCCTCGGGCCTCGGAAAAGCCATGGCCGCAGCCCTGGTTGAACGCGGGGCCGAAGTCCTCATCACCGGCCGAGACGAGGCCAAAGTGGTACGCGTCGCGTCCGAGCTAGGCTGCTGGGGCATGGCGGCCGATGCCGCCAATGAAGCCGACATCCAAGAGGTATTCGAATCCATTGATGGCGCTTGGTACGGGCTAGATGTGCTGATTAACAATGCAGGCATTGGCTTTTTTCATGCCTTGGACGAGCTCGAATGGGCTCATTTTGAAACCATTTTTCAGACCAATGTCTACGGGGCGGCGATCACGGCTCGGGAAGCCGCCATTCGGATGAAGGCCCAATCCTTTGGGCACATTATCAATGTGGGATCCACCGCAGGATCGCGTGGGTTCAAAACAGGTACCGTCTATGCCGCGTCCAAATTTGCCCTCAAAGGCATGACCCAATGTTGGATGCATGAACTGCGTCCGCACAACATCCGTGTCACCCTCTTGAGCCCCTCCGGGGTGCCCACCGCCTTCAATGTGGAATCGCGCGAGGAAAAGCCACTTGAGGACGGGCTGCTCACGCCAAAGGAATTGGCGGATGCCGTCGTGTCGGTCCTCACGATGGACGATCGAGGGTTTATACCAGAAGTCGAAGTTTGGGCTACTAACCCTTTCTAAATCAGGACATAGGGATTCGCTTGTCCATCACCCGAAACCAGACCGGAGGGAGTAGCGTCAAAAGCATCATCGCGGGATAGCCTGCGGGCATTTGGGGCGCCTCGTCCTGCTGAATCAACGTCGGGTACACCTTGTGTGGGGAAGCGTGGTGGTCGCTATGGCGCGTCAATTCGAATAAGATAAACCGGCCCATGGGATGGTTCGAATTCCAGGAATGTGCTGGGGCCGTGGTTTCATAGCGGTTCGCCGACAGGCGTTCCCGCGTGAGCCCATAGTGTTCGATGTAGTTGACGGTTTCCAAGAGCAGAAATCCCACTACGGAGCCGCCCACAAAGGGAAAAAAAGCGGCGGGCTCCACCCAAGCGATAGTCACTAGGAGTGCGGATTCCCAGACGAGCAGGCGGCGCATTCGGGGCGCATCCAAGGCCCACGCTGAACGCCAAACACCCCACACCGAGCGGAGCCAAAAGGCATAAATCGTTTCCCCTCTTCGCGCTGTCGATGGATCTTCCGGGGTCGCAACATGTTTGTGGTGGCCCCAGTTGTGGTCTATGAAGAATTGCCCGTACAAGGTGCTGACCAAAAGGGCCTGGGCGATGGTTTGGAAATGCTTTTGTGGGCGGTGGCCCAATTCATGGGCGACATTGATGGCCAGAGCACCCGATGAAACCCCGTAGGCCGAGATATGCCCCGCCAAGGATAGGTAGTCCTGCCGGGCGATGTCTTCCGGCGCTGTAATCACGAGCCAATACAACGCAGCGGCCTGAGCAGGAACGGTCAAAAGCAGGATGGCATCAAACCAGCCGGATTGCTGCCAGCGCTCCCGTTCTGCTTCCGAAGCATTGGTCGCTTTGGGGGGCAGAAGAATTTCGAGCAGGGGAATAAATCCGAATGCATACGCCAGCGCCGCAAATGAGCCCCAGCCCGTGGCATGCATGGCATAGGCCACCGAGGCCGTGAGCGTGAAGGCGAGAATATAACGGAGATATGACCACATACGTTCAGCTTTAAGACTGAAAATTAGGGAGTTCTCCCATGAAATTCAATACCTCCATGCGGATGAACATCTCCTCGGAATACCATTGGTGCTTTCGCGTTTTCTGAACCATGGGAGCATGTTGACGGCTTCGGTAGGCAAATGCGTCGAGTTCCTCCGCCGAATTCCACACACTTAATGTGGCCTGTTCCACCAAGGGATACTCCCCGACCCCTTTGGCATATCGAAGGCCCGGTTGATCTTGGACACCGCGTGAGGCGCCGGGAACATTCCACCAAAAACGCAAGGCCTGTTTTCGGGCGATGCTGGCCCGAGTGAGCACGGCGACAGCGCCTGCCGCACGCCGCCCTGCTTCAGGAAATACAAAAGGCTGCTGGCCATTCCAGGTGCCATGGCCGCGAAGGGGACGCGCTTCCCACCCATACACGGACGTGGAAGAGCGGAGTAGGTCTTGGAACATCGGGTCTGTCGCCCAGAAAGCTTCGGCCGATTCGGGGTTTTCCCACACGGTGAACCAGGCATAGGTCCCCCAATCGGGCCAAATCGAAAATCCATGACCTGCTCCGCTTCCGAGCATCTTGCCAAAGCACATACCCGGAGCAGCCATCCCCTGCCGCAAAGAAATCCCCATGGCCCCGAAGGCGCGCCACCGTGCGCGCCAACCAGAGAATGTCATGAAACGTACGGAAATGTGGGTACCTGAAGCGGTCATTCGGTCAAAATGTCAGTTAGTCTTCTATGGAACGGCCATGGCATGCCGCTTGTTTAGAGGTTAGTCCATAAAACTAAATCAAAGCACCATGGCAACTGGAAAAATCAACGTTTCGGCGGACAATATTTTCCCCATCATCAAAAAGTTCCTGTATAGCGATCACGAAATCTTCTTGCGGGAACTGATTTCCAATGCGGTAGACGCGACCAACAAGCTCAAGACCCTGTCCAATTTGGGCGAGTTCAAAGGGGAGCTCGGCGACCTGACCATTCAGGTGCATATTGACAAGAAAAAGAAGCAACTGCGTATCGTCGACCGCGGCATTGGCATGACCCAAGACGAGGTTCAGAAGTACATCAACGATGTGGCCTTTTCAGGCGCAGAGGAGTTTGTAAAGCAATACGAAGGCAAGGTCGAAAAAGGCGCCATGATTGGCCATTTTGGATTGGGCTTTTACTCCAGCTTCATGGTGTCCAGCCAAGTAGAAATTAAAACACGCTCTTGGAAATCAAATGACGTCAAGGAAGGGGCACATTGGTCCTGCGATGGTTCCCCCGAGTTTGAATTGAAGGGCTGCACCAAAAAAGACCGGGGCACCGAAATCATCTTGCATATCGACAGCGAGAGCGAGGACTTTTTGGAGGAGTTCAAAATCAAAGAGCTCTTGAAGAAATACGCACGCTTTATGAGCGTGCCCATTCAGTGTGGCGAGAAAGAAGAGCGCGTCAATGTGGCGGCGGAAGGCGAAGAGGCCAAGTATGAATCCGTCAAAAAGGCCGACATCATCAACGAAACGGAGCCCGCTTGGACCAAGAAGCCCAGCGAGTTGAGCGACGAAGACTACAAGAAGTTCTACAAGGCCCTCTACCCCTACACCTTTGAAGACCCCCTCTTCCACATCCACATCAACGTGGATTATCCCTTTGACCTCACGGGCATTTTGTTCTTCCCCAAGATTAAGCCCAACATGGAGCTCCAGAAGAACAAGATTCAGCTCTACCAGAGCCAGGTATTCATCACGGACAACGTGGAAGGCATCGTGCCCGACTTTTTGACGCTCCTCCATGGGGTCATTGACTCGAAGGACATTCCTTTGAACGTATCGCGCTCCTACTTGCAGGCCGATGGCAACGTCAAGAAAATCAGCGGACACATCACCAAGAAGGTGGCGGACAAACTCGAGGAAATGTTCAAGGCGGACCGGACGGACTTTGAGGCCAAGTGGAAGGACATTTCGGTCATTATCGAATACGGTATGGTGACGGAGGAGAAGTTCTACGAGCGGGCAAAAAAATTCAACCTCCTGAAATCCGTGATTGACGACCACCACTATACCATGGAGGAGTACTTGGAGAAGATTTCGGCCCTGCAGACCGACAAAGAAGGTCAGCGTGTCATCCTCTATGCGTCCAACGCCGATGCCCAGCACAGCTACATTCAAAAGGCCAAAGCGGAGGGCTACGATGTGATCCTACTCGAGTCACCCATCGCCGGCCACAGCATTCAGAAATTTGAAGGCAGCGAAGAGAAAGTCCGTTTTGCGCGGGTGGACAGCGATTTATTGGACAAACTCATCCCAAAAGGCGACGAACGCCCTTCCATCCTGACCGATAAAGAGGTAGAGTCGCTGAAAGGCCATGTCGAGGCGGCCCTAAACAGCAAAACCTACACGGTCCGTACCGAGGCACTGGGCAGTGACGACGCCCCTATGCTGATCACTATCCCCGAATTCATGCGCCGCATGAAGGAGATGTCCGCTACGGGTGGCGGGGGCTTCATGGGCATGGGCGACTTCCCGGTCTCCTATGACTTGGTCGTGAACACCAACCATCCGCTGTCAGGAAAAATTCTTCAGGCCGAAGGAGAAGAACGCGATGGACTCATCGCACATGCCAAAGATTTGGCCCTCCTCCAACAAAATTTACTTCAAGGGGAGGCTCTGACTTCATTCGTGCATCGCGCCATGGATCGTTTAGTTTAACTTCGTGTCACTATGAAAAAGACATTTCTTTCCCTATCCCTCCTGGCGGGTCTCACGTTGACCGCCCAAGAGCTCCCTCAGCCCTCCCCGAGCATCCATATGGAGCAGCGCGCAGGCTTGACCGATATCTCCTTGGACTACTCGCGTCCGAGCGTCAATGGTCGAACCATTTTTGGCGACTTAGTGCCCTACGGAAGCCATTGGCGTGTTGGGGCCAACCAAAACACCAAGGTGACCTTCTCCAAGCCCGTGACTATTGCGGGAACCTCCGTCCCTGCGGGTACCTACAGCTTGTCCATGATTCCCAATAAGGGCGCTTGGACGGTGATACTTAACACCAAAACCGACATGTGGGGCGTCGATGGCTACAGCCAAGACCAAGATGTTTTGCGAACGGAAGTGAGTCCTCAAGGCATTGAAGGCGTCGAGACGATGCGACTTTCCTTGGAAAACATCACCGTTTCGAAGGTAGAACTTGTCATGGAGTGGGCCCAGACCCGAGTGGCTTTGCCTATCGAGCTGAACACCATGGATCTCGCCATGGCCAATATCGATGAAGCGATTGCCGCCGAGCCCGAAAACTGGCGCGTTTACCGCAACGCCGCGAACTTCTACAACCAAAACAATGTGGCCATGCCCATGGCACTCGAATACATGGAGAAGTCCATCGAGCTCAATCCGGACAGCTGGTATAGCTACTACCTCTACGCGCAAGTCCTGGCCAAGAACGACCGCAAGAAGGAGGCCAAGAAAGCCGCCAACAAGGCTCTGGAAATGGGACGAGCCGATTCGGCCAAGAACAACGCCCCCTTCAATTATGCGGATACGATCAAACGCTTTGTATCGGATCTCTAAGGCATGCTTTCATTCAACCAGAAACCCGGCGCCTCGCCGGGTTTTTTGTTGAACTTTTTACCCCTGCTCATGTTACTGATGGATTAAAGCTCCCTTCCTATGCGCCTTCTGCCCTTACTCGCATTCTTCCTTCCTGTGGCCATCCATGCCCAAGTCATCCTTGGAACTGTCCTGGATGACGCTAGCAACGACCCCATACCGGGTGCCGTGGTCAGTGTCCAAGGCAGCCCCATTCAGAGCGTCACCGACTTTGACGGAAATTTTGAACTCCGCGGCATGGTTCCTGGGCTATACAACGTGGTAGTCGGCTTTATTGGCTACGAAGGCAAGACCCAATTCGAAGTCCAAGTCACACAAGCCAAACCCGCCGTGGTGAACTTCCGCCTGCGTGAAGCCCTACAGGTGCTCGACGAAGTCGTCATCAGTACCCAGCAGCAGTTCAAGCAAGAAGCGCAGTCTCCCGTCAGTGTGCAAAGTATTGGCATCAACGAAATTCAGCGGAATCCTGGAGGCAATCAGGACATTTCTAAGGTGATTCAGTCCCTCCCAGGCGTGGCTTCGGGTGTGGCGTTCCGAAACGACCTCATCATACGCGGTGGCGGCCCCAATGAAAACCGCTTCTTCCTGGATGGCATTGAGATTCCCGCCATTAACCACTTTGCTACCCAAGGCGCTTCTGGCGGCCCGGTAGGCATGATCAACGTGAATTTCATCCGAGACGTCGATTTCTACACGTCCGCATTTGCGGCCCAGCGGGGCAACAGCTTGAGCTCCATCATGGAAATCAACTTGAAAGACGGCCGCACCGACAAGACGGGAGGCATTTTCCAAGTCGGCGCGTCGGAAGTGGGCTTGACCCTGGATGGTCCCATCAACAAGAAAACGACCTACCTCGCGTCGATCCGTCGGAGCTACCTCCAATTTCTCTTCAAGGCCATTGGCCTCCCCTTCTTACCAACCTACAACGACTACCAGTTCAAGGTCAAGCACAACTTTAACCGCAACAACCAGCTGACTATTTTGAGTTTGGGCGCCTATGATGTGAGCGTGCTCAATACCGACCAAGATGAAACCCCCGAACAACGCTACATCTTAAACTACTTGCCGGAGTACAACCAGTGGAACTACAGCATTGGAGCGAAATACACGCATTTTGGCCCCCGTGGGGTTACGAATTTGGTGCTCAGCCGCTTCATGCTCAACAACGAGTCCTACAAATACGAAAACAACAACCGCGATTTGGACCAATTGCTGAACTACGCCTCGCAAGAGATTGAGAACAAGTTCCGCTTGGAGCATCAAGTCAAGAAGAGCCGTTGGGAATCTATGGTGGGATTTGGCTTGGAGCAGGCCAAATACAACACCCAGACCTACGACAAGCGCTTGCCCGGCGGCTTTATTCTCGACTACGATACGGATGCTATCTACTACAAGGCCAACGCCTTTGCCAACTGGGTGGGACGCTTTGCCGACGACCGACTCAAAATCTCCTTGGGTTTGCGTACGGACATCATTGATTTCAATGAAAGCACCCGCAATCCGTTGAACCAACTTTCTCCGCGCCTGGCCCTGTCGTACAACTTGACGGAGAATTGGACCTTGGACGGCAACTATGGACGCTATTTCCAACTCCCCCCGTATACCGCTTTAGGCTACACCGGCTTGGACGGAAACAATGCCGACTTGACTTTTATTCAAGCCGAGCACTTCGTCGCGGGAACGACACAATACTGGCCTTGGAATGCCAAGACCTCGGTGGAAGGTTTTTACAAGCGTTACAGCAACTACCCCTTCTTGCTGCGCGATTCTATCTCCTTGGCGACCGTTGGGGGAGATTTTGGGGTGATTGGAAACCAGCTGGCTACCTCAACATCCGATGGACGAGCGTATGGCTTAGAGTTGACCTACCAGCAAAAGCTTTACAAGGGCTTATTTGGCATCGCGGCTATCACGCTGGTGCGTTCCGAGTTTCAGGATATCAACGGCGACTACGTGCCGTCGTCATGGGACAACGGATTGATTGCCACCTTCACCTTTGGAAAGCGCTTTGGTAAGAACTACGAAATTGGCATGCAGTACCAGCACCTTGGAGGCGCACCGTATACGCCCTTTGATTTGGACAAGACGGCCACCATTTACAACTGGGACGTGTTGGGCCGTGGCATCCCCAATTACAGTTTGCTCAATACCGAGCGCTTGGGTGAATTTGACCGTCTGAACATCCGAATTGACAAGAAATGGTTCCTGAAAAAGGTGAATATTGACCTGTACTTTGACCTGCAGAATGCCTTGGCATATAAAGTGGCCGGACCCGATTTCATCGACGTCGTACGCGATGGAGACGGCAATCCCGTGATCAATCCCGACAAGCCCTGGCAGTACCAGACCACAACCCTACCCAACATCAACGGCGGCACGGTCCTGCCGAGCGTGGGCTTTATTTTTGAGTTCTAACCTCCTTTCGAATGAATCGATCCAAGGCGCCTATTGGGCGCCTTTTTTCGTGGGCTTTTTGGTTTTCTTGGCGGGCGCTGCGGAAGGAGGTCCCTTTGCTGGCGCGGGAATGGGCATCACGTGATAGAGGAGGTAGCGACTGCGAATCTGCATAAAGGCCTCGAGTCCGGGCTGCCATGAGGCTTGGATTTCTTGAACGGTCTGGCCCGCCAACAAGGCATCCTCTAGCGACGTGCCGCCCGCCAGTTTGTCCATGAAGGAGGTGAAGAAGGCCGGAAGACTATCCCATCCTTGGTCCGCATACGCGTGGTATACGTCGTGGAGGTAGGTCAACTGCAGCCCTTGCTCGGGGTGAATAGGCGTTTCGCGTAGATCCCAACCTTGGCAGGTTTCCCCTTGGAATTTGGGGGAGGTGGCTCCCGTATTCGGCATCGGCACAAAGGAAAAGCCCGTTGAATCCATCCAAGGAGCACCGAGCCACTCGAAGGGGGCATCCGTCCCACGTCCTACACTCACCGGGGTAGCTTCAAAAAAACAGAGTGAGGGGTACAAGGCGATGGCGTGGGCATTGGGCAAGTTGGGTGAAGGGGGCGCTTCATCCGGGAAAGAAACCGGCTCGCGGTGGTAGTCCACGCAGGGAATGACATGGAGCTGGAGGGAGTCGGCCCCTCGGATCCAACCTTCGCCTTTGACCATTTGGGCATACTCCCCCATCGTCATCCCATACAGGACGGGCACGGGATGCAGGCCCACAAAGCTGGTGAAGGCGGTATCCAGCACCGGACCATCCACGACATTGGCAAAGGGATTGGGCCGGTCGAGCACAATCAGAGGCTTATTGAATTCGGCGCAGGCTTCCATCACATAGGTCAACGTGCTGATGTAGGTGTAAAAGCGCACGCCCACATCTTGCAGATCAAAGAGCACGGCATCCACATCGGCCAAGTCTTCTGCGGTAGGCTTTTTGTGCGATCCATAGAGCGAGACCATGGGAATCTTCACCCCATCCACGGCTTCGTCCTCTACGTGCTCCCCGGCCGAAAAACTGCCCGTGAATCCATGCTCGGGCGAGAAGATCTTCACCACGTTGAGGTGCAGTTTTCGAGCGCGCTCCACCGTGTTATAGAGCCGCTTTTTCTTGCTGTCGTAGTTCAAACTCGCCGCGTGGGCCACCAAGGCATAGCGCAATGTATCCGGGGCTTCTTTGAGGACTTCTAGCTGCAGTGCTCCCGTATGCTCAGCACCCCTCAGATATGGCGTGTAGCCTTGACCTTGGGCCGAAATAGGCAAGAAAATGTAGAGGACGATGCCCACGGCTCCGGCGAGCCAAGTATCTTTACGCTGCATGGGTTCAAGATGGCGATTTTTCTCGATATGGCTAGGCTGGCAATGGGGTCGGCGAAGCACGCGGGCCTCCATATCCAACGTGCTGGCATCCACGGTCATCGGAGCGGGAATCTTCACCGTGATCGTAGGCATGTCTACCGGGCAAGGTCTTCAGAAAGCCATCGATCGCAAGGTGGCCACCTTTCATGGGGACCTCCAAGTACGCGGCTATCAACAAGCCCTGAGCGCGGATGCTGCTCCCTTGCCTTTGAGCGATGCGGATATCAACCGGATTCAATCCAATCCGAAGGGTCGGACTGGTGCCTGGCATAGTGCCTGCTTTAAGGCAGGCATGGCGAGCACACCGTCACAGATGATGGGCGCGCAGCTTATGGGTTTCTCCTCCCTGCCAGAACGCATTTCCCACACCCTCGTGGCCGGACAACTCCCCGAATGGCCATCCAATGAAGTATGCATCTCCCGCGAGATGGCGCGCCAACTGGACTTGGATGTGGATAGCACCTTTGAAATGTACTTTTCGCGGGATCCCGCCTCTCTTCCAACCTTGCGCTATTACCGGGTTTCAGGGCTCTATGAAACAGGGCTCCTGGAATGGGATGAAAGCTTCATTTTTGCGGATGAACGGCAAGTCCAAAAACTCAACCGCTGGGAAGCCCATGAGCACCAGGCTTGGCTATACTATGGGGAACTACATGGCCAGGACATCGAGGTGCTTCGTGCCCTACTCCCGGTAGAGTGTGATGTCTACTCCGCTCGGCAGGATTTTCCTCAGCTCTACCAGTGGCTGGACTTATTTGACACCAACACCTGGATTCTCGGCATCATCCTCACCCTCGTGGCCGCATTTAATGCCTCGGTGGTCGTCTTTATCCGGGTGATTGAACGGCGTAAGGCCGTCGCAATTCTCCGTACCATGGGGCTGTCTACTGGACGTTTAACCCAGGCCATGCTTGCCCTCTTCAGTCAATCTGTGCTTAAAGGAGTTTTCGGAGGGAATGTGCTGGCTTTCTGTGTTTTATGGGCTCAATGGACTTGGAAGTTCCTGCCCTTGGACCCCTATACCTACTATGTTGACCATGTGCCCGTATCCTGGGATTGGTTTGGCTTTGCGGCGGCTAATCTCTTCATTATCACCGCAGTTTTAACCACCTCTGTTCTACCAGCTAAAATTTTATCAAAATTCCACCCATCGCAAGTTTTACGAATGGCCTAAGGGGTATATATTTGCACCCTTCCTTGGAAGAACCAATTTGGTGCGGTAGTTCAGTTGGTTAGAATATCGGCCTGTCACGCCGAGGGTCGCGGGTTCGAGTCCCGTCCGCACCGCCAAGAGCCTGCTTTCGAGCAGGCTTTTTTGTTGCTCTCCACTTCGAGCGTACCTTTTTTGCATGAAAGCAAAACTCGGCCCCATCCTGCTCGTTCTCGGCTACCTCTTTATTTTGACCTCCGATATTTTCTTTATGAATCACCTGATGGGTGCACGAAAGGTCTATTGGACGGGCTTCATCCTATCGGCGGTAGGGGGTTTGCTCACCTTGCTCGGGTGGTTCCGGCCCAAAGCCTAGCCCCCACATTCCCCGGCGGTCCACGACTCTACATCCGCGCACGCCGCCTCACAGTCATTGCCGTAGGTTTTCCCATCGCATCCGCACACCGGATCGTAGACGGCTGGACAAATACAGTCTGCACGGGGATTTCCCGGTGCACACGTGGTCGACTCGCAGCCGCTCCATCCCCATGCCGTGAGGATGAGCAACACAATGAGGTATTTTTTCATCGAAATGCGCTGTTTTGTGATATAGGTTCCATGGCTAATATAGCCGAGGCGGGTATATTTGCCTTTCACTTATTGAAACCGTAGCGATGGCACTTGAAATTACAGAAAGCAACTTCCAAGACCTTGTCTTGAAATCTGATACCCCCGTACTTGTAGACTTTTGGGCCGCTTGGTGTGGTCCTTGCCGTATGGTTGGTCCCATCGTGGACGAGCTCGCCCAAGACTTTGAAGGCCGTGCCGTCGTAGGCAAAGTGGACGTAGACAAAGAAGGCGAAATCGCCATGCAATTTGGCATCCGCAATATCCCGACCCTTTTGATTTTCAAAAATGGCGAGGTGGTAGACAAGCAAGTGGGCGTGGCGCCGAAAAACGTGCTCGCGGGCAAGCTCGAGGCACAACTCTAAGGCATGGTCACTACGGCCGTGGTTCTCGCCGGAGGCAAAGGCACACGCTTGCAAGCGGCCTTTCCGGACATGGCGAAACCCATGGTTCCCTTGGCGGGCAAACCCGTCTTGCAACATTTGGTCGAAACCTACAGCGCTCAAGGAATTGAGCGCTTTTTCTTTACCATCGGCCATCTCGGGGACCAAATTCGGGCCCATTTTGGCGATGGTTCGGCTTGGGGCGTGGACATCCACTACTTCGAAGAAACGACCCCACTGGGCACGGCCGGTGCACTCGCTGAGCTTCGCGACGCGCTTCCTGAAACGTTTTGGGTGATGTATGGCGACACCCTCAGTGACATTGATTTGGCCCACATGGAGGCCTACCACGTGAGCAAGCGCGCCCATGCCACCCTCTTTGTACATCCGAACGACCATCCCTACGATTCAGATTTGGTCCAAATGAACCGAGTGGGTCGCGTGGTCGCAGTTCATGGAAAGCCCCATGCCGAAGGAATCGACTACCCCAACTGCGTCAACGCAGCATTTTACCTCATGGAACATCGGCTCGTCGGGCAGATTCCGGAGGGGGTATCCAGTGATTTTGGGCGGGATCTTTTCCCCCGCTGGGCCAAAGCGCATCGACTTTTTGCCTACGCGAGCCCTGAATACATCAAAGACATGGGCAAGCCCGAACGCCATGCGGAAGTCGAACACGCCGTGGTCTCGGGTAAGGTCTCTGCCCGAAATCTCGCCCACCCGCAACGGGCCATTTTCTTGGATCGGGACGGAGTCATCAACCTGGACACGGACTTAATCAAGCATCCGGATGAAATGCAGGTCTATCCCTTCGCGGGAAAAGCCATTCGGCAAATCAACCAAAGCGATTTTATCAGCGTCGTCGTCACCAATCAGAGTGCCGTGGCACGCGGCTTGACCGACCTTGACGGCATCGATGCCATCCACGCACGCATGGACCGCCAACTCGGCGCCCAAGGAGCCTTTGTGGACGCCTTGTACTATTGCCCGCACCACCCCCATGGAGGGTTTCCGGAAGAGCGTCCCGAGTATAAGATTCCCTGTAGCTGTCGGAAGCCCAGCCCGGGCATGCTGCTGGCTGCGGCGGATCGATTTCATATTGATTTGAGCCAAAGCTGGATGGTGGGCGATAGCCCTCGGGACATCGAAGCCGGTCGAGCTGCTGGGGTGCGCACGATCCGTGTACGCACGGGCCATGGCGCGGTTCCTGGGCCGGAACCGGATTTTTGGGCCGACACCTTGGAAGACGCCGTGGCCCGTATCTTCACGGAAGAAACCCCGTCGACGTGATCATTACTCGGACCCCTTTTCGAATTTCCTTTGTTGGCGGCGGAAGTGATTTGCCGGCCTTTTACCGCCAACATGGCGGAGCAGTCCTGTCCACGACGATCGACAAGTACATGTACATTTCATCGCATGACTACTTTGAACCGGGCGAAATTCGAACGAAGTACTCCAAAACGGAAACGGTTGGCGCCGTGGCCGATCTCCAGCACCCCATTCTGCGCACGATTATGCAAAAATTAGGCGTGGCCGAAGGCTTAGAAGTTAGTTCCATCGCCGATGTGCCCGCAGGGACCGGCATGGGCTCCTCCTCGAGCTTTACGGTGGGCACCCTGCACAACCTCATGGCGCGCCAAGGACGTTTGGCCGAAGTGGACAAAGCCTGGTTGGGCCACACCGCCTGCCAAGTGGAGTTAGAGGATTTGGGCGAACCCATCGGAAAGCAAGACCAGTATGCGGCTGCCTACGGGGGCCTCAACATCATCCGTTTTTTGCCCAATGATCGCGTGGAGGTCCAAGCACTTGATCTATCGCAGCCCCTCAGCGGCGACTTCTCCCAGCACCTTAAGCTCTATTATTTGGGCAACCAGCGCAGCGCCAGTACCATTTTGGCGGAACAGAGCCAAAAAAGCAGCGAAGCCGACAAGGTCGCCGCCCTCCAAACTATGGTGAGCTTCGTGGACCCCTTTGCCGCGTCCTTGCTCGCCGGAAACTGGAGCGACCTGGGCGCACATTTACACGAAAACTGGAAGCTCAAGCAAACGCTCGCCTCCGGCATTAGCAATCCGCGCATCCAAGAGGCCTACGAGGCCGGCTTGGCCGCAGGGGCCTGGGGCGGAAAGCTCCTGGGTGCCGGTGG
>Ga0222713_10004205_pt1 | contig 14523 bp, 25 predicted proteins | sample C33_649DmetaG_FD_165061 | JGI IMG/M metagenome (GOLD analysis project Ga0222713, IMG submission 165061) | Estuarine water microbial communities from San Francisco Bay, California, United States - C33_649D | ecosystem: Environmental > Aquatic > Marine > Unclassified | place: USA: California...
ATGGAGCGTGACGAGCTGATCGGCTCCATCGAGGACCGGCTGAAGATCGCCTGCCGGGACGCATCGGCCATCGCGGTCGGCGGCAAGACGCTTGCCACCTACAAGGCTCAGACCCGCAAGAGCCTGGACACGAAGGCATTGGAGGCCGCCCACAAGGAACTGGCCGACCAGTACCGCAAGGAATCCACGTTTCGAGTGTTTCGTTTGAAGTGATCCCCAAAGGAGTGATGGAAGATGACAACGGAAGTTGCACCCACGCAGGCACCGCCAAGCCTGCTTTCCAAGATGGCGGGCCGGTTCCATGTCGAGCCGGGAAAGATGCTGTCCACCATCAAGGCCACGGCGTTCAAGGGTGACGTATCCAACGAGCAGATGATGGCCCTGCTGATCGTGGCCGACCAGTACGGGCTCAACCCGTGGACGAAGGAAATCTACGCCTTCCCAGACAAGAGCAACGGCATCGTGCCGGTTGTGGGCGTCGATGGCTGGGCTCGCATCGTCAACACGCACGACAAGTTCGACGGCATGGAGTTCGTCGAGGCTGAGAGCGTCAACGGCCAGGTGCCGGCGTGGATCGAGTGCATCATCCACCGGAAGGACCGGGCTCATCCGATCCGGGTGAAGGAGTTCTACGCCGAGTGCAAGCGTGGCACCGGACCGTGGGGCTCGCACCCGAGGCGGATGCTGCGGCACAAGGCCATGATTCAGTGTGCCCGCCTGGCGTTCGGGTTCGTGGGCATCTACGACGAGGACGAGGCCGCACGGATCGTCAACGTCACGAGCGAGCCGGCCGAGACGGCTCCGGCGAGCAAGGCCCACGCGGCGGCACGGAAGGCCATCGAGTCGGCTAAGGCTCCGAAGAAGAAACCTGAGCCGGTTGTGGTGGACAGCGACCCGCGAGCGGATGCCATCGCGGCACTCGCCGAGGGTGTCGAGTCGGCTGAGAGCATCGAGGCTTTGGAGAAGCTGCGGTCCACCGCCAACGGCTACCACGACGACGGTCTCTTCACTGACGCTGACCTGGCTGACGCCAAGGCAAGCATCATGACGAGGGCTGGAATCATCCAAGGGCAGGAGGTTGTGACGGCTTAGCCGGTCGCCGCTGTTCGCCTTTTCGGCGGCGGCCTGGTCATCCCGTGAAGGTTCCCTTGTGGCCTCATAAGCCACGGGGCTGCGGCTCGATTCCGCAGGCGGGAGTTTGGAAACAAGGAGGTTCATCATGGTTCACACATTCATAGATGGCGAATGCGACTTACCGATGTTCGCGGCGGCACGGGCACGCAAGAGCGATCCGCCAACGTCGCATGACGCGGCAAAGCGGGCACCGGTCCACGGGCATTGCAAGGTCATCCTCGAAGCGTTCAACGCCGGGCCGGCTGGGCAGTCGGAGATTGTCCGGCGTACCGGCTTGAGCGTGGCGCAGGTCAGTAAGCGATTGCCTGACCTGCGGCGGGACGGGTTCATCGTTCGCGATGGCGAGACGAAGTCGGCGAGCGGTGGGCGGGAAGCGTTGTATCGGCTGGCGTGAAACTGAAATTACTCTGCTGGGAAAAGACGCGATGTTAAATAAAATTGCGACTCGTGGGACTGCAATCCCGAGCGGTGGTGTCTTCTTACTTTGACTATGGGCCGCAGGAGGAGTGACCTCGGTCACGCCCGGTCACTACCCGGTGATTGCAGACCTCCTGCGGCCCTGTTTATTCACGGAGGATTAAATGAACCAGAGAGACGAACGGCGTCGTTTTACTGCGAGCGAGAAGCTCGCGATTGAGGTTGCAACTGGCGCGAGCGGAGCTGGCGACCATATCGTGCCGCACGCTGCTGGCGGCAAAACGAGCGTTGAGAACTGCCAGCTTGTGTCGCGCTCGGTAAACAGCAGGAAGGGGGCTTTTGTGTTCCAGCCGAGGTCGTGGCAAGTGGAGTTTCTGGACGCCTGGAAATCGCACAAGCAAGACTCGTTTTTGCTTATCGCCATTCCCGGCGGTGGCAAGACAATGGCGGCACTTGAGGCCGCAAGAATCTGGATGCGTGCCGGGCGAGACAGGCGAATCGTGGTGGTGGTTCCGACAACGAACCTGCAAGAACAATGGCGGGACGAGGCGGCCATGTTCGGAATTGACATTCAGACCAAGGAGTTCGGGCCTCGGTTCAAGAAAGACTTCCACGGCGTCGCCATCACGTACCAGGCGGTTGCGAGTAATCCGGTAATGCTGCGGGCATTGTGCGGCACCGCCGACACGATGGTGATTTTCGACGAAGTGCATCACTGCGGCGACGAAAAGGCGTTCGGCGACGCTGTGACCTCGGCGTTTGTTGGGGCAAAACAGAAGCTGCTGCTGTCCGGCACTCCTTGGCGAACGGAAGGGACGCCCATTCCTTTTGTTCGGTATGACGCGGCTGGTTACGCCATTGGGGATTACGCCTACGACTACCCGAAAGCGCTGACGGACAAGGTCGTCAGGAATCTCGTGTTTGACTATTCAAGGGGGTCAGTAACGAACCAAGTAACTGGCGAAACCTTGACGCTGGCAAGCGACACCTCAGAAGAGGAAGCCGCGGCGTCCCTGCGTAGGCTGCTTGATGCAAAAGGCGATTTCGTTCGCGAGCAGATCAGAATCGCTCACGAGCAATTGCTTTCGGTTCGCAGGACAATACCGGACGCAGCAGCGATGGCGGCGTGTGCCGACCAGGGCCACGCCGTTGCGGTGGCCGAGACTATTCGCCAAGTGACCGGCTGCGACCCGTGCGTAATTGTCAGCGACGCTGACGCGGCGACAGGCACAGTCAAGGATTTCCGTAAGTCGGGCAGGGAGTGGCTTGTTTCGGTTCGCCAGGTCAGTGAGGGGACCGACATCAATCGCCTGCAAGTTCTTTGTTACCTGACGAACACGACGTCCGAAATGTTCTTTCGGCAGCTTATTGGCCGCGTGTCTCGCGTTCGCGGCAAGGGCGACGCGGAGGGGTATGTCTTCCTGCCTGCCGACCCACGACTGATCGCCGCAGCGAAGAACATCGAGGAGTTGCAGCGAGTAGCGTTGGCGATCATGGAGCGTGAGGTGCAGGAAAGGGATCGCGACAATCGCGAGCGAGAGGGCCAGCATCCGTTCTTGTTCACGACATCGCACGAAGGCACGGACTTTGTAATGGTCGGGTCGGACGCTGTTTCTAGTGATGTGGCGGCAGTCGTGCAGCAGGCGGCAGAGACTTACGGCGTGACTATGCAGCAAGCCCTTGGGATCTTTCGTATGTGCCAGGCCTCGCACCAGCAGGTGGCAAGCCACCAACCAGTAGCGGTCAGCAAAGAAGAGCAGCAGGAGAGCCTGCGTAAGGCGTGCCAGCGGGCGGCAAACAAAAGAGCAAGGCAGATTGGGTGCGACGTCAAGGATGTTCACATGCGGTTCAACAAGAGCCAGAGCAAGATGACTACCGAAGAGCTTCGCCACAAGCTGGCGACGCTCACCTCGGAAATCGAGCGAGAGGAGATCATCCATGCCCGCGCGTGAACTGAACGAGATCGAGCTAGGAGACCTGTGCCAGTCGGCCATTGAGTGCTTCAGCACGGCCACCGGTCGAATCAGCCAGTTCCCGAAGATGCTGGCCCGCGTCATTGACACCAAGGCGTGGGAGCGTCGTGAGCATTTCGGAAGGGTTATTGAACTACCGAGCCTGCGTGACCTAATTATGCGAAAGCCAATCGAAGGCTGGGGCGAAGACCCGTCTAAGATTGAGGCTGTGATCCGCGATGATCCGGCGGTGCTTTCCGCGTTCAGGGATGCGATGAAGCATCAGGGGGATCGGACTGACTTGGGGAATAATATTCCCGAAGTCGAGCGGCCGCCGCGTGGAACATCCCGAGCCTATTCGGTTGGTTTGGTTCAACGCGAGTGCGACGCCGAGACGGTCAAGGCCGTCATGGCGGGTGAGTTGTCGCCAAACGCCGCTCTTGTCCGGGCAGGCATCCGTGAGAACCGACAGGTGTATCTGCCTCGTGATCCCGTCAAGGCCGTCAAAAAGTTACGGAAGACGTTCGGCCAGGATTTCGTGGAAGCAATGAAGGAGGCTATGGATGGCCGGTGAATGGCTACCCATTGACTGCAACCTCGGCGTGAAGCCGGAGGTGCTAGAGGTGGCGGCTGCGACCGGGCAACCTATCGAGGTTGTCATCGGGCGGCTCGTCCGCTTGTGGTCGTGGGCGTGGTTCATCACGGCTGACGGCACCGTCAAGGGATCGCTTGCCATGCTGTCGAGCGTGGCCGGCGGCGACGAACCATTCTGGCAAGCTGTTGAGCAAGCCGGATGGCTGGAGGTCGGCGAAAAGACGCTGACCATTCCTGGTTGGGAGGAGCGTTTCAGTCAGGCCGCCAAGTCGCGTGCACTGGCTGCAAGACGTCAAGAAACGTGGCGAAAACGCCATAGTAACGCTGACCGTAACGGTGCGGCGTTACCAGAGGAGAGGAGAGGAGAAGAGAAGAGAGAAGAAGAGAATACAACGACGGCTGCGCCGTCTTCGCGAACCGAAACGCCTGCGGCGTCCGGTTCCGCGACGAAGGTGGGCAAAGTCGGTTGGGATGCTTCGCAGGGGTGGACAGGGATCACCGCCGAGGACCGAAGCGAATGGGCGGCAGCGTATCCGGGGGCGGTGCTCGAGACGGAACTTGCCAAGGCGACGGCGTGGCTCAAGGCGAACCCGCAGCGATGCGGCCGCAGGAACTGGCGTCGGTTCATCGTCAACTGGCTGAGTCGGTGCCAGGAGAAGGGCGGCACGACACGCACGCCGGGCGTCCAGCCACGGAACTTCGAGACGCCGGAAGCCAAGGCGGCACGCGAGCGGAAGGAAGCCGAACGGCAGAAGTCGCTGAACGAGTACCTGGCGGCGAAGGAACGCAAGCGAGCGATGGCGATAGCCGAGGGGCGTGCCTGAAAAAACCGGCGTTGACGCCTTGCGTGGATCGGTAACGATTCGCAGCATGGCTGAACAAAGTGCCACTGTCGTCACGTTCACCGTTCCGGGCAACCCGGTTCCGCAGCCGCGGGCACGCGTCTCGACTCGTGGCGGCTTTGCCCGTGCCTACGTTCCTGGCAAGCACCCGGTCCACGACTACCGGCGAGCCGTAGCCGAGGCCGCCAAGGCCGCTGGCTTGCGTTCTACGGGCAAGCCGCTGGCGGTGGGCATCCGTGCAGTGTTCGCCCGTCCAGCGTCTCACAGGACGCGTGCGGGGCTCAGGGAGGGTGCCCCGGTTCTGCCGCGGCCAGACGTGGACAACATCGCCAAGGCGGTTCTCGACTCGCTGCAGGGCGTCATGGGCGACGACACGATGGTCGCGTCGCTTGCTGTCGAGAAGAAGTACGGAGACGAAGCCGGCACGGTTGTCGTGGTTTCGGAGTTCGACTCGTGACGCCCACCAAGGAAGAACTCGACGCCCTGCGGTTCCTTGCCACCTACGGCAACGGGCTGCCGCTGTCCACGGCAACGGTGTCAGCGATTCAAAGCCTGCTTGCCAAGCTCACAGAAAGTGCAGAAAGCAAATGACGATTGAACAAATGTGTTGTATCTGCGTCGGTTTCGCCATTCAGGCTGCCACCTTCATCCTGGGGATTTTGGTTGGGGCAACTGTGCACATGCAACGAAAGGAGTCGCAAGCATGGCGAGACGGAAAGGGGATCGAGAACCACCGGCACCGACCGCGATAGACGAGGTGCTGTCACGAGAGAGCCTTGAAAGTTCGCCGTGGATCAAGCAGCGAATCAAGGAGCTCAAACTCGAAGGCCGGCTGGTTCATGGCTGGACGCCGCCTGTCGTGCGAATGACGCGGTGCAGTGAGGGCAAGGTTCAGTTCGTGAACATTTGACACACAAGGCATCGTGCTGTCATGGATACTGAGCGTGCCCCAGAGATCACCAGCAGCGATCCGTTTGGCCTCGCGATCGCGCAGACTATTCGCGCCTGCCGCGTTCAGAGCGTGATCGAAGTCGGCTCGTGGGACGGTCGTGGCTCGACAACCGCGATCATGCACGCCCTGGAGCCGATGCCCGACAAGCGGCTGGTGTGCATCGAGCCAGACCCGCAGCGGCACGCAGAACTGCAGGGCACCGTGTCCGGCAAGCCGTGGATCTCGACTGTGTGCCGGCGGTCAGTTTCGCGCGAGGCGATGACACCCAAATCATTCGAGGAGGTCTGGAGGTCGCCGTACAACCGGCTGCGGTATCCCGAGGACGAGGTTCGGCGTTGGTGGGGCGAGCAGTCGTGCGGGCCGGGATATCTCGAAACGCTCACTGATGAGCGATTCGACGCGGCCCTCATCGACGGGTGCGAGTTCTGCGGCTGGGACGACTACCAACTGCTCAGGGACCGCGTGCGGGTGCTGATGCTTGACGATGTGTTCCACGCGTACAAGTGCTCACAGGCCCACGAGCATTTGCGTAGCGATTCGCAGTGGTCGTGCATCTGGTCGAGTGCGTTCGTGCGGAACGGAGCTTCAATCTGGGTGCGGCACGCATGAGCCTTTCGATTACGGTGAGCGGGTACAACCGCCCCGAGTATTTCGAGCGGACGCTCCAGGCACTCAGCCGGTGCGACGGAGTTGGCAAATGCAAAGTCATCTGCGTCATCGACAAGTGCGACGAGCCTGGAGTCACGGAAGCCCATCGGCAACTCGCCACGAAGTACGGCTTCGGCGTGGCGATTCTACCTGAGCGGCTTGGTTGCAATGCGATGATTCACCGCAGCTTCCTAGTGGGCTTCGTCAGTTTTGCTGCCGAGTTCCACGTTCACCTCGAGGACGACACCGTACCAACGCGCGACTGCCTGCGTTGGTTTGAGTTTGCTCGCGACCGCTACCGAGCCGATGCCGGCGTGATGAACGTCTCCGGCTACCAGCGTGCGAGCAACGGCAGGCTGGACGAGTGCGGAGCCCGTCGATGGTTCACGCCGTGGGGGTGGGGAACATGGGTCGACCGCTGGATGGGCCTGTCGCGAGCTTGGGTGCGAGACGACGAGACTGAGCAAGGCACATCGTGGGATGTCGTCGTGAACCACGGGCTGCGGGCCGGTCGTCGCGAGGTGTTTCCTACCGTCAGCCGCATCCAGAACATCGGGGCTGAGAAAGGCGTGCATGTGCCGAATGCCGAATGGCACGCCGCGAATCATCACGTTCCGGTCACGGCTGACGACATCAAAGGCGAGCCGGTGAGTGAGTGGAAACACGTTATTGAGGCTGGCCGTGCAGATCACGCTTGAGCAGATTGCGGCACACGACCCGGATGTGCTGCTTGCGCCAGACGAAGAGTTTGCCGACGAGTATCAGGCCCGCGTCGCCCGCGGGCGAGGAATCGCCGCGAATAAGCGGGCAGCCTTCGTTGCCATCTGCCGTAACGCAATGCCGTTCCTGCCGCGAACGCTCAAGCTCGTTGAGAAGACGGCGGCGATGTTCCAAAGCTCGCGGGTTTTCATCTACGAAAACGATTCTATTGACGGCACCAAACAGGCGCTGCACGCCTGGGCGGACGGGGCGGGAAAACAAGTGTGTCTCAACACGAACAACCGCCCGCATCTCAATTCTGTGGTGACGCAGGAACGCACGATAGCCCTGGCAGAATATCGAGCCGAGTGCCAAGCGTGGGTCCGGCGGACCTGCCCGCATGTAGATTACGTCGTGGTCTTTGACACGGATCCGTGGGGCGGCTGGAGCGTCGACGGTGTGGCGAACGGCGTGTCGTGGCTAGAGGACGACAAGTCGCTGTCTGGCCTTGCCAGCTACTCGTGGGCCGAGGTGTCGCAGCCCGCCGGCAAGCTCGCGATTCACTATGACGCGTTTGCGGCACGGCTCAACCACTGGAAGCGTGGCGATCAGAACTGGTTCCACGTGTGGCATCCGGTTGTTGGCAGTCCGCCGGTGCGGTTTCGGTCGGCCTTCGGGCAGTTGGCAATCTACCGAGCCGCCGACTACCTCGCGGGCCGGTATAGCGGCGAGGACTGCGAGCACGTTTGCTTTCACAAAACACTTCGCGGCGGCATGGCGCTCAATCCATCGCAGCGGTGCGTTTCCTTCTGGGTGCCATATGGCGGGCAACACGGCAATCATTGACTCTACCACGCTGCGAGTGCAGTGGGACTCCTATCTGCCGATGGGAGCGATCTGCCAGCACTGGACGATTACGGTGCACCAACTCGTTCGGTTGAGAATGGCCTGGGGGCTGCCGCCGCGTAACGACCGCAAGCGACGGTATAAGCCGAGCCGCGCCGAGCGGATGCTGGACCCTTCCAGAGAAGAACTGGAAGTCAGCGAAGACACGCTTGATCTGGCTCCGATGGTCGCCGAGCGCGTGACCAGCATACAGGCAACGTGGAGCGACGAGGTGCGGGCCGAGCGGCTGGCTTCGACTCCTGAGCCGTTCCGGCTGTGCCGCGTGGAAGTGCCGGAAGAACTTCGCGACATCGCCGATTCGCAGAGTCGGTGGTACGAGTAACCACGCACCCAAAACTGCGGGGAAACGCGACTGCTTTGGTACACCGAATAAAACGGCCCCAATGCTTTCGCGGAGAAAACTCATGGCTATCAGCGGGATTCTCGACCAGTGGAAACTCATCCGCGAGTGGGCACCCGTGCTTGCCTACGGGCAGGACTACCTTGCCACCGACGATCCGCACAAGCGTGCTCTCGTTATCGGTGACGCTGCCGAGTGGCTTGCGGCGAAGACGGAAAACAGGCTCGATGACCGTTACGTCGCACACGTCGTCGCAATCCTGAAGTCGAAGGAAGGCGAAGCCCTGGTGCGTGACATCGTCGCGGATCTGTCTGCGGTGTCGTCAGCCGTGGAGCGTGCGAAATGAGCATCGACGTTGGCGACTACCTTCCGTATCTCGTCAGTGCCGTCCTCGTGGCCGTTGGTGTGTACGAGGGGTGGAAGCGACTGCCGGCCATCAAGCTGCCAGCTTGGCGTCCTGCCGCGGCGTCGTCAGTGAGCAGCGATCCGAGCCCGGAAGAGGACCGGCACACCGTGCTGGCGATTCAAGGGCGGCTCAAGGCTGCTGGGAACCAGGCGGCAGCGGACACCGCATACAGGCTGCTCGGTGAAATGCTCGCCGGTGCGAAGCCGGTGCAACGAGAGGCACCCGAAAGGCACCCGTTGTGAAGCCGCTCGGCTACATCCTGCTAGGCGTCCTCGTCGCGCTCTCGCCCAGGGTGTCGCTGACCGTGACGATTCCGGTGCCGTCGTGGAGCGTTGTCACGCCTGTGGCAACGGTGGACCGGGCGGTTTTGGTGTACGAGAAAGACACCGACGTGATCCCGCCAGCGGTGCGTGCTGGCATCAACGCCTTGAACACCCGCGGCATCGTCGCGGTTCTCTACGAGGTGAACGACTTGGAAGAGGTGAAGCCTGCCTACGTCGTGCCGGTGGAAGCCGCCAAGAAGTCCGGCCTGCCATCGCTCGTTGTCCTGGCGGGTGACAAGGTGGTGCGTGTCGTCAAGTCGCCTGCAACCGAAGCCGACGTGTTGGAGGCAGTGCCTTGATCGACCCGAAGCTCATCGACGTGTTCGACGTTCAAGGCGGCTACATCGGCGGCGAAGAGGATACGCCCGATGGGCTGTTCTCGGCGTGCGGTGCGTCGGCTCGCAAGTTCCCGAAGTCGATGATCGTGCCGCATGACGAGCGGAAGGACATGGCACGGGAGTGCGATCGGCTGAAGACGTTCGGCATCCACTACCTTGATCGTTTCACTCATCAAGGCAATTCGTCGGAATGCGCCGCCCATGTGGTAGTTCGCTCAATCGAGGCGGCACGCAATCGGCATCGCGGCATCATCTACCCGGAAGGTCCGAGAAAGAACTTCACGTACACGAGTTCGGGCAAGGGCAGCGTGTGGCTGTCGCCGTTGTCTCTGTACTGCGAATCGAACGTGTCGCGGTACGGCGGCTCAAACATCGTCCGCAACGTCAACATTGCCCAGCGGCGAGGACCACTTCCTGACCGTGTGCAACCAGCCGACTACAAGCTGCGTCACACGTTCCAAGGATCATCCGGCGGCACCAAGCCCATCAACCAGTCCATTGGGCCGTGGGCTACGCCTCGCGACCTGCCGGAAGGCTTTGAGGAAACGTCAAAGCATTTCCGCCCGTTGGAAATCTTCATTATCGAAAACGAGGACGAGGGCATCAGCGCGTTGCTGCATGGCGGCGTGATTGCTTACGGCAGGCGCGGCCATGCGGTCGCCGTCGCGCGATGGGATCACGAGGAGAACGTGTTCGCCTATAGCGACAGCTATGACCGTGTGCTTTACGACTCAGCGTCCACATTCCGCAGTGCCTGCCAAGGTGCGGTGTGCGTGTGGACAGTGGAAATGCCGAACGATTGGAGTCGTCCGGCGGGATAGTGGAACGAAAAACCCCCGCGTCGCGCAAACGACCGGGGGCGTGGTCAACCCTGTTTAGGAGGATCGACATGGACAGCGTAGCAGAAGCGTGGAAGCCAGTGGTAGGACACGAGACAACTCACGAGGTGTCTAGCCTAGGACGCGTGAAAACGCTTCCGCGCGTAGTTACGTGCCGCAACGGCGCGAGGAAGCCAGTTCGAGAAAGCGTTGGTTTCGGCTCAAGAAACAAGGCCCTTGGGTACATGACGTTTCACCTTGGTGCACGCAATAGATACGTGCACCAGCTTGTCCTAGAGGCTTTTGTTGGCCCACGTCCATCTCGGCACGAGGCGTGTCATTGCAACGGTGACAGAAGCGACAACCGTCTAGAGAACTTGAGGTGGGACACGCCGCAAGCAAACCAAATGGACAGGGCGAAGCACGGCACGAGCAACAGTGGAGAGCGTTGCGGCACGTCGAAACTGACAGCCGAACAGGCTAGGCACATCCTGCGATCAACCGAGAGAACTTCGGTGCTCGCCAAGATGTTTGGCGTGGCACCGCAAACCATTTCCGGCGTGCGGTGCGGCCATAAGTGGAAGCACCTACAGGAGGCCGTCGCATGAGCCCCAATCGTATGCGTATCGCCTCGTTTTTCGTTGCCTTTCTCATATGCGTGGGGCAAGCCATCGCGGACTGCCCGAAGTGTGACGACGGACTGATCGGGCATGGTCCGGTCAAAACCGTCTGCCCGTGGTGCCAAGGTGTTACTGAACCTCTGCCGCCAGCCGCGAAGGCAGAGAAAACGGATCACCTGCAATCCGTCGTCCGCATCGTCAGCCAGCACGGCGACTCGTCTAGCGGTGGCTCCGGCGTCGTCATCGAGCACGACGGCAAACCCGCAGTGCTCACGGCTCGGCACGTCGTGATTGAATCTGGCAAGCCAGGTACACTCACAGTGTATTTTCGGAACGGGATTCAATCACCGGCCACGATCGTCAAGTTGGACGATCCCTACGATCTGGCTCTGCTTTCCTGTGAGAAGTACGGTGCCGTGGCCATTCCTGTGGCCGCTTCGCCACGGATGGGCGACACGCTCACCATTGCCGGTTTCGGCTCGTCGCCGCACACGTTCCGCGAGTCCCGTGGCCGGGTGGTTGGCCGCGGCAAGCCGATGGGCCGCGGGTACGCTGCCGACTTCATCGACGTTTCAACGGGTGCCCGGCAGGGCGATAGCGGCGGACCGATGTTCAATCAGTCTGGCGAGGTGGCCGGCATCCTGTGGGGCTCGAGCAACGGCACCACGGTTGGCTCGCACAGCGGACGGCTGCGGGCTTTCCTGGGCGGGAACGAAACGGCATCCACATGCCCGGACGGGAGGTGTAAGCAATGAGACAGGACGTTCTACAAGCCGAGCGTGACGGCGCATGGAAGGCGCTCGGGGTTGCTCCGCTTCGTCGTGCCATGCTGGGCCGCGACCGATGTGACCGACTCGTGCGGCTCGCGTCGATTGCTCTGGAGTCTGCTGAGTTTCGCGCTGCCGTGTTCAACCACGCAAACGGAAAAGCGGCCCGCAAGCAGGCAGTGAAACGCGTGGCCGATGTCTACAGCGAACCGTGCTCAAGCGTGTTTGTGTCGCTGGTGCTGACCTGGGCAATTCAAGCCATCGTGGCATACCTGATCCGTCGCTGGTGGGAGGCAAGGAAATGAAAGCATTGCTCGCGGCGCTGGAACACATCGACGAGACGGCCACGCTAATTCAGTCGCATGGATGGGGGCTCGCCGCCATCGCGATCATCGTGACGCTGATGCTGACGCTGTTCGCGATCAACATGGTGGACGCTCGCAAGCGCGAGCAGCGATACGTCGAGGAAAGCCGTGACCGTGAAAACGACATGAAAAGCCGCATCACCACGATGGAAGATCGGCAATACCGCGAGATGGCGAGCATGTCGCTCGGCTATCACAAGGCGCTGGTCGAGCAAACTGCGGTGTGTCAGGAGCTTGGTGGCATCATGAGAGAGACGACGCGAGAGCTTGCCGCCTGTCGCCGTGGCCGCGAAATCCTGGCCGCGAAATGCCCGGTGGATGGAAACCCAGAGAAATAGTCGCCACGTCTGCGATACTGAACACATGATCCAAGACTTCCTCGCCGCCGTCGTCGTGAGCCTGATGGTCGTCGCTGGCTGCGTGCTGGTTGTCGGCTACCTCACACAACCGACTTTCGCGAACCGCTGTGACCACTGCGGCGAATATGTGGAGGACGCGGAAGCGGTCCACGAGCATTTTGCGAGGTGCCACCCATGCCGATGAATCATCGACTGCTGGTGCCGAGGCAAACGCTCCACCCGGAGGCGTTGGCTTGGCGTAGTGCGGCCATCGCAAACGGCGACACCGGAATCACGCCAGCGATGGTGAATGCGGTGTCGCAGTGGTTTCGTGACGTGGCGAGCATTCGCAGCAAACTGTACCGGGTCAACTTGTTTGTGGGGTCTGGCTTGCCAGGTGTGCTGGTGCCGCAGGTGCGAGGTCCGGTGTTTGGTGGCACGACCTACGGCAACGCGACGGACACGAACAACAATTTCATTGCAGCCGACTACAACGAAACCGGAAGCTCTGCTGGGCTGATTGGCAACGGGTCAACGAAATCACTTCTGACCGGCTTTCTGCCAAATGTTCTGACTCCTGCGACAACGCATATTGGGTGCATCATTACCGTGCCGGGGGCGGCCACAAACAAGGCTTGCCTTGGCGCGTTTGTTACGGGGTCGTCGGCCATCGACTTGTACTCCCGTGGCAACATTTTTGGAGCCACATGGTTAGCCTCTGCTTTAGGCAACGCAGCAAGCGACAGGGGCGGACCCAACGTCGGCACCGGCGGAGCATCGCTGCCTGCTGGCAGGCATGTAAGGAGCGGGCTTGCGTTTTACACGAACGGAGCAGCGGCTGGCACAGACGCCACAACTACCGGATCGTTTCCGGCATCGGAAATCGCGATTTTTGCTGTCCGGCGTAACGACGGATCGCTCTTTTACAATTCAAACGACCGCCTCGGGGGCTACTTTGTTGGCGGGTCTATGACTGCCGCTCAGGCTCTTTCATTTGACGCGGCGTTGTCGTCGTTTGCTGCCGCGATGGGGAGGCCAGCATGACCCTCCCCGAACTCTTAGAATCCGACATCGACACGTTGCGTCAATGGGCTCTCGTGTTCCCTGCCCAACTCGCCGCAGCCACCGCCGAGAAGTGGCAGCAGTACGGATCGACCAACTGCGTCCCCGTGCCGGTGCTGCTCACCGATGGGCGACACATGTTGTCGGCGGACGTTCTCAGCGAGGTTCACCCTGGCGGGTTGCTCCACCAAATGTGGGTGAACTCGGACCTTGAGGCCATCGCGGCGGGAACGGAAGTGATGGCCTGGGAAGATGCCGTCGCGATGATCCCGGCGAGCGAGCCGCTGTGAGCGTAACTGCAAGGGTTTTGCGCTGCAGGCATAGGCTAACTGGACGGCCACGCATCGGGCTTTTTGCCTGAGCCACCACGGGAGCGATTGGTATGAGCGAGTTCAAGCTGAAACGAAAGACGCGGCAGTTTTCCATTACGCTCGGCACTGCAACCGCATCAGCAACGACGCTGCGGGCAGACGACATGGCGGGCGGAATCATCTCGGTCGGCACGATGGTCACGGCGGCAGCGAGCCTTCAGTGCTGGGGAGCCGTCAGCGAAAGCGGCCCGTACAACCGCGTCTATGACGCAAGCGGGTCTGCCGCCGACATCACGCTTGTTCCGAGCACTTCCAGCGGGCGCATCTACTCGCTGCCTGATGCTGTGTTCGCTGTGCCATTCGTTCGGATTGTGTCGGGCACCACGAACTCGACAGGCACTGTCGGGGTTGTCTCTTTCAAGTCATAGACCTTTGCCAACGCGAGTACCCACCCACAGGCCGCCGCGTCTCCGGTCAGCGAGTGTTGCCGAGGCGACGCGCCCGAACGCGGCAGCCCGTGGGTATTGCGATAGGCGGCACCGAGCGTGGCGGCTCGCGGTACTCAACCGCGACGCGTGGGTATGCCGAGCGTGCGGCACGCTATGCAGCGACAAGCGGCAGGCCCACGCCGACCACATCTCGCCGGTCGTGGCTGGCACGGAGACGTGCAGGGATGGACGCTCGAGGTACG